>NNBV01000121.1_pt1 | contig 29828 bp, 17 predicted proteins | sample 1173771 | NCBI WGS metagenome assembly NNBV01 (sample SAMN07173938, study PRJNA388173) | plant metagenome | isolation source: symbiotic tissue sample KVS11 | place: Norway: Troms, Kvaloya island | reverse complement strand
TGGTTGGCGAGTYCCCACACCCAACTGTCAGTCATATCCTGGATTGCGCGGCGGAACTGAGTCCGCGCGTTGGCAGACATGGGGCCAGCTGTGCGAGACCAAATATCTGCCAAGCCCGCTTCTACCGGATTGGTCGGAACCTCGCTGGGGGTGGAGTCATCCAGAGGCATAAACGCCGACAGTCGGGCGTTAAATACTTTTGCACCAGCCATGTTGCGGTTATTCCCGTAGAGCGCCGGGAAGTAATCGTCAGCGTATGTTCCCCAAACAAGCCAGCAGGCTGTCAGATTCAGCTCAGGGCCAGACCCATTCGGATGGATCAATGCACCACAGAGGGCTACGTCAGCAACATCAAACTTGTGGTCATCCCAGATGACGGCATCAGGAATCCCAGGTAGTGATTCCAGCATCCCCATCTCGCGCGCCCATTCCTTGGAATGCTTCCGCGCGGCATCTAGATGGGGATTCAAGCTTGTAGTGAAGGGCATGTAAAACTTCGGCAGTGTTACTGGCCCGACAGCCTGGTATGGAACGTGAGTAAAGCTCTTGAACCTTCCCAAACCCAAGGCGGCGTATAGCGATTCAATCCGCGCAGCCGATGTGCCTAGCCCTGTGGGGCCTCCCAGAAATGGCATGGATGTCTGAGAATTGTCTCCTCCCTTGTTCATGTAACGGCTCGATCGCATGTGCCACTCGTGACCGCCCGATTGCCAGTCCTGAAGTCCTTTGATGTAAAGGAGAACGTTCACACGAGCCACTGGGTCTAGTCCATACTCCTCAAAGAGAGGGAGCAACTCGGTGACGGCAGTGTTATCAAACTGGTATAACCGCGAGGTCAGCAGTTCGTTGGTGAGGTTAGCCGCCTCCTGGGTACTCACATTCAAGAAGCGCTCCAAGACCAATACGCAGTTGGCATTTTCGCCTTCATCCTCCACTTCTCTCTGGTAGGAGAACAGGTCGTTGCGAAGATGCACTCCATCGGCAAATGTATCTTTTAGTACACGCATCGGCCGAGTTGAGGCAATGTCAGCCGGAATCTCTATAAACACGGCGTGTTCGACGAGATCCGCTGACCACGGAGCGCCACCAACCTTGCGGCGCATTTCAATGTATTCGATGGGGTTGGCGACCCGATCTTGGTTGATATTGGCAAGTTCCCACAGAGACTCTTCCAGGAGGTTCTTGGTGCTCTCGAAGAATCGAAGTCGCCAGTCCACAGATTTAGTAAACGCGGTGCGAGACCACAGGTCGGCCAAGCCGCATTCCACGGGGTTGGTAGGTGCTGGAGGGGTTTCGGTGGGGTAAATTGGCATGAACATTGGTAGTCTGCCGAGATACTCCTTCGCCCCAGCCATGTCTTGGGTGCGCTTATAGATTTCTAGGAAGTGATCGTCGAAGAAGAACACCCAAACATACCAGTCGGTCACTAGGTCAAGCTCTGTCCCTGGCGCATCTGGATGGGTATAGGAGCAAAGCAAGGCGTAGTCGTGAGCATCAAATGTGCGCTCGTCCCAGATAACCGAGCTTTCCGCTTCCTCTTCTGAGCCAAGTATCCCCATCTGGTAGGCCCAAGCTTTGGAATGCGATCGCGCCGCTTCCAAATTTGGGTTTAGCCGCGCGGGCCAAGGCATATAAAATTCTGGCAGTTCAAAGGGTTGCATGATCTGCGCGTAACCTCCTCTGGGGTCTTTTTGCTGTCTTTATTTCGTGGCTGATCTGAGTACTGTTGCAGTTCACGAGTATTCTCGCTAATCTGGCTAAGTCCCCACGTTTGGTTTGCTCGTGGTGGCTCGTGTCAAAGCGATAATACAAGATGCTGCTAATCTAAATAACGAGCTATGTACGTTTTATTTGAAGTTACCTATACCGAAAGATAAGGCAATTTGAAAAAGCTGTTTAAGTCATTACTTATTTTCAATGTTGGCAGATGAATTTTTAGTGATTTATATTTATCATGCTGTTCTCATAACTTTTCATAGTTTTATAAAAAAAGCAATCCGTAGACTAAAGCAATTAAGCAGATAGTTAAATCAAAATTTGAATAATTAGAAGACAGTTAAGACAGTTAAATCAAAATTTGAATAATTAGAAGACAGTTAAGACAGTTAAGCAGATAGTTAAACAGTTATTAAACAATAATTACTAATTGTTAAGTTTTGCAACTAATGTCAATTAACGCTACAGCAACGATTAATTAAAAATTCTGCTATTTAAGTGTGAAATGCTTGCCCTAATAGCTTTTCAGCTATAACAGGTTGCGATCGCTTTATGGTGAACCAAAAGCGATCGCAGCTAGTAGTCTGATTTTTTGAGAAAGTTATACCACAATCCAGTTCAGATAAGCCCAAAACACTTGTAGAGACGGCGATTTATCGCGTCTCGAAAACCCAAAATTGTTGTCAGTAGACCTTAACTGAACCGTATTGAGTTATACCAATTCCAATACGGTTAATTTAAGAAGAATAGTAGGTTGGGTTGGGTGTAAACGTTACTTAACAAAACCTTGATAATGTTGGGTTTCGTTCCTCAACCCAACCTACGCCAGTTTTAGTTTTTAGCCTTAATCTAAGCGTATTGATACCAATTAAAAAATTGAAAAAGCCTGATTTAATTTGGGTATCTAAATTGGCTCAAACTAAGCAAAATCTATTCCAGACTCACAGGTTGAATGGCGGAATTTTTTACCTATGATTGCAATATTCTAAATTTGACTGAAAGTTTTTTAAAGTAAATGAGGATATTTTTAATTGCTCTGAGGCGTTGTCTCAGCACTAGGTGTTGGTGTGGGTTCAGGTGTAGAGGTTTCTATGGGAGTTGGTGTTGGCGTTGGTGTTAACGTGGGAGTTGGTGTTGGCGTTGGTGTTGACGTGGGAGTTGGTGTTGGTGTTGGCGATGGGAGAGGGGTGGGATTTTCTGCTGTAATAGTGAGTTGATAATCTACTGGTTTCGATGCTGTGGAAACCACGACAAATTCGTAAAATCCGTTTTCTGGCAATTTAATTGACAAACTACGCTGGGTAGAATCTTCCAAAAATTTGATTTTTCCAGAGGGTGAATAGACTGATAACAAAACTTGGGAATTTGCTTGTAGTTTCAATTCCAGAGATTGGCTTTTGGCAAGTTCAGCAATGAATACTTTACCACCACCAGGTTGAAGAGTAGCGCTGACTGTTTTGCCAGTAGCACCCGGATCAAAGACAAGTTTCTGGAAAGCGCTACCGGCAAGGATAGAACTAAGTTTATCGCTAACAAATCCGTACCAAACTTGTCCAATGGGCTGACTTTGGAAATCTTTACTACGCTGCTCAGGAAATACACTTAAAAAGGCAGCATCGCCCAAATCATACAAAGAACGACTACCAACGTTGATTTTGTTGACTTCCACTTTCCAGCGATCGCGTTCAGCAGTTGTATAAGTTCCCAGTTGTCGGCGGGTGTTGGAACTCAGTGGTGTAAGCTTTTCCAGTAATTCTGATGCTGTTTTATCCCATTCTGCCCGCAAACCCTCATCTTCAGGGCCATTGCTGAGAGTGCGTCCTCGCAAACTGGGATTTCTGTCCCAAAAAACTTGATTCACCAAGTTTACGTAGAAGTTAGAGTCAATCCCCAACTGTTGACGGCGATCGCTTAATTTTTCTTTACGCTCGCGTTCTGCTGGTGAATATTGCGCTAAAGGATCGGTTGGTTGGTTACTGGTTGGAATTGGGCTGGCTGTGGGTGTAGGTTCGACTTCACTAATATCTCGCCTACTATTCAATCCCCACCAAATTAATCCAACACTACCAGCGACTAACGCCGCCACTAGGAAGGTTTTTGCTGGTGTCCACCAAGTTTGGGGCTGAGGAGATGGAGGAGATGAGGAGTAAGAGTGGGGGGATGGGGGAGGTGGAGAGATGGCGACGGTGGCGGATGTGGGTTGTGGTGGGTTGGGATATTGAGTTGGGGGAAAGTTAGCTGGGGGTGAGTTGATGGCTTGGAGTACTTGACGGGCTGATTGATAGCGATCGCTTGGTCTGGCTGATAGCATTTTATCTAATACTTCGGCCAAAATCGGACTCACGTTTACTTCCCGTCGCCACTGCCAGGTAAGATTATAGGTATCAATTAATTCTTGTGGTTGTTTCCCTGTCAGTAAAACCAACATTGTTGCTGCTAAGGCATACAAGTCGCTGTGGGGAGATACTAGCCCAGTTTGCATCTGTTCTGGAGGCGCAAATCCGATCTTACCCAATAGGGTTGGTGATGGGGAAGATGCAACTACGCCGGGTTGGTAATATTGGGAAGCAACGGCTGCTACTACTTGTTTGACACCGCCAAAATCAATTAAAACTGGCAATTTGTCAACAGTGCGAAGCATTAAGTTATCTGGAGAAATATCTCGATGAATTACTCCTAGTGAGTGGATATACTCCAACACTGGCAAAATTTGCTGCAATAATTGGCGCACTTCCGCCTCTGTAAAGCGCAAACCTTGCTGTATTCGGATATTTAACAATGAGTTGTAAGTTTCCCCTTCTACATAATCTTGCACCAAAAACAGATATTCTTTGCCCCCTAAGTTCATCCGCAGGAGTTCCCGGAAGCGGGGAATTTGGGGATGTTGCAGTTTATAGAGAACACTCGCTTCTCTCTCAAAGAGTTCTTCAGCTTTTTGGACTACGTAAGCGGTTTGAACTTGGGGGGAAAATTCTTTTAAAACACAAAGTTCGCGGAAACGGTTGACATCTTCAGCTAAATAAGTGCGTCCAAAGCCACCTTGACCAATTTGACGGACAATTACATAGCGATCGCCTAAAGTTAGTCCTGGTTGAATACTATAATTCATGGGCGTATCCAACAAATTCTCACCACACTGGAGACAAAAGCGGCTACCTGGGGAATTTTCATGTCCTTTAGAGCAATATATTTTAGTCATTAGTCATTAGTCATAAGTTATTAGTTACTCTTCCCCAGTCGCCAGTCTCTAGTCCCGTTACTTGCCAGATTGTACTTTACTGACTTGATCGGCTGCGATCGCATACCAAATTTGACCGAAAGTCTGTTGATTCAGTTTCCCACGCTCCTGGTCAGGAAACAACCGATCAAACTTTTCATTTGTGTCTTTGGTCAACTGATCAATTGTATAATTCCCAAACTGCCCCGAACGCGCTTGTCGTCTCCATGTTTCGTAATCTTTTTGAGTATATTTCCCCAGTTTTCGACGAGATGTCGGACTGAGGTTAGCCTGTTCTAGTTTATTCAATAAATCGTTAGCGATACCAGACCATTCATCTCGTAAACCAGCATCTTCAGGTTTAGATGTCAGGCTACGTCCCTTTAATTCTGGTTTTTTTGTATAAAATAAATTATCTACGAAGGGAATAAAAAATCCTTCAGTAATTTCTAGCTCTTGACGGCGACTGATAATTTCTTGGAGATTAGGATTTTTTCCTTTGTCGCTACCTGGTTTACCGCTTGGAAACTGGGGAATTTGCGGTAATGAAGGTAATGAAATTGATGGGATGGTGATTGAAGTTACGGCCCGAATGGCTGCATTTCCCGCCGCTAGAGTTAATCCAACTAAAGCTGTACCCCCTAAACTCATCACAAAAGGGCGAATCCAAATAGGCCAAGATATCGGTTTAGCAATGGCTTGGGTTTTGTTCTGGAATCTACTCATAACCGCACTGGCGCGTTGTCTTCCCGGAGCAACGACCATCGTCTTAATCTTGGTGGTAATATAATTGCCTGGGGATTTAGTTGCAGTTGAGGATGGTAAATCTTTGAGGATTTGCTCGGCTCGTTGGTAGCGATCGCTCGGTTTATAAGCCAGCATCTTTTTTAACACTGCTTCCAGTTTGGGACTAACTTGGATTTGTTTTCCCCAACCCCAAATTCCCTGATAGCTGTCGTATAATTTTTGCGGTTCTTGTCCTGTGAGCAACACCAATGTTGTCACAGCCAATGAGTATAAATCACTGCTAAAAAATGCTTTTCCCTGCCGTAGCTGTTCCTCTGGAGCGTAGCCTTTTTTACCCAGCAGAGTGTTATTTTCAGCTAGCTTAGTGCGCCAAAAACCTTGAGAAGCTGGCAATTGCTTGACACCACCAAAATCAATTAGTACTGGTAGATTATCAGAACGCCGCCAAATCAAATTATCAGGAGAGATATCACGGTGAACTACATCTCGTGAGTGGATGTAGGATAACACGGGTAAAATCTGTTGTAGGAGGGTGATTACTTCCTGTTCACTAAAGGTTTTTCCTTGACTTTCGCGCTGTTCTAACAACTGGTAATAATTGTCACCATCCACATAATCTTGCACTAGAAAGAAAAAATCTTTAGCACCTATTTTCACTTGTAGCGAGGCGTGAAAACGCGGTATTTGTGGATGCTGGAGTTTTTTCAGAACATTTGCTTCTCTCTCAAATAACTCTTTAGCTTTTTGTAAATCTTGATGTTCTTGTACTTGGGGTGCAAATTCCTTCAGCACACAGGTTTGATGGGATTTATTTATATCCTCAGCCAAATAGGTGCGTCCAAAGCCGCCCTGCCCTAATTGACGGATAATTTGATAGCGATTATCCACAACCTGTCCCACACCAAGAGGTAATGGCTCACCACAATGGGTACAAAAGCGGTTACTACCATTATTTGTGTGTTGTTTACTGCAATAGAGCTGCATGGTGCCCAAGGATAAATTAAGGTTTTATTGAGTAACTACAACGCGCATATCCTCATTTTCGGATATCCTACGAATTACGTTAGCAAGTATTCGTACTCTTACATAGAAGCAAGCTACGCGCAGCGTCTCGTAAAGAGCGTCATTAAGAATTATTTTAACGGTGTTGATTTTACTTCAGGATAAACAACAAGCGTCATGAACCCAAGATCAAGACAGCAGCAAGTAATTAAAGCATTTGAAGATTTTTTGTCTACCCCCCTAGAAACGTTACTGCAACGGCATCTCAACACTCAAACTTCGGCAGCTTTGAGTTTATTTCACGATGTGGCAACTAATGTACCAGCCTACAAGGAGTTTTTAGCAGAAAGGGGAATTAATCCCGCGACTATTCAAACCTTGGAGGAGTTTCAGAAACTACCAGCGATCGCTAAACAAAATTATATACTGCGTTATCCCTTAGCTGACTTGTGCCGCAACGGACAACTCCAAGGGTGCGACATGATAGCTGCTTCATCAGGTTCTAGTGGGAAACCGACATTTTGGCCTCGTTTTTTCACAGATGAACTCCAAATCGCCACACGTTTTGAACAGATTTTTCACGATAGTTTCTATGCAGATACCAGACGTACCCTAGCAGTAATTTGTTTCACTTTAGGCACTTGGGTAGGTGGAATGTTTACTACTAATTGCTGTCGTTATCTTGCTAGCAAAGGTTATCCAATCACCGTAATTACTCCTGGTAACAATAAAGAAGAAATATTGCGAGTTGTGCAGGAATTAGGTTCAGCCTTTGAACAAGTGGTGTTATTGGGATACCCGCCATTTTTAAAAGATGTGATTGATACTGGTATTGCCCGTGGTGTGGAGTGGCAGCAATATCAGATTAAATTAGTGATGGCGGGAGAAGTATTTAGTGAAGAATGGCGGAGTTTAGTTGGCGAAAGAGTTGGTTCACAAAATCCTTGCTATGATTTTGCATCACTTTACGGCACTGCGGATGCGGGAGTTTTGGGTAATGAAACGCCGTTAAGTATCTGCATTCGCCGTTTTTTAGCAATAAATCCCGATGCAGCTAGAGCTTTATTTGGGGAATCGCGTTTACCCACGCTAGTACAATACGATCCTTGCAGTCGCTTTTTTGAAGTTCAAGATGGCGGATTGCTGTTTTCGGGAGATAACGGTATTCCCTTAGTACGTTATGACATTTTAGATACTGGCGGGATAATTAGTTATGATGCCATGCTGCAATTTTTAGCAGAATGGGGATTTAATCCGCTTGAAAATCTGCGTTCTGACACTCAAGAATCAGCTAGAGGTATTCATCAGCTACCTTTCGTTTATGTCTTTGGGCGTTCTAACTTTACAGTTTCCTACTTTGGCGCAAATATCTATCCCGAAAATGTGACGGTGGGATTAGAGCAACCAGGAATTCAAGAATGGGTGACGGGTAAATTCGTGTTGCAGGTGAAGGAAGATGCTGACAAGAATCGATTTTTATCTGTGGTTGTGGAGTTAGGAGCAGGGGTAGAGGGGAGTGAAGATCGAAGACTTGCGATCGCATCTTCTATTCTTTCACAACTGCTACGTCTAAATAGCGAGTTTGCTAATTATGTTCCGGTAGAATATCAAACACCACAGGTTACGTTAGCGCCAATGGGGGATGCAGAATATTTTCCGGTTGGGGTTAAGCATCGTTATACGCGTAAATAGCAATGAATTAGCAAGAAGACGCGATGAATCGCGTCTCTACAAGGGGGGGTGGGGTGGTTGTTCGCGTTGGGCTATGCCCCGCCGTAGGCATCGTGTTCCCAATTGATTGGGTTATTGATAATATATTGTCTAATTTGGTCGAGGGCAAATTCATCACGAATTATGTTGTCATGAAACCTTTCTTGCCATCCAAAACCTTCATAGATTTGATTAATTTCAAATGAACATCGTCCTTTGTACCACCTAATAATTTTAGAAAGGGAATTTTTAGACAACATCGGGTTAAATAACCCAGTAACCCCACCCCGTTGAATAACCCCCCTTGTAGAGACGCGATTCATCGCGTCTTCTTCCCGTGTTCGTGAATTCATCGCGTCTTCTTCCCGTGTTCGTGAATTCATCGCGTCTTCTTCCCGTGTTCGTCGATTCATCGCGTCTTCTTGTGTTTGATTAATAACCAAAATCCCATGAATATGATTAGGCATGACGCAAAACGAATCTATCTGGCAATTAGAAAAATGATTAGGAATCTCATACCACAATTTATGAGCAATTTCTCCAATTGGCGATCGCTGCATTTCACCCTGTACAATCTCACCAAAAAAGCATTTTTTACCGTCGGTGCAAATGGTAATGAAATATCCGGCATTGCTAGCATAACTCCAGGCTGGTAAACGGGTTGAGTCAATTCGATATTTACCTTTGTATTTGGGTTTGTTGTTTTCTGGTTGAGGATCATTATTCATGATTACATCTTTGATTGATACAAAAATTTATGCAATTATTGCTTTGCATTGATGTAATTGCCAACCCAAAAAACTCGGAATTATTCTTCGCGCTATGTAAATGATGGGAAGGAAGAAGACGCGATAAATCGCCGTCTCTACAAGGGGGGCGATCGCAAAAACGATGCCTGCGGCGGGCTATGCCTACGCATTCCTATTCTGTTTACAATGTCTGTTTTATTAGGGGCGATCGCATTCCGTGGATTGCGGAAAGATCGGACGCGATAGATTTACGAGACGCTTACGAGAGGCGATGAATCGCGTCTTGACAAGGGATTGCTGTTTCTACATTTCGCTTATGTTTTGGCTGGAGGAAGTATTTTTCTTTCCTACTCTCCATCTTTCACTTTCTCTTGTTGATGCCAAGCTTGATAAAAAGCGGGGTAGGTCATACTTTGGGCGCACTTCCAGATAATTTCGTAGCAATTATCAAATCGCTTAAAGTCATTTTCGTAAGTTTCAGGTGATAAGTAATCTTTCAACACGGTGACAACACTCGGCATCTGTTCCTCTAACATAATTTCCTCTAAGCTTGATACTGCTTGCGATCGGGTAGAATAATCCAGTTGTGGTTTGCTGATTAACTCTACCAAAGCAGCGATCGCTTTTTCGTTGCCAGAACCAATTTTCTCTAAGCTAAATGCCGCTTGCCATCGGGTATAATCATCCAGTTGTGGGTTGCCGATTAACTTCACCAAAGCAGCGATCGCTTTTTCGTTGCCAGAGCCAATTTTCCCTAAGCTTTCTGCCGCTTGGCTTCCAGTAGAAGCATTCAGTTGTGGATTGCCGATTAACTTCACCAAAGCAGCGATCGCTTTTTCGTTGCCAGAGTCAATTTTCCCTAAGCTATATACCGCTTGCCATCGCGTAGAATCATCCAGTTGTGGTTTGCCAATTAACTCCACCAAAGCATCAATCGCTTTTTGGTTGCCAGAGTCAATTTTCACTAAGCTTTCTGCCGCTTGCCTTCGGGTAGAATCATCCAGTTGTGGTTTGCGGATTAACTCCACCAAAGCATCAATCGCTTTTTGGTTGCCAGAGCCAATTTTCCCTAAGCTTTCTGCCGCTCGCCTTCGGGTATAATCATCCAGTTGTGGTTTGCGGATTAACTCCACCAAAGCATCAATCGCTTTTTGGTTGCCAGAGCCAATTTCCCCTAAGTTAGATGCCGCTTCCCATCGGGTATGATCATCCAGTTGTGGATTGCGGATTAACTCCACCAAAGCAGCGATCGCTTTTTGGTTGCCTGGGTCAATTTTCCCTAAGCTACATGCCGCTTGCCATCGGGTAGAATCATCCAGTTGTGGATTGCGGATTAACTCCACCAAAGCATCAATCGCTGTTTGGTTGCCTGGGTCAATTTTCCCTAAGCTAGATGCCGCTTGCCTTCGGATATCATCATCCAGTTGTGGATTGCGGATTAACTCCACCAAAGCATCAATCGCTGTTTGGTTGCCAGAGTCAATTTTCACTAAGCTTTCTACCGCTTGCCTTCGGATATCATCATCCAGTTGTGGATTGCGGATTAACTCCACCAAAGCATCAATCGCTTTTTGGTTGCCAGAGTCAATTTCCCCTAAGCTAGATGCCGCTTGCCTTCGGGTATAATTATCCAGCTGTGGATTACCGATTAACTCCACCAAGGCAGCGATCGCTGTTTGGTTGCCAGAGTCAATTTTCACTAAGCATTCTGCCGTTTGCCTTCGGGTAGAATCATCCAGTTGTGGTTTACCGATTAACTCCACCAAACCATCAATTGCTTTTTGGTTGCCTGGGTCAATTTCCCCTAAGCTAGATGCCGCTTGCATTCGGGTATAATTATCCAGCTGTGGATTACCGATTAACTCCACCAAGGCAGTGATCGCTTTTTGGTTGCCAGAGCCAATTTGCCCTAAGCTAGATGCCACTTGCCATTGGGTACGATCATGCAGTTGTGGTTGGCCGATTAACTCTACCAAAGCAGCGATCGCTTTTATGCGATTTGTCTGAGGCAATGTTGTCTTTGCTCCTTCTTCGATTGGTGTGAGAAATTTTACCCCCTTGTTTTGTTCAACCTCAAACTCGCCAAAGCCCCATTTAACGATTTCCGCCACAATAGCATCTGCGTTGCAATAATTTTTCCACTCATCAACCGCCGCAGCAGCGAGAAAATAAGCGCGAAACTCGTAAAATCCTCTTCTAACTTCATCAATAGCTCTGCATTCTCCGCACCCATCATCAAATTCCATCAACGCCTGAATAAACTCTTCTTTCTTCTCCCTCCCCACATCCTCACGTCCCAACCACAGCAAAATCACCTCCTTCCACTGCGGGGCAAAAATGCGATAAACGCCTAGCGCGGGGTTGTCGGGAACATGATTTAGAAACTCGTGCCAATCATCAACTGCTAACGCTGCAAAATATTCCTCAAATGTGGGATGGTAGAAAGCGTAAACTTTCTCTTTCGTTGCTGATTCCGCAGCCAGTCCAACTTCATTTAACCATCCCAACTTTAACGCTAACCAGAATAAAGAATTTTGCTGTTTTGCATCACCTAATTCCTCACGCACAAACTTATGTCGTAGCCGAAACCGTGACGTTTCTTGATCAATTGCCCGTTTTGCTAAACGTCCCAACGCAGCGTTTAATTCCTCTTGCTGCTGTTCGGTGGTAGGGAAGCACTTTTCTTTCCACTTGTAAACCTCTTCCACAAACTGCTGATAAAGTCCGGCTTTAGTTTCCGGTAAACCTTTATCTGAACCTTGCCAAGTGCTACACAACAGCGCTAACCGCAAAGGATTTTTAACTAAATCTTGGATGCGCTGACGTTCAGCTTTATCTAATTCCTGCCATAATCTTTCCCCTTTGTCTGCATCCTTGTTGCGAAACCAACGCCCAATAAAATCTTGCACTTGTCGCGGATATTCAAAATTGAGTAACCGATACGTCTCAAAATTTTCTAAAGCGTTGGCGTTTGCTTCCCAAACATTCACCCGACAAGTCAGCACAACCCGCGCATTTTTCACCCATCCCGTCAACTGCTGGGAAATCTCAGTTAATGGTTGGAGTGAAGACATTTCATCTGCCGCATCCAACAACAACCACACACGATTATTTTTTAATAAATCTGCGAAAGTGTCTTCCTGCTTTTCTGTTACACGCACCACTCCTAAAGCATCCTTCAGCCAATCTTGCAACAGATAATTTTCTAAACTCTTTCCTTGCAAGTCTGCCAAAGAAATCCAAATTGGTAAACCCAGATTGTTGTTTAATATCCAAAAAGCTATAGTTTGCAACTGAGTAGTTTTTCCCGCACCCGGTTCTCCAATTAAAGCGATGCGGTGTCCTTGAGTTTTACCAACACCATCACCGATAATTTGCTCTAAAAAAGCCTGATGTTCAAATCGCTGTTTCTCTTCATAACTCGGTTCATAAAGCCGCGAACCTTTTTCTGCGGAAATATCCTCGCTGCACTTCTTCGGTTTGTTACGCTCTACCAATGCTAAAGGGACATGAATTGCCTCTAGCTCAAATTTCATCTCATCATCAGCAAACAGCAACTCATTTGTGGTGAGACGCTTGTGCTTTTCCAGCATAGCGCCGCAGATTTCTTGCCAATCCAAGCTATTATCTGTTGTTTCTACCTGGGATGTTTCTTTTAAATTCGTCTTTTGGTATTCCTTCCACCTCTGCTTAACCACCTCCAGATTCTCTTTTATCGTCGCTGTCTGATGTTTTAGCGTCAGGGTAAATTTCCAATAACCTTGACTTTTTGTAGATTTTTGATCTTCTCGCACTCCTAACTCTTTCAACCAGTCGAGTGCAGTTTGAAGCTCGTCTAATTCTCTTTTTTCCTGAGAAACGTTAGATTCTGCTTTTTGCGGGGGAAGTTTTAAAGTTTTGCCAGCATCTTTAATCTGGTTGAGTAAATATTCCTTCTTTGTACCAACTTCAGTTGTTTTGCTTCTGTTTACTCTTGTCTGTTCGCTTTTATATCCAGTAATTCGCAGCTTATCAGCATCCCAGACAACGCAAAGTGGAAATTTTGACTCACAATCTTGCTCTACCGACAGTTGCAGCAATGCTTCTACCAGACTGAGTACATTCTCTAAAGCTGATTCATCTCCACGAATATTTCTTGACATCAGCCAAATAATCTTTAATTACCCAAACAAACAAGCTTCCCCAAGCCGCAAAAGCTGACGATACAAGCATTATAGACGTTGCGTGGGAGATTTGTATGGGGAAATACCCAAAAAAATAATTGACCTTGTAAACCTAAAAACAAGGTGAATTCAGATGTCAGCTAAAAAACCTGGTAAGAGTGCAAGTCAAAAAGCGATGTCTACGACGGGCTACGCCTACGCTTTTTTGCTAATTCTGCAAACAATATTAATTGGCGTAAACGCCGAAAACCGCCTTCACCAAGGAGACTCACCAATCGAGGTTTTAATCTGGATGATTAACCAGTGTATTCCAGTCCTGAAACAAGCCAGCAGTTTCCAAGAAAAACAGAAAAAAAGCCTGTTACCCAAACATCGCCCTTCTGAGGATAAATAATTTCACAAGTATTTTGTAGAGACGGCGATTTATCGCGTCTCTCTCTACACACAAATCCATTGGTTCAGAAAACAAGTCCATTGGTTCAGAAAACAAGTCCATTCGTTCAGAAAACAAGTCCATTTGTTCAGAAAACAAGTCCATTTGTTCAGAAAACAAGTCCATTCGTTCAGAAAACAAGTCCATTCGTTCAGAAAACAAGTCCATTCGTTCAGAACACAAGTCCATTCGTTCAGAACACAAGTCCATTCGTTCAGAACACAAGTCCATTCGTCGCAGACAATGTAACAATAGCGATCGCAACCCAATTCTTTTAGTCATACCCACCAGTGAACGCCCCTACCAACATCTCTGCACAAACTCAAAATCGCAAAGCCGATCACATTCGGATCTGTTTAGAGGAAGATGTTCAGTCTCATCAAATCACCAATGGACTGGAACGTTATCGCTTTACCCATTGCTGCTTACCCGAACTCAACCACGACGATATTGATATCAGCACAACTTTCCTAGGGAAACACCTTGACGCACCCTTGTTAATTTCTTCTATGACTGGCGGAACAGAACAAGCCGCAATGATTAACCAACGTTTAGCCCAAGTCGCGCAACACTACAAAATTGCAATGGGTGTCGGTTCCCAGCGAGTAGCGGTAGAAAAACCCCAAGTGGCTGATACTTTTGCTGTCCGCAAGTATGCTCCCGATGTTCTACTATTTGCAAACTTAGGCGCTGTGCAACTTAACTACAAGTACGGCTTGGATGAATGTTTGCGGGTAGTTGATATGCTAGAGGCTGATGCCCTGATTTTACACATTAACCCTCTACAAGAGTGCATTCAACCCAAAGGTGATACTAATTTTCGGGGTTTGCTTGACAAGATATCTACATTGTGCAGTAAATTACCGGTGCCAGTGATTGCGAAGGAAGTTGGTAACGGCATTTCAGCAGCGATCGCCAACAAACTCATTGCCGCCGGAGTAGCAGCCATTGATGTCGCTGGTGCGGGAGGTACTTCTTGGGCAAAAGTAGAAAGCGAACGGGCGGAAAGTCCTTTGCAACGTCGCTTAGGGAAGACTTTTGCCGATTGGGGTTTACCGACAGCAGAGTGCATTACAACTATTAGAGCGATTGCCAAAGATGTACCCTTAATTGCTTCAGGAGGTTTGCGTCATGGACTCGATGTTGCAACTGCGATCGCTTTGGGAGCAGATATAGCTGGTTTAGCAATGCCTTTCCTGCAAGCAGCAGCAACATCAGAAACCGCAGTTGCGGAACTTGCTGAAGTATTAATCGCTGAAATCACCACAGTCTTATTCTGCACTGGCAACGCCACCTTGTATCAGTTAAAGCACTCTGGTAGTTTACAGCGCATAGAATAAGTAAATAGGTCATTAGTCATTTGTCCTTTGTCATTTGTTAATGACCAATGTCCAATGCCCAATGCCCCATGCCCAACTTCCACTACTTCGGCTTTGCTCAGTACAAGTGACTAATGACTAATGACTAACTTTATTAAACAAACTTTTGCTAGTTTAGTTGGCACCTTACTAGGACTAATTATTTTCGGTGGTCTGGGAACCACTGGATTGTTCTTACTGATATTGGCTGCTAGCTCCTCTAAAGATACTGGGCCAAATGTGAAAGATAAGTCAATGCTGGTTTTTGACTTGTCAATGAAAATTACTGATGGCGAACCTAGTTCAGACGAACTGTTTCAAAACACAATATCAGGTGTGGATGACGAAAGGATGGCACTCCGCAAAGTTGTAGAAACTTTGGAAAAGGCGCGGCGCGATCCGCGAATTGTGGGAATCTACCTTGATGCAACCAACACCAGCCAAGCTAGTAACGTCGGCTATGCCTCCCTGAAAGAAATTAGGAAAGGGCTAGAGGAGTTTCGCGCTGCTGGTAAAAAGATTGTGGCTTATGGTAACGATTGGAGTGAAAAAGAATATTACCTGAGTTCGGTAGCAGATTCCATTGTACTTAACCCTCTGGGAATGATGGAAGTCAACGGTTTGAGTTCACAACCGATGTTCTTAGCCGGTGCATTGCAGAAGTACGGCATTGGTGTGCAAGTTGTGCGGGTGGGGAAATTCAAAGGAGCAGTGGAACCGTTTATCCTCACAAAATTGAGTCCAGAAAACCGCGAACAAACTCAGAAATTGTTGGATGATGTTTGGGGAGAGTGGCGCACTGCTGTAGGCGCAAGTCGGAAAATTGAACCTAACCAGTTGCAAGCGATCGCAGATAATCAGGCGCTACTAGAAGCCCCAGAAGCTAAAACTAGCGGTTTAGTTGATCAAATACAATACCCCGATGAAGTGGTAACTGACCTCAAAAAGTTGACAGATAGCGATAAAGAAGACAAAACATTCCGACAAATTAGCCTGAATAGCTACGCACAAGTTTCCGGCAAATCTTTGGGTGTAGAACGTAGCTCCAAAAATCAAATTGCCGTTGTTTATGCTGAAGGCGAGATTGTCGATGGGAAAGGAGAAGATGGGCAAGTAGGAGGCGATCGCTTTGCCAAAATCTTCAACAAACTACGACAAGATCAGGATGTGAAGGCTGTTGTATTACGGATTAATAGTCCTGGTGGTAGCGCTACCGCATCTGAAGTTATGCAGCGAGAAGTAAAATTGACTCGTCAAGCGAAACCAGTTGTGGTGTCAATGGGTGATGTCGCCGCCTCTGGTGGTTATTGGATTGCTAGCGACTCGAATCGCATTTTTGCCGAACCAAATACCATCACAGGCTCAATTGGGGTGTTTGGAGTGCTATTTAATGGGCAAAAGCTGGCCAATGACAACGGTATCACCTGGGATTCAGTGAAAACCGGACGCTATGCTGATAGTCAAACAGTTTCGCGTCCGAAATCGCCCCAAGAGTTGGCACTTTATCAGCGCAGTGTTAACCGGATTTACAATATGTTTCTGAATAAAGTTTCTCAAGGTCGCAAACTCCCAGAACAAAAAGTAGCAGAAATTGCTCAAGGAAGGGTATGGTCGGGTGTGGCAGCCAAAGAAATTGGTTTGGTAGATGAAATTGGTGGTTTGAATACTGCGATCGCTTATGCTGCCAAACAGGCGAAACTAGGAGAAGACTGGGAAATCCAAGAATATCCTCGCACTAGCAGCTTCGGAGAACGCTTTTTTGGGCGTGCAACAGAAGAAGTGCAGACTGCTTTAGGGATTGAGAAAGTGCAACTCAAATCAGCCAATCCCCTCACTACTGAATTCCAGAAATTGCAACAGGAAGTAGGAATTCTACAAAAGATGAACGATCCACAAGGGGTCTACGCCCGCTTACCTTTCAACTTGAAAATTGATTAAATGCTTTTTTGAGCATCAATGGACAACAACTCACCGACTACGGCAAGGCGCCCTCGCCAACTATAAACCAGCTGACATTCGCTGTACAGATGTGTAAAAGTAGTTGAGAGTGAACTAACATCTTCCTTTTGACATATCTATCATCTTCCTTTTTACACATCTATATTATGGCTAGAAAAACACAACGCCTTTTGCTGCTAATTGTTTCCTGTAGTATGACTGGTGTAATTTTAGGAGGTACTGCTGGTTGGGCAGAAAGTAATCTCTGCTTGGGAGATAGTAAGGTTACAAGTGAGTGCCTAACCCAAGATCCAATCCAAAAAACTATCCAAGGAATGAGTACTGGATTGTTAGCTGGGGCTGGGGCCGCTTTTGGTGCAGTATGGCAATTACGGCACGAAGATTGAGCTTACAGTAAGAGGATGTTTGAAAAGTATTAGGCAAATATAGTGATGCCTCCGGCACGTCAAGGGTGAATGCTACTACACAAGCGAAACGTTTGCGAACAGCGTCTCTAAGAGTTGTCCACCTCCGTGGACTAAGAGAAAATCAAGTGTTTTTAACCCAGGTCGGTGGGTTTTGTTTGTGTAGCTGCACCTGTGCCCGGTGAGTAATAAATTAGACTTTTCAAACAACCTCTAAGAGTTAAAATAATTCGTAATTCGTAATTAAGTTTGGTAACGTTATTTAGTGGCTTATAGCGTTTCCTAATCATACAAGGTACATCATAGTCCCCTCTCGAAGAGCGGGGAGGGGGTTGTGGGTGAGGTTCTTGTACCTAACTCAACCGACGCTATATGCAGAATAATCACAAATAAAGCAGCTTTGGCGTCTTCGTGCGAGAGAATAAATATAAAATATGGCGATCGCAATCGATTTTGGTACTAGCAACACAGTCATTGCTCGTTGGAACCCCGTAACCCAACAGCCAGAAACCCTGACTCTACCAGGTTTATCAATTAAACAAAGTCTCAATCCGCCACTGATTCCCAGCTTGGTTTATGTTGAAGACGCGACCCAAAATAAAGTCTTAGTCGGGCAACAAGTACGCGATCGCGGTCTTGACCTCAAAGGCGAAACCCGATTTTTCCGCAGTTTCAAGCGCGGTATCGGTGCAAATATTCAAGGTTTCTTACCCGAATTAGATGGGCAAATTGTCACCTTTGAACAAGTAGGGCAATGGTTCCTTACTCAAGTCATTGAACAACTAGCGCCTCTGGAAGGTGGCTTAGATTCTCTCGTGTTAACCGTACCCGTAGACAGTTTTGAAGCCTATCGTCATTGGTTGGGAAAAGTTTGTCAATCCCTTCCCGTCGAACAAGTGCGAATGCTAGATGAACCCACAGCCGCCGCTTTGGGTTATGGCTTGGCAGATCAAGAAATTCTCTTGGTGATTGACTTTGGTGGCGGTACTTTGGATTTGTCCCTTGTACGGTTGGATCAAGGTGTACAAGCAACCAGTAAACCACTCGGATTTATCCTCAAGTGGGGTAATAAGTCTTTGGCTGAAGATTCAAAACAAAAAATCAAAACTGCCCGTGTATTGGCGAAAGCTGGGCAAAATCTGGGTGGTACTGATATTGATAATTGGTTAGTAGATTACTTTGCCAAAACTCAAGAATTGGCGGTAAGTCCGTTGACAACAAGATTGGCAGAACGGGTAAAAATTCAGCTATCAACCCAAAACCAAGCTAGTGAAGTTTATTTTGACGATGAGACATTTGAAAGTTATGAATTGGAACTAAACCGCGATACTTTTGAAAATATTCTCAAAGAACACGCATTTTTTGAGTTACTAGATGAGTCGATGACAACACTGTTGCAGCAAGCAAGACGCCAAGGCATAGAACTTCCAGATATTAATGCCGTTTTGTTAGTTGGTGGTACGGTGCAATTGCCAGCAGTGCAGACATGGATTAAACAGTATTTTGAGCCAGAAAAAATCCGTTGCGAACGTCCCTTTGAAGCGATCGCTCAAGGTGCATTACAGTTAGGCCAAGGGATACAAATTAAAGACTTTCTCTACCATAGTTATGGTATCCGCTACTGGGATCGCCGCAATCAGCGCCACAAATGGCATTCTCTGATTAAAGCTGGACAGGCATATCCAATGAGTCAGCCAGTAGAATTAGTTTTAGGCGCTTCTGTGGAAAATCAGCCCAGCATTGAACTAATTATGGGAGAATTGGGAGCAGATACAGGTAGTACTGAAGTTTATTTTGATGGCGATCGCTTAATTACTCGCCGTCTAGATGGTGGTGAAACCACTGTCAAACCCCTCAACGATCAAGAAGGCGCGAGGACAATTGCCCAATTGACACCAGCCGGATATCCTGGAAGCGATCGCATCAAAATTCTCTTTCAAGTTGATGAGCAACGCTTTTTACGAATCACTGTTGAAGATTTGTTGACAAATGACACGCTGTTGGAGAATCAACTTGTAGCACAGTTAAGTTAATTAACTAAAAGGATTTAAAAGTGGGATACCGCAGCCATCGAAATCCCGGATTAGGATTTACGCACTGTACAAATGCGTCGTGATGTGAATTACCTAAAATAGGAAGTTTTCAGGCTTTTCTTAATTATCCTGCGATGCCTACGGCGGTAAACTACGTAAATAGACCATGCTGTAGGGGCACAGCAATGCTCATACGTGTCAACTTAAGCTAAAACGTTTATCCCACAGGCATTTTACCCCACCCCTTAGTCCCCTCCCCTTGCCAAGGGGAGGGGATGTTTTGGCTTTAGACAAAACTGGGGTGGGGTGACGCGGATCGTGATGGTACGCGAGCAAATTCAAAATCACATCTTCATAAGGGTTTCACCTTAAGTTGACACCAGTGAGCAATGCTGTGTCCTTACGAAAGATATGGTTTTTAACCCAATACAGTTCAGATAAGACCAAAACACTTGTAGAGACGGCGATTTATCGCGTCTTCAAAGACCAATTACCTACACCAATAACCCTTAACTGAACCGTATTGCCTCATACTCCTGTTGACGATTTCTTGTTCTTTAATTCCTCCTAATTGTAAAAAACCTACACCTGTTAAAGAGCAGGAAGTGGGATTCTAAGAACAACTAGTAAGGGCTGCACCACATTGATCTTCCCTTGTCAACCAACCCTTAACACCTTGATATTCCACCTGTGCCCAATCTCCCTGACAGCCTAACAATTTGACGGGCGTATTAGCAGGAATTCTTCTCAGTTTTTGGCTTTTTTGACTGCTACTAGCATAGAAATCCACGCCATTAGTACCGTAGCCCCGCGTTGTTAAGCCTAACTTTGACACAAATACCCATCCAGTTCCTTGAAAACCATCACTAGCATTAGTAATCTGCACCCAATTTCCAGCAGCACCAATAACCTGAACTGTTTCGTTGATGGGTATTTGCCCTAAAATTTTGTTATTTGTACTTGCACCACTCCGCACATTTAAACCTTGGGGATCTGTATCAGTGACGTAGGTAAAAATATCGCACTTTTGGGGATTAGTTGATTTCGCTAAACTTATTTGATTCGCTATACCAGTATTAAGTATCACACTAATACAACTGAATCCCAATCCTATGACTAACTTTGATACTGGATTTTTCACTTTTTTGTGCCATCATTTCTTCAATTTTATGGCATCAGCTATAGGGGCGTACATCTGTACACCCCTACTATCTTTATCAGGTATTTCGTGAAATGGTATTACCTCATATCATAGCCAAACAAATTCGGGTCAACTTCTCCTAACTGCAACTCTGCCAAACCATACTCCGCCCATCGTCTCTCTACCATCGCCGCCACATCTGGATCAGATTCTAAAGGCGAACCCCATTCATGGTCTGTTTCCGGCGGAATTTTTGTAGTCGCATCAATTCCCATCCGTCCGCCTAAGCCAATCTTTTCACTGGCAAAATCCAACGTATCAAAAGGTGTATTCGGCAAAATAAATACATCTCGCACTGGGTCAACTTTGGAACTAATCGCCCACACAACTTGACGCGGATCGCGAATATTTATGTCTTTATCCACAACAATTACAAATTTGGTATATGTAAATTGTGGTAAAGCACTCCAAAATGCTAAAGCCGCCCGTCGGGCTTGTCCTGGATATGATTTATCAATGGAAATAATCGCTGCTTTGTAACTCAAAGCTTCCATTGGTAGGAAGAAATCGACAATTTCTGATACTTGTTGCCGAAGTATGGGCGTATAAATGCGATTTAGTGCGATCGCCATCATCGCTTCTTCTTTGGGTGGACGACCGCTAAATGTTGTTAAGTAAATCGGGTTTTTCCGGTGTGTCATACACTCAAAGCGTACCAATGGCGAATCTTCCACGCCGCCGTAATAACCCATGTGGTCGCCAAAAGGCCCATCGGGTAAAACTTCTCCTGGTGTAATCGTCCCTTCCAAGACAAATTCTGAATCTGCGGGAACTTCCAAATCGACGGTTTTACACTTCGCCAACTGCACACCAGAACCGCCATACAGTCCAGCAAACAGCCATTCTGATAAATCTACAGGGATGGGTGTAGCAGCTGCCATGATAATTAGAGGATCTACACCAAGTGCGATCGCAACTTCTAATTTCTTCCCACGTTCGGCCGCTTTTCGCAAATGCCTGGCCCCACCCCGCACCGATAACCAGTGAACCGTCATCGTATTTTTAGATTGCAGTTGCAAGCGATACACACCTACATTTGGAGTCCCCGTCTCACAATCTTTGGTAATTACCAATCCCAGCGTGATAATCTTCCCAGCATCACCAATATAAGGACGTATCAAAGGCAACTTGTTTAAATCTAAATCATTACCTTGAAGCACAACTTGCTGACAAGCGGGGAAAAAATCCCGTCCTGGTTTCGCCTTCACCACGTCAAACAGCACCTTTCCAAAATCTATCGCCTGGGAAATCTTCTTCGGCGGTTTTGGTTGTTGCAGCATACTCAGTTTTTTCCCCAGAGTTTCCAACTCTTCTGGATGCTGCATATTCATCGCCCAGCAAATCCTTTCCACAGTTCCCATCAAATTCACCGCCACCGGGAAGGAAGCGCCTTTGACGTTTTCAAACAACAACCCTGGGCCACCTTTTTGCAGCATCCGGTTGGAAATTTCAGCAATTTCTAAATCCGGGTCAACTAAAGCTGAAATTCGCCGTAATTGTCCCTTTTCTTCCAAAATTTTAATGAATCCCCGCAAGTCTCTCGCCATTGTTCTAATAAAGCTGATTATTTAAGAAGTGTGAAGCGCTTTCTTATATTATGGGGCATTGGGCATTGGTCATTGGGCATTGCTTATTCTCCTTGTCCCCCTTATCCCTAACCCAACGTGAAGCTTTAGCTACCTCTTTTTCAGTCTTTTCTTCTCTATGAGACGCTCTTGCTAGCTTGCTTCCCTGTAAGGGTAAGATTTTTAATTTTTAATTTTTAATTTTTAATTGATTTCTCCCCCTCATCTCCTCATTCGATAAATTGTTGGTTTTAATTGGAAATTAACCTATTTAGTAACTTTTCTTAACTGTGTTTTCCAAAAGATTTAGTTATTGTATCTAGGGATACGCAATTATTTTTTATAAATAAGCGCTAACCTAATCAAACATGGCCAGAATATACTATACCTTCCTGGCAGGCGGCCTTGTTATATAGCCCCTGCTAGGTTTATTTATTACAAGCCTAGGCTGTGCCTTGGTTTTAGGTTTTTCTGAATTTTTGCGAGTTTGCGTAGGCGTAGCCTAACCAATGCATTTGATTAATCTTCAAGATGATCAATAAAAATATTTTATAACTAGTATTTTCTGTAACATCATTAATCTAAAAGTCTACGCCTAAAAGGTGTTAGATATTCAAGTAATAATGTTGACTTCACCAGTGTCAATATCGTAACAAGCCCCAACAATTTTTAGTTTATTTTCACGGAGCAATTTAGCTAAAATTGTTGAGCTTTCCTGCAATTTTTCAGTCTGATATTGAATATTGGCTATCACTGCATTCTGCATCTGATCGCCGATTCTTAACTTTACCTTTTCTACAGATGGTTTGATACCCTCAATAATCAAACCAATTCTGCCAGGAAGTGGTTCATTTTTGATTGCTTCTGCTACTGCACCGCATCTTCGATGACCCAAAACTACAATCAACTGCGAACCCAATACTGTTGTAGAATATTCCAGGCTCCCTATAACAGTGTCACTGACGACATTACCAGCAACTCGCACGACAAATAAATCTCCAAGTCCTTGATCGAAAATGATTTCCGCAGGGACTCTGGAATCTGCACAACCTAATATCGCCGCAAAGGGATACTGAGCTTTAGCAACTAATCGTAGATGTTCTAATGATTGATCGGGATATTTACGTTTTTGATGAATAAATCTTTGATTACCATCCAGTAAGCGTTTGATAGCTTCATTCGGACTGATTGGATTATTGCTAGCTGGGTAAATATCAGCAATAGCAGTTTTCTCTGGATTCCAAAAGCTATCACCAAAAGCAGTAGCTGCAATACCTACAACACTAGCAAATTTTAAGAAATCACGTCGCCCTACAAATCCATTAATTCGACTCATTAATCTAGCTGATAACAACAAAGCTGTTCTCAGGAAGATATCAGATTCAAGCAAGATATAAGAGTACCCTCTTACACGATTTAAGAGTCATTTAATATTCACATTGCATCGCAATTTATAACTTAAGTAGCTAGACATAATTAAACATACAATAAAATCCTAGTTCGGAATAAAGTCTTTACTGCAAAGTTTAACTTATTTACGCCTATTTACTTATTGTATGTAATTCCTATGTTTTTTTGGGAATAATTAACACAATACTGACTATACTTATGACTTTTTTAAACAAAATAAACTGGAATTTTTGGCGTAAAAATTCTCCAAATATTTCTGGGATAGATCCGTCTGTCCCCAGCCAACAATCTGCAACACCATCAACTCCCAAAAACCTAGCTAAATTAGAGCATGAAATGGAGTTAGAGAGGTCGATTCTCAAAACATCCCCTCGGCAACTACATAGCAAAGCCAAATGGGGTATGGGTAGTAGACTTATTTGGATAGCAATACTTCTTGGCATTCCCGTTGGTGTGATTTGGGTAGCCAACCAGCCTTACCCGGTGATTCGCCGTCCAGTGATGCTCCATGCACCTTTTTTGTTGCTACCCAGCTACATCAGCATGGATAATCACTATCGGCAAGCGTTGGTATCAATCGAGCAAGCTGAACAATTGATTGAAAAAGCTACTAGTCCTGCTGATTTGGCTTTGGGAGAAGAAAAGTTACAAGAAGCACAAAAACATTTAGATCAGTTACCAACTTCCTTTGTTAACGATTGGCCTGAATACAGATATTGGTGGTACAATTCTCGTTTTAGCATCTACGGTTTTAATGCATTTCGGAGTCAAGTTGGTCAGCTACAAGCTAAGGTTTTTCAGGAAAAGAATGCTCAGTCTTTGCTTACCGATAATATGCAGACTTTCCTAAACGCAAAACAGCAATATGAACGGGCTACAACAACAACTGATAAACAGATTGCAACAGCTGCTTGGCAAACGGCGCTGAATCAATTCGAGCAAATTCCTGGCCAAACTCTGGCAGGAAAAACTGTGCAAAATCAATTAGATAATTATAAACGTGAGTTTCAGGAAGTTGTTGGATTGGCCGCGGGGAACGATCGCATCAGCGCCTTAATCACCGCAGCACGGCAATTTTCTTGGCAAGCTGCGAAAGCTGGTCAAAATCCGCCCCATACCGAAACTGAATGGCGACAGATAGAAAATTTGTGGATAGAGGCAATGGAAAGGCTGAAAGAGATTCCCTCAAAGGACGTAGCTGGTTATACCGAGGCACAGAAGCTATTAGCAATTTATGAGGCGAATTTAGGTCAAGTTAAGGTAAGACGCCAAGCTGAGTCCGATGGTGTAGACGCTTTGGAGGCCGCACAGCGAGAAATCGAAAGATTGTTGGCTTCAGTTCCTGATGATGCTCAAGATGTGGATCGGAATCGGGTGTTGAGCCAATTGCAGAGTATTATTAATCAATTAGAAAAAGTGCAAAATGGTACAACAGCCTATCTGAAAGCTCAAGAGTTACTACTGTCGGCAAATAATAAACTCAGGCAGCTACAGGTTAAATAAATGGTGGCGATCGCTTTGGTAACTAAAAATCGCTGGGTGTACAGCCATACACCACTACTACCTATATCAGGTATTTCGTGAAATGGTGTAAATCCATTTGTCTATATGTTTTCTGTTTGATTTCTAGCCAGTTGTGGTGAAGCGATGACGCTTGCGCTGCTCGATGTTAGAGTGCTTCGGAGAGCGTGGGCGTCTACAACTGGCCATTGGGTGGGATTTTGAGACGGGAATTTATCCCTTGTAGAATTTTCTCAATGTTCCTGTAACCCTGTTGATATCTCAATTAAAACTGCAATAGAAAAGTTTTAGGTGCCAAATTGCCAGTTTATTGAAGGAGGCAGGATAGCGCAGCGTTAGCGAGTCCGCGTACTCCTACGGAGAAGCAAGCTACGCGTAGCGTCTCGTAGAGAGCGTCGGCAGGAGGAGAAAATCATTCGGGGAGGGTTTTTTTGTTTCTACTCGAACTAGTGGTCTACGTCATTAAATATAATAAGTTCGTAGTAAGCACTTTAGTGCTTTGATGTTCGAGAACTAAAGTCCTCACTACAAACGCATTTATCTCTTAATTTAATGCGATGAACCACTAGTACCGCAAGGCGGAATTAAAAATTAAAAATTAAAAATGAATACAGCGTAAGTGTTTTATTCATTTGGAATGGGTGGTTTATTTCCGCCGGCCTGTACTAGGGCAAATTATTCGGGTCAATACCCTGAGATTGCAAATAAGCAATCAGTCGTTCTTTTTGCTGGCGTTCTTGTTCGGCGCGTTGGCGTTCTTGTTCAATCTGTTCCACAGCCCACGGTAATAAATTACCAGCTTGATCCCACCAGCGCAACCAATAACCAGTTCGCCCTTCTTTTGTTCCTTGCCAAGTTCCCAAAAATAAGCCCATTACATCAATCCAATGACGACCATTTTCGTCGGGTTGTTTTAACTCATAGCGTTTATTTTCCAGTTGATAATATTCTAATAAACCGCCATAAGGTTCAAAAATTACGTAGATGGGAATCTGCAAAATTTGCTCGTAGAAAAACCATTTTCCTGGTGGATAAGTTCGCTTGACCGAATATTCTCCACCCTCAGTATCAGATAAAAATTCGATGGCGATCGCAGGAATATCCCCTTCTAAATTGGGTGTATAACTTTTGCGATTACCCATGACTTCGTTAACCGACGGCACATAAACCCAATCAGGTGCTTTGGCAATAAATTGGCCGTTGATAGTCGCACAAAGACCAAAGTTGGAAGCTATCAACATCTGCGCTTGGATGAATCCACTGATTTCTAGGCTTTCACGCAAAGCACCAGCCAAAAGTGGCTGACCGGTATTCTCCACTGGTTCATCCTCTAGTTGAAAATCTTTGGGTAAGGCTTCCCAAGAGATTACCAGTTCTGTTGGTGATTTGGCTTGGCTGAGTTGGGTTGCCATAGACACAGCATGAATTTATTTTTGATCTTATCGCAGACGATACTAGGAGCAAAAAAAAAGGGCAGAAAACCCACCCACACCCGATTTAACCCTACAGTGTACACACAAGTCTTTTAAAGTTACTGTGTAAGTTAGGGTGGGTTAATTTTTGTAGATGAATGCAACAAAGGTGCAGGTCGATGCAACGAAGATACAGGTCGATGCAACGAAGATGCAGGTCAATGCAACGAAGATGCAGGTTGATGCAACGAAGATGCAGGTTGATGCAACGAAGATGCAGGTTGATGCAACGAAGATGCAGGTCGATGCAACGAAGATGCAGGGCTATGTAAGTAGGTAAACATAATTAATTACACAATGTCATTGCGAATGCAGCGTTCGCGGCAGCGTCTCCAAGAGTTGCGAAATGAAGCAATCACAAGGGCTGGGATTGCTTTGCTTCGCTCGCAATGACTGTAATTAATTTTGCGTAGTTACTTATTAAAGGTGCAGGGCTATGCAACAAAGGTGCAAATCAAGAGACTTGTGTGTACACCGTAGCCTATTTAACCAGGAAACTGAAATGCTTTAAAGCAGAACTTTAGCTAAAATCGGTTCCACACTTTTAGAAATCTCTGGGACATACACCTGTGAAACGTAGTCGGCAATCATTCTGTCGGTGTTGAATAATGGCGCATTAGTCTTAATGGATGTTTTCATCATCTGCACCCAACGGTGGGGAATACCTTGAGCATCTTGGTCATAGTATAGAGGAACAATTTCTTCTTCTAAGAGCTGATAAAGCGATCGCGAATCAATCCGATCTTGCAATTCTTGATCGCTAGTATTAGCATCTTCACCAATTGCCCAACCGTTAATTCCTTTACCATCTGGCCCTGTTTGGTAGCCTTCGCACCACCAGCCATCCAAAACGCTGCAATTAAGACCGCCGTTAAAGCAGACTTTTTGTCCACTTGTACCAGACGCTTCCAAAGGACGACGGGGATTATTTAACCAAACATCCACACCTTGCACCAATTTTTGACCAGTGTAAATGTCGTAATCTTCAATAAAGGCGACTCGGTTAATAATCCCGGAATTGTGACACCACTCCATCAAGCGTTGGATAATTCGCTTACCTTCTTCATCGGCTGGGTGCGCTTTACCTGCAAAGATTATTTGTACTGGACGTTGAGCATTGCCAAAAATCTTTAGTGCGCGTTGAGCATCGCGCAAGATCAGATCCCCGCGTTTGTAAGGGCTGAAGCGTCTGGCAAATCCAATAGTCAACACATTGGGGTCGAGTAAGCTTTCTGTTGCTTGAATTAGTTCGTAATTTTCGCCGCGCAACTCCCGTGATTTCTTCACCTTATAACGAGTGAAGGCAATCAATCTTTCTTTAAGAATAAGATGCCGTGACCACAATTCCTCGTCGGGAATGTCGTCAACTTTAGCCCACATCTTGGGATCAACGGCACGACTTTTCCAGTCTTCTCCCAAATATTCGTTATATAAGTCACCTAACAGGGGTGCAGTCCAAGTGGGTGCATGAACGCCATTGGTAATGTAACCAATTGGTACTTTGTCTTCCGATCGCTGCGGATAGAGAACTGTCCACATTTTACGGGAAACTTGACCGTGCAATTCACTCACGCCATTGCAAGCACGAGACATCCGCAATGCTAAAACGGTCATGCCAAAGGGTTCCCAAGGATCGCCCAATCGCCTTGCACCCAATGCCAAAAATTGCTCACGAGAAAGTCGCAATTGCGGCCAATAGCTAGCAAAGAAAGAATCTATTAAATCGGGGGAGAAGACATCATGACCGGCGGGAACGGGGGTATGGGTGGTGAATACACAACTATTTCGCACCTTGGCTTCGATGTCGTAGAAGGATTTACCAGTCCGCTCAATTTCTAACCGCGCAATTTCCAAGGTGCAAAATGCAGCGTGTCCTTCGTTGAGGTGATAAACAGAAGGTTCAATTCCTAAAGCGTGTAGGGCGCGAACCCCGCCAATTCCCAAAACGACTTCTTGGGCGATGCGGGTTTCCAAGTTACCGCCGTATAGGTGTCCTGTTAGCCAACGGTCAATGGGATCGTTATCGTTGCGATCGCTATCTAATAAATATAATGTGACTCGCCCAACTTGCACTCGCCAGATTTGCACTTTGACAACCCTCTGGCGAACTTGTAACTCGATAGTGACTGATTCCCCTTGCTCATTTTTAATTAATTCCAGGGGCATTCGTCCAAAAGGATTATCAATATAATAATCTTCTTGCCAACCTTGGCGGTTCAAGCGTTGCCGAAAATAACCTTGGCGATACAACAAGCCAACACCAACCAACGGTACACCCAAATCTGATGATGATTTTAGGTGATCCCCAGCGAGAATTCCTAAGCCGCCAGAGTAGACGGGTAGGGATTCATGGATGCCAAATTCGGCACAAAAGTAAGCAATGGGGCGAGATGCAGATACTTGCGGTGCAACTCGACTTACCCAAGTATCTTGCTGGTTGATGTATTGGTCAAACTCGCGCGCGAGGGCGGATATCTGCTTTAAGTAAAATGGGTCTTCTGCTAATTGCGTCAGACGCTCGTAGGTTGCGGACTCTAAAATTGCTACTGGATTATGCCCACAGCGTTCCCATTCTTGGGGATCAATGGTTTGGAATAGGGAGATGCGATCGCCACTCCAACTCCACCAGTAGTTATAAGCCAAATCTGCCAAACGCTTGAGCGGTGAAGGTAACTTTTCACTCAAGCGTCGTGCTGGGGTGATTGCACTACTATTAGCCATACTAAATCCATGTCCTCGCGCTTAACTTTTTCTCTATTTCACTCATCATCTGCTCGCGATCGATTCCTCTTCAGGTTTATGATCCGGAGTCTTCATTTATGAATCCTCCCCTGAAGTCAGAGCAGTTTATCGACATTAAACCTTTAGGATTTCCAATAAATAAATATATTCAATCTTGTAGGGTAGACCGAAGAGCCAGCCTTTGGCTATGGGCGCTCGTGTTGCCCACTCCATAACAAGTAGTAGAGTATTTTTTATTTGAAAGTCCTTGATCCAGGTAAATGGTTTTTATTGTTTTTGTCTTGTAAAAATTATCCCTACTTTTGGACAGTTTTGATATTTTTTTCTATCAAATTCGTTGACATTCTTTTAATTTTTTTGTTTTATTGTTAATATTTGTTTAAATTTTAACAATCAGCAACTAAAATTATTGATACAGCGTATTTC
>NNBV01003496.1_pt1 | contig 29847 bp, 24 predicted proteins | sample 1173771 | NCBI WGS metagenome assembly NNBV01 (sample SAMN07173938, study PRJNA388173) | plant metagenome | isolation source: symbiotic tissue sample KVS11 | place: Norway: Troms, Kvaloya island | reverse complement strand
GAGTTAGAGTCCATCATCTCCGAAGATAGGGGATGGCGCTATATCCGCATGACGTGTTTCACAGAGAATAAAGAATACAGCGAAGCCTACATGGACTTTGTGCAGAACGTACAGCCACATATTGCACCGATATCGGATGAGTTGAACAGGAAAGCACTATCCTCTCCTTACCTCAAAGAACTGGAGCAACTGACGGGCTACGATATGATGATTCGCAACCTCAGGAAGGAAACGGAAATATTCCGTGAGGCCAACGTACCTCTCTACACAGAGATCAATACCGAAACACAAAAGTATGCGCAGCTCTCCGGAGCCATGACGGTAGAGATAGACGGCAAAGAGCTCACGCTGCAGCAGGCGGGAGTTTTGCTGATGTCGACCGATCGTGCGAAACGCGAAGAAGTGTACAAGAAGATTACTACGCGAAGGTTGAAAGATAAAGAGGAACTCGATCAGCTTTTCTCCAGGCTGGTTGCTCTTCGTAATCAGGTAGCAACCAATGCCGATTTTGAAAACTTCCGCGACTATATGTTCAGGTCGTACGGACGGTTTGATTATACTCCAAAAGATTGTTTTGATTTTCATGATTCCATTCAATCGGAGGTAGTGCCTATCCTGAATGATCTGGCTAAAGAGCGTAAAGCACAACTGAAAGTAGAAGACCTTCGCCCATGGGATAAGGCCGTTGATGCCGAAGGAAGAGAAGCATTGAGTGCGTTTGACGGAGGTAAAGATCTGACAGAGAAATCAATTGAATGTTTCCGCAGGCTCGATCCCTTTTTAGGGCAGTGTTTGTCCATCATGCGGGAGATGGGGCATCTTGATCTTGAATCGCGGATAGGCAAAGCACCCGGTGGGTATAATTATCCTTTGGCAGAAATAGGAGTGCCTTTCATTTTTATGAATGCCACTTCCACCTTACGCGATATGACAACCATCATGCACGAAGGTGGCCATGCGGTGCATAATTTTCTTACTAAAGATTTAGAGTTGAACGACTTCAAATCACCACCCATGGAAGTAGCTGAACTGGCTTCGATGTCGATGGAATTGATATCCATGGATCACTGGGATATTTTCTTTCCTGATCCACAGCAATTAAAGAGGGCTAAACGTGAGCATCTTGAAGATTTAATCGAAACGCTGCCATGGGTTGCAACTATTGATAAGTTCCAGCATTGGCTTTACGAAAATCCGACTCACACGTTGGAAGAGCGCAATACCAATTGGATCAAAACCTTTGATCGCTTTGCGGATACCTCTACCGATTGGTCAGGCCTGGAAGAAGGCAAGAATTACCTATGGCAAAAGCAATTGCATTTGTATGAAGTGCCGTTCTATTATATCGAATACGGTATGGCTCAACTGGGTGCAGTCGCAGTATGGCGCAATTTTAAGAAAGACAATCGTAAGGGCCTGGAGGGTTACATGAATGCGTTGAAGCTGGGTCACACCAAAACGATTCCTGAAACATATAAGGCAGCAGGAATCAAATTTGATTTCAGCAAAGCCTACATCAAAGAACTGATGGATTTTGTAAGGGAAGAATTGGCAGCAATTTAAATCAGGATTTTACACTTGAAATTTCACAAGTGTACATCCATCATTAATTGTTTTCAGCCCGTTCAGATACAATTTATCAATTGTCCGAGGGAGCCCTAACGCCACGCCATATTGAATAAGCAGGCAGCTGGTTTCACCTCGGTTTTTATCATAATCGCTTGCGATCATGATAAAAACCGAGGCTTCTTCCAATCAAAGCGATAAAAAAACACCCTAAAGGTTTTAAAAACCTTTAGGGTGTTTTTTTATCGCTTTGATTTTTCTTCCTGCGCGACTACACACTTTCTATGAAATACCCTCTGCCCAGCGCGCAACGAAGGATAAACTTTATAAAATAGCTTGGATCAAACTTCTCCCTAATGACAATTATCCGATAAAATTAAGTTTATCAGGAAAATCAAAGTAATCGCTACATGTAATCAGGCGATGACACGTCAGCTTATTCTAACCATACTAAGAAGTAACAAGGTTTAATCGCGGCACTTGTCAAGCAAGTCACTCAGTTGAGTGGCTTCTTCTTTTGTCAGTCGAAGCTGCTCTGCTTCGGTGCGATCAAGCAGTTCATCAATCTGGTAAAGAATAGAAAGGCCTGTTTCGGTAATGATTACATCTGCCGCACGTTTGTCGCTGGGGCAAACGGTTTTTAAGATCAGGTTCTTTTTTACAAGGCGATCAAGTAATCGGGGTATGTCTGAATTTTTATCCAGCATTCTGGATTTAATTTCCACACCGGAGATCTTGTTGGGATGCTGTCCGCGCAGAATGCGCAGGATGTTGAATTGAGAGGCCGTAATGCCATACGGTTTGAAGAATTCCTGCTGCTTATTGATCAGCCAGTTGGCAGTGAAAATCAGGTTAATGGCAACTTTCTGATAGTCGCTTCTGAATTTGGGTTGCTTTATTTCTTCTTCAATTTTCATAAAAAAAAGCAACAGACAGTGTTCACCTGCCTGTTGCTCTTTAAAGATAATTAGTTTTTGACAAACTCAGCCTTAGCAAGCAAAGTAACTTCGTCACCAACTACAGCAACGGGTGTTGCAGCGCCTACTGTAAAGTCAGAACGTTTGATCACGCCACCAACACGGAAACCAGCGATGGTCTTCTTGTTGTAAGGATGAACAGCAGTACCATTGAAAGTAGCATCCAATGTAACTGGCTTAGTTACTCCATGAAGAGTAAGATCACCGGTTACTTTGTAATTCTTAGCATCTACTTTCTTCACTGAAGTGCTTTTGAAAGTAAGTGTGGTGAATTTTTCAGCGTCAAAGAAATCAGCGCTTTTCAAGTGCTTGTCACGACCTTCGTTAGCCGTGTTCACGCTTGCTACTTCAGCTGTTAATTCAATAACGGCATCAGAGAAATCTTCTTTCGATGCAGTAATTTTTGAATCGAAAGCATTGAATGAACCGTCTACTTCTGAAACCAGCAAGTGAGTAACGGTAAATCCTAATTTAGAGTGGGCTTTGTCCACTGACCAGGTTGATTGTGCATAAGCGGCTCCTGTTAATAAAAGAGCGGCAAGTAGGAAATTTAGTTTTTTCATAGTTTTTGAAATTGATTTACGAAGTAACAAAGATTTGGCAAATATATGTTTAAACATATATTATTTATTTTATAAGTTGCTGATTTACAGGGTTAAAATTTACAGGCCGGATAGGCTTTAATCTCTATAGAGTTTAAAGATAAAACACTTCAGTCAATTTTTCATACTCAACCGACCTTTCATTTCCGTCTGCAAAAAGCACTAGTTTTTCTATCCTAACCGGCCCGGGTTCTCTTGAAAACTCCAGCAGCCATCGCTCCTGTGGTTTGCTTTCTCTTGAATAAACCGCGCACTGCCTTTTGGGATAAAAACCCTGAAACTGGGCCATGCTTATAAAAACCGAGCCTTCTTTCACAGGCAGGATGACTGCAAAAATGCCGCCAACTGTAATTAGCCTTCCTGCTGATTGTAAAAGCGCTTCGTACGAAAGGCTTTCTGTATGGCGTGCTGCTTTTCGTTTGCCGGAAGGAGGGAGGAGGCTATTATTAAAAAATGGAGGGTTGCTCACAATCAGATCAAATAAATGACCAGGGTCAAAATCCTGAATGCAGCAGTGGCATACGTTAATCTTATTGGGCCAGGGGGAAGAGGATATATTTTCTGATGCCTGGCGCGCATCATCGGCTTCCACCTCTACCGCTTTTATTTGTACGGATGTCTCGCTTCGCTGCGCGATCATCAGAGCGATTAACCCGGAGCCAGTGCCGATGTCAAGAACCGTTTTTGCGTGAGCGATATTCACCCAGGCTCCTAACAGCACTCCATCGGTGCCTATTTTCATAGCGCACTGGTCATCGCGTAAGCTGAATTGTTTGAATTGAAACGGCTTGCTCAAGTAATGCAAAGAAACAAAATAGATTCTATTCTGCTTCGGGAAGCTTAAGGCTGCTCCTCTTCCTGTTCGGAGAATGTGGGCTTTAGTTCACCTTCCCAGTTGGGATCAATCTCTTTCAGATCGGTTTCGTTTTTCTTTAAAAACTCATTGAAGAGGACGACTACTGCATCGTATTCTTCGCGATAGGTAGAAACACGTTGGTCTGCCAGTTTGATCAGATCAGTAAGCTGTTGCAATTCCTGGTTCTTAAAAAAATCAGGGTCGGATTCTACCAGTGAAATGATTTCGGTAATTAAGGTGTTTGCAGCAAAATCATATTCTTCTACTACGTGAGGATTGCTCATTGACTTTTGACTGAAACGGATACGTTCCAATTGATCGAGCCGCTCCTGAAGCGAATGAATCTGATCCTGATCATAAAAGTCATTAGTCACCAGTTTTTTCAGGAGCCGGGTGATGTGCTGAAGTTTTTCATTCTCGTCTTTTACCATCACATTCCAGGTGTGCAGCATTGAATCCTGCATCATCAGGTAGGTTTCGTTAAGCGAGTCGACATGGGTAAAACTCGCGTGGGAGGCATTCTCCTGCTTTACACAGGAAGCGGACATCGCAGCCAATACGCCAAAAAGAAAGATTCCCCCTATTTTCACCTTCATGAACAATTAAAGCCAGTGCACCATATACGAGGCGCAAAAGTAAAATGTTTAAACTTCCTTCTTGGAGGGATGTAATAAATTAAGATGGTTTACACTTAAAGCATCTTTAATGCTTTAAAAGCAGGTGAGATAGTTTGGTAAGTAGTTCGTCTCTCTTTTCAGGAAAGTGAATAGGCATACACTTCGGCCAGTTTAAAATGATCGGCATAGCGTACTACTTCGCCAATAACGATGACAGCAGGTGAGCCAATCACTTCTTCCGTCATTTGCCGGGCAATGCTTTCAACGGTTCCCACTACCGATCTTTGATTTGGCAATGTTCCGTTTTGAATAACTGCCACAGGGGTATCACCTTTACCTTCTGCTTCAAAGAGCGACATAATCGCTTCTATTTTTTTCAACCCCATAAGAATGACAACGGTGGCTGTTGATTTTGCAGCAAGCGCGATGTCTGCAGAGATGGTTCCTTCGCGCGTAGTACCTGTTATTACCCAAAAGCTTTCGCTTACACCACGTGCCGTTACCGGGATACCAATGCTTGCAGGCACAGCTATGGAACTGCTGATGCCTGGAATCACCTCAGAAGGTATTCCGTTGAGTCGTGCTGCTTCCAGTTCTTCGGTAGCTCTTCCAAATACAAATGGGTCGCCTCCTTTCAATCGTACTACGTGTCCGTGCACGAACGCACTTTCCACAATTAATTCATTTATCTCTTGTTGTGAGTACGAATGCTTTCCGGCACGTTTACCCACTTCTACAGACGGAATACTATCCGGTATCAGTTTTAGAATCTCCGGGGCAACCAATGCATCGTACAGCACAATGTTGGCCGCACGAAGTGCATGGATTGCTTTTAAGGTGATCAGTTCAGGGTCACCCGGGCCGGCACCGACCAGCGTAAGTCTTGGCTTTGGGGTTAGAGCGGATAATATCATTTTACGATGGCTTCGTTTTCTTTTGTTCTGAATAGTTCTACGTCACTTAAAAACTTCGATGAATCGTTAAAGTACTGATCAGCAAAATCGGCCGCAGGTTGGTTCTTGTTGATGCGCAATACAAATTCTTTGAAGTCTCCTTCGAACGGAAATAATCCGGTGGCAATGAAATGCTGTTGAAAATCATTCAGCAACTGGATTTGCGTACTTGGCTTTATGTCTTTAGTAAGCAGCAATGCTTTGGCTGTATTGATGAACGCGCTATAGCTATGATAAATAGAATCCGCGTAGTGTTTGTTATTAAAGTTCTCTTTGGCCAGCTGCAGTTTTTCTTCCGACTCGTAGAATAAAGTGGCTACCAGGTCAATAATCACACCCGCACATTCACCCACAGCGGTGTGAAGAACGAACCGTTCATCCTGCCCCCAGTCGATGTACTCGGTAGTAAATGTATTCGTAACATCACCCAATGGTTTCAATAAATTATAAAAATGATTTCTTCCCTGGCGAATGAAGTAGCTGTGGTAATACTCACCGTCATTGCTGTTGGTTTCATAATCATTCAATAGCATACGCAATGCCTCCGGGCCACGCCTGCTGGGTAGCTTGATGAGTTTATCAGAAATGATGCCTTCACCATTTTGCAGTTTTCCACCACCTAACAATACGACCAACGCAGGTAAAACTTTTCCTTGCTTGTCCTTAATGGTACTCCCGTGAAAGCCAATTCCTGCGAGTCCGTGTTGTCCACAGGAATTAGGGCAACCACTGATTTTTATTTTGATGTCATTATTATAAATCAGGTCAGGAAACTCTTCGCGGATAACACGTTCGAATTCCAATGAGATATTAGTGCTATCAGAAATAGCGAGATTACAAGAATCCGTGCCCGGGCACGCAGTGATGTCACCTACACTATCAAAGCCGGGTTCGGCCAAACCTAAATCATTAAGTGCTGCATACAAATGCCTCAATGCATGTGGCTTTACATGGCGGATGAGATAGCCTTGATTAATCGTAATACGCATTTCGTTGGATGCATACTTATCAACGATATCGGCCAGCTTCCTTGCTTTGTCAGAAGAAAGATTGCCCAGAGGAAGTTTTATATAAACACCGAAGAGGTCTTCCTGCTTTTGTTCTACAATGTTGGTTGCATGCCAGCGTTCGTACCTGGGCTCGTCAATGAAAGCAGGATCTGCCTCTGATTCAAATTCAGATAACTCAGGATCCGGTAAGTTATCTTCGTTTACTTTGTACACCTTTCTTTTCAACGCCACACGTTCTTCCTCGGCCAGGCGCATTACTTCGGGTAATCCGATTTCATCTACCAGGAACTTCAAACGTGCTTTCATTCTCCGGTTACGTTCCCCAAAGCGATCGAACACACGAATAATACTTTCGGTAAACGGCATGATCTGATCTTCTTCGAGAAACTCAAAGGCAGTTTGAGCGAGATAGGGATTCGCACCAAGTCCACCACCAATCACTACTTTAAATCCACGCTTGCCTTCTTTTATTTTTGGAAGGAACCCAAGGTCATGAATGAAAGTATAGGCAGTATCTTCTTCACTTGATGAAAAGGCGATTTTGAATTTGCGACCCATCTCCTGGCTGATAGGATTACGCAGGAAGTATTGAAACATTTCATGCGCATAGGGCGTCACATCAAATGGTTCTTTCGGATCGATTCCCGCCATAGCGGAGGCCGTGATATTGCGCACTGTATTACCACATGCTTCACGCAAGGTGATTTCATCTTTCTCGAGCTTGGCCCATAGCTCCGGTGTTCTGTCAAGACTTACAAAGTGAATTTGAATATCCTGCCGTGTAGTCGCATGCAGGTTGCTGCTGGCGTATTCATCAGAGATGTCGGCTATTCTTCTCAGTTGTTTGGTCGTAATGCGACCCAGCGGAAGTTTAATGCGAATCATTTGCACTCCCGGCTGCCGCTGTCCGTAAATACCGCGAGCCAAACGCATGCTGCGAAACTTATCGGGATCAATTTTTCCTTCCTGAAATAAGCGGATCTTCTTTTCCAGCTCGATAATGTCGCGGGCTACGATTGGATTATTGATGTCTTCCAATTCTGTTCTGAAACTTTCCATTCTTTCTATTTTGTAGTGGGTCAAAAAAAAACCTTTCCGTTTAACAGGAAAGGCGCTTGGGGTTTATTATAAAATCTCTTATGAGCTAAGGCTTTCCTGTTCGTAGTATAGCATGCGGTTTACAATGCCAACATGACGCTGTTTCAAATTTGTTTGATGTGTGTTTTGAGTAATACATAAATCCTATCTACTTAATAGACTGGTCAAATGTATTACGTTCCTTTATATGAATCAACATTTATGATAACTAATTGTAAATTATTATTACGAACAACTGTTTGTGCTCCAGTGCATTAGAAATGCATCTGTCAGATGATGCAAAGAAATCGTTAACGGTTAAGTCCGATGGAAATTACCTGGCTAAGGTGATGGCGCGTATGCCTGATGTAATCCACGGCCAGCCACTTCAGGGTTTTCAGTTCGCTGGTTTCGCATAACAACTCCTGTTTTTCGGGAGGCATGGAGGAAAGAACGGAGATGATCTGCATGTTGATGAGCCGCCATAATTCAATCACATCCGCTGTGCGCATCTTCTGATATTGATTGGCGCTTACCCAGAAATCCTGTTGGTAAACAATGTGTGGAGGTGTGCTTTCGTATTGGGTGACAATAAATCTGCGCAGGTTATTTTGAGCCGAGTCAATGAGGTGACCCATGATTTCTTTTTTACTCCACTTGCCGGCAGCAGGTCTGGAAGAGAAATCGCTTTCCGGAAGATCTTTCAGCAAAAGGGAAGAGGCCATGAGAACTTCATGAAGTTCCTGAATCACTTTTTCCATTGGTGAAGAAGCTAAAGCAGAGCGGAATGACAGATTACAGCGTTTCCGATTCCGTATCACTCAGGGGCTCAAGTGCTGAGAAGGCCAGGAGTAATATAATAAGGGAAAGTACTCCGAACATCGGCTTACCACCTATAATGAGGTGCGAACCGGAGATGATGGTAATCAACACAGAAGTGACCAGTTTTAAAGCTTCTTTCAGATTGTTGCGCTCGAAATGATTGGAGCTGAAAAACTCAATCACGCGACTGGAGCCAAAGAACAGAAAGCTCAGATAGAGTAATGTTCCTCTTGGATCAATATGTAGCCAGATCAACACTGCTCCGATCAACCCCGCTACGACCATCAACAGATCGCTCAATTTCACTTGTGTTTTCATATTTCAAATTTAGGCTTCCCAACAATTTAACTCTTTTTTGAATGTTTTTGCTCAGGCAAAATAAATAAACGAAAACTCGGTCTACAGTATTGTCTGAAGTTCCCTTCCACTTAGGCTGTAAAATTTTGAAGCCATCTTCTTATCACCCTTCGCGTGGTACTCCGTTTGCTCCAGCCCAATGAAATGTATCACCATCGCTAATGTAGTCTTTATCTTACCGTTCAAAAACTTTTTTATCCAATTACCGATGAACCCTTCCTGATCTTCGATATTCCGTACACCTTAGAGGTATTCCTTATGAAATACCTCCATTTCCTCCTGGCACTTGACGTTTTGTATAAGTACTATCCTAAGTTTCATTCCAATGAAATACTCATTATGGCGGATGATATATGGAAATGGATGAATAATGAACTACCCGAAGACAGCAGCACATTAGCCTATCTGCAGTCCTGTTTTGATTCTCCTTACGAAGCATTCAAAGCCGTCATTCGGGAGATTGAGCTTCTGGCCGGTCCGTATCTGTATTGGAACTGATCTTAAGCTTTCTCCATCACTTTACTCTTACCTTAATTGCTGCTTTGTTTAAGCACGGGCAAACGAATACCCATTTAAATTAAACTTTGGGTCAACTTACGTGAGCATTTTAAACCCAAAAATCATGAAGGGCAAAAAATCGTTTACGTATTGTGAAGAAAGCAGGTAAGCTTTAAGCAATCAAACAGAGTATAATCAGGATCAGAAACTAAAAACGGGTCGGTAAATACCGACCCGTTTTATTTATTTTTTTATTCTGTCTCCTGATCGTTATTCTTTCTTCAAACCATTCACGAGCATGTCCGCCAATTGCTTGCCGAGGTCAGCAGGTACAATGTGGCTATAGGGATCATACCATTGTGGCATCCAGTTCAGTGAACTGAACAGGGTCATTACAGCCAGTTTTTTATCAATGGATTCTTTGAACTCACCCGTTCTTACTCCTTCTTCAATAATGCTTTTGAAGCGGTTGATATAATTGATGCGTAATAAAAGGAAATCGCGAAGGAAAGGAGCGCTCAGGTGACGGTGCTCATTCATAAACACAGCAGAAGCAGTAAGGTCTTTGGCCATCACTTGTATGTGACCGATGATTCCGTTCTTCAGTTTTTCGCTGGCGCCTACGTTTTGCTTTTCTACTTCTTCCAGTGACTTACGGAATTCCGTTGCCATATCGAAGCAAAGGTTTTGGAGGATCTCTTCCTTGGAGCGAATGTGTGAATAAAGACTTGCTGCTTCAATACCAAGCATCTGAGCAAGATCACGCATCGATGATGCTGCATAGCCCTTTATCCGAAACAACTCTGCTGCTTTACGAATAACTTGTTCTTTGCGTGATAGCGAGTTTAAAGTGTCCAACGTTCCCATCTTTTCCGATCAATTAATCTCGAAGATAAATAATTAATTTTGATACATGAAATATCCATCAGCCAGCCGCAGATCTTACCGCAGGAAATGAAACAGAGTACGCTACATCCACTATCATTCCGAAGTAAAGAATAAGGTTGACCATTTCGATGAGACTCAATATAAATAAAAGGGAAATACATGAATTTTTCATCTGTTAAAGAGTACTTCTACCGGCTGCATAGCCGGTGTTACGCATTGCTATTGTTGCCTTTGGTACTTTTAATTGCACTTTATGCGCTGCAGCGATTTGCCGGTTTAACCCTCGCTGTGCCGGATGAGGAGACGGTATTTATTTTAAACATCGTATTGCCCGTGGTGGTTGTACTCGAACTAACAAGTGTTCACTTGGTAGCTTATCTGAAGATGAAAAATATCCGGCAGATGAAAGGAATGGGAGACAGGCTGGATAGCTACGCCTCGTTGATTACATTAAAAATGATAATCGGTGTGTCTTCGTCAGTGATTGTGCTGGCTGGTTTAGTGCTTACAGAAGAGGAACTCTTCATTGGCTATTTTGTCGTGTGTCTTGCGTTTATTTTATTCCAGCGACCAACGCCCAAACGACTGAGCAATCAACTGCAGCTAAAAGGCGATGAACGTGAATTGATATTGAAAGGAGAACTGGTTTAAACCATAAAGTGTAGGAGCAACAGGATGGCTGCCCCTACACTTTATAGGTTTATAATTCTTTATAGCGTGATCCCGAAACTGAAGGCGTTTAACTTCGGCCCTTTGTCTGCAACAAACAATTCGTTGAGGTCATAGTTGAAGAAGAAGTCCACATCGCTGAACCCAAACTGGAAACGAACACCGTAGCGAATATTGTCCAGGTAGAAACTATCGTGATTGCGGTCTTTTTGTTTATCTCCATCTTCTTTATACACTTGTTTTGTATAACTACCGATGCGGTAACCGATATAAGGTCCTGCACCAAAGCGTACCGATTCGGAATGATCGCTGTCAAACATCATCGACTTTCTGCGGTTGCCACCAAAATCAATCACCGGTACCAATGACAGATTAAGATAACAGGCAGTCAGTTTGCTTTTTTTGAAATCAACTTCGCGTGGATCTTCAGCGAAGAGCACACTATTATCATCTTTCGACATCAGTACACTGGTGTTTTGAAATTTGAAATTATACCAGCTTACACCACCGCCCCATTCCACAAAGAATTTTCCGGCTACACGTGTGCGTTGAATAGAGTTGATGCCCACATACCACGATCCCCAGGGCTTTACGGAATACAGGTTGTTGTCTTCGTCAGGAAATTTTCCATCGGATAAGTAATTGTTGGTACCCAAATCAAAATTGATAGAATGATACGTGCGTCTTCTGTAATGATACCGGTCACGGTCTCTTCTTTTTTTGTTCGTGTTCTCTTCCCAGTTTTCTTCTGTTGGAGTAGTATCTGTAGTGGCTACGGAAGCACTGTTTTGTGCAAGGTAATCGCTGGCAGGTTTTGTCAGTGATGAACTATCGCGTTGTTCCAGTTTCGAAATCAGGTCGTTGACTACTGCCTGGAAGTCATATTTCTTTAAAGTCTCCAGGTCTTTTTTATTCTTAATCTCGAAAGTGACTTTGCTGGAGTCACCAATATTGATTACCACCGTGTCGGCACCCTGGCTTTGAGCATAATTCCAGATGGTAAGTATCAGTATGGCTATCGTAATTAATCGTTTCATGATCGTAATAGTTAGTCGTTAGTAATGGACATCGAATGATGAGATAATTAAATCGCTCAATTCAACGTTGTCTTTTTGGTTTTGTCTTTTTTGAATTCCCAGGCAAACAGATCGTCCTTCGCATCACGCAGACTTCCCAGCACATCGCCCGTGCGGATGTCATTGACAGCTTTCTGCAAAGTGCTTTTCTTTTCTTCCGGTGTTGCTGCTATTGCTTGTTCAGGCTCCTGAGTATCCGCTTTTAGCGAAGGCAATGAAAAAGTAAGCTTGATTGATTTTTGAGTTTTTACCTGCGCGGTGTTTACTTCGTTTGTGATTACCGGTACTTCCACCTTCTTTTCTTCCATCAATGCTACGGCAGTTTGGTCATTTGTTTTAGCTGAAACGGGTTCTTGTTGAATGATGGTTTGCTTTTCCTTTTTAGAAGCGGTCTTGCCCTGTTTTTCCTCTTTACTTGTGTTACGCGCAACGAATGGTTTTTCTTCTTTCTTTTTGTTGTTTAACTCCGGATTCTTTTTCTTCACTTCTGCAGGCTTTTTATTTGCCATTTGTGGCAGCATGTCTTTGTCATTCCCATTTCTTATCCAGACAAAAGTGAGTAAGCCAAACAAAGCCAGTACAGCAGCTATGCGAAACCAGATGATTCCTTTATTTTTTTTTGCCAGGTTCGCTTCTATTTTCCCCCATGCCTGCGCAGAAGGAGGAAGTGAATGCTCACTCAGCTTGTCTTTAAATAACTTGTCCACTTTGTTGCTCATGACTCTTTGTTTTTACACCCAACTCTGATTCCATCAACGCTTTTTGAAGTACTACTCTTGCTCTGCTTAGCTGTGATTTGGAAGTGCTTTCTGTGATTCCTAATTGATCGGCAATCTCTTTGTGTGAATACCCATCAATGGAGTACATGTTAAACACAATCCGGTATCCTGCCGGAAGCTCAGCAATCATTTTCAAAAGATCTTCGGCCTGCAGCTGACTTTCCAGTGCTTCATAATCCAGCTCGCGATCCGCAGCTTCAATGTCTGTTTCCAGGTACATGCTTTTGTTTTTGCGCAGGTAGGTAAGCGACTCGTTGACTACGATGCGCCTGATCCATCCTTCAAAACTTCCTTCATTCTTAAACTGATCGATACGTTCGAAAATTTTTGTGAACGAAGTGATCAGTACATCTTCGGCTTCCATTTTGTCTTTGATATACCGGCAGCAGAGCGCAAACATTTTTCCGGAAAAATGTTCGTAAAGGAAGCGCTGGGCATGCTGATCCCGCCTTTTGCACCCTTCAATCAGTTGGTTGTCTGCTACGTGGTAAATTTTTAATCCCATTTAGGCCGTTTCAATAACAAGATGCAGGTAAGCGGAGTGAGGTTGCATTGCCTGTAAAAGAATTTTAATTCAGCTCTGTTAAAAGGCTGCCTGGTAATTGACGGTAATATCGATGACAGAAAATCGTCTTTCCTGAACGAGAACAGGGTTAATCGTGCTTTCCTGATCAAACTGGCCCGCAAATAAACCTTTTGGTTCTTTTACAAAGACAGAATATTTTCCCGGAGGCAGTTTAATTTTGAATGAGCCATCCGGCTTCGACAATGCTTGTAAGACCAGCTTTGTACGAATATTTTTGAAGAACACTTCTTCCTGCTCGGTGTCTTTAAGTGAAGTGAGCTCATACACATAAATTTCCCTTTGTATTCCCAGTGGAGGAGAGGCCTTTGCACCAGGCCCGGGCATCTGATTACCTGAAACCCATAGTATCCGTCCGCAGATGCCTTGCTTCTGTGCAAAACCCGGAAGTGAAATGATAACAATAAGAAGGATCAATACCGTTTTCATAACTTAAAAGGTTGATGTGATGCAATATTAACGCGAAAAGACAGACATGTATTCTCTCGAAAGCATTAAACTCATAATTGTTATTGACAAGAGAGAAGTGATGTCTCCAGTTACTTTCATGAAGTTTATCTTTCCTTGCGCGCTGTATAGACGGCATTCTATAGAAAGTGTGTAGTCGCGCAAAAAAGGAATCAAAGCCATCAAAAACGCCCAGCGTTTTTGATGGCTTTGATTTGAGAGGGCTTCGGTTGTTATTATGATCGTCAGCGATTATAATAACAACCGAAGCGGAATCCCGCAGCCTGCTCATTTCATCTGGCGTGGCATTGAGACTCCCGCGGACAATTGATAAATCGTATTTGAACTGGCGGACTGCGAGTAGGAAATTAATACGATCAATATCGTACCAGATAAAATGAAAATAGCCCGTGCTATGGGCACAGGCTATTTCGTTTTTTATAAGAATGTGTTGTTAATCCTCGATGTGCACATTCGATGGATTGCCACGATGTGAAATGGAAGAAGCAATTCCTTTTTTCTCATCCAGTGTTTCTGTCACCAGTACTTCGGCCGAAGAAGCTCCCCGTGCTTCTATGGTTGCATTTTTCACCTTGTAGTTATAGGCTTTCAGCTGAGATGCACCGGTGATGTCTGCTTCCATGGAATCACCATCACCCTGCAACTCCAGTTGTGTGGCGCCAGTCATTTCGATATTGATGATGCGGGCATGAAGCTGACCTTCCACCTGTATTGCTCCCAGCAGTTCTATATCTACTTCGTCTTCATCAAACCCGCGGAAATTGATTTCACCGGCTCCTTTGGCTTCAAGCTTTCGCAATGAAGGCATCGTGATGGTGATTTTCAATTTAGAATTGTCAGAGAAGTCTCTCTTCCAGAAAGAGCCACCGTCATTTTCATATTTTACTACCAGTGTTTCGCCATCAACAGAGAAACGATAGTGTCTCTTCACCTTTTCAGATCCATCCATCCGCACGGCATAGTTGTCTCCTTTTTCGATGTGCACATCAAGTAGCCCTGTCAGTTCAACAGAGTTAAAATCTTTCAATCCAAATTCATCTGTCACTTGCGTTGTTGCTTCTTCCGATTTGCCAAGTACCAGGTTGTTAGAACAGCTTACACACTGTAATCCATCGGTGGTGATCTTCCATGTTTCTCTGTCATTACGATCAAAGTCATAGTAGTTTCCTTTGTAATGAATAAGTCTCCACAGATCTTCTTCTATTACAAAAGGTTGGTTATACGGAATGAATAAATCCATCTTCAATCGTTGTGCGCGGAACTTGGCCTCTTTCTTAAATGTAATGTTCGAATCGAAAACAACGGTGCTGTCTGTCTGCTCTACCGTATAATCCACCATTTGTGCATTTTCGACTGCTACTTTGCGCGAGCTTCCCTGCGATTCGAAACGTTCTACCAGTTTGATTTCTTTGTCATCGGTGCCGATCAGGTTCAGGTCGATCATGTGATATCCATCCAAACCTGTTTCTTTTATTTTAAGCAAAGGTGTCTTTCCATTCATGACGAATGTCTTTTCTACTTTGTGTTCTCCTTCTTCCGCGAAAGCGAATATAATGCGGGGTATGGTAACACCCATGATAGCAATGCTGATGAAGAACAGGACAAACAACGTCCAGCCTACATAAGCGTTGAAGGTGATTTTCTTGGCGATGATGGAATTACCCAGCATGGTGATGAATAATGCAGGTATGAATGCAGTTAAGAAAGCAGCAATCACTGTCCACAGCGGGAACATATTGCGGATAGCTTCCAGCGGCATGTTGAAATTGTTTACTGGAAATTCAGAGAACAATGCCCATTCTGTAGAGTGAATAATTCCTAACATAGTGCCGAATCCAACAATCAATGCAAAGATCATGCACACGCCCGTTAAGCTGATGGATACACCAATCAATACGCGCAGCACATCAATCAATGTTTTGAACAATGGCCCCAGCAACCGGGCGATGGCGTTAATGATCATCGCGATAAGGCGAAAGGGAAACAGAACAATTTTAGCGAGTGTGCTTTCCTCCGGACCTTCTTTTTCATTAAGTCCTTTTTTGATAGACGATTCGATGTTGGAAAGGGTGACAGGCTCGCCTTGCATTTCCATTTTCTCGGTGATGGTTTTCGCTTCGGGTAACGCTATCCATAATATGATATAGAGTAATACGCCCAGGAAGGCGGCAAACGTAAGTCCTACAAATACGACACGGATAATCGTTGAGTCAATTCCAAAATAAGCAGCTACTCCCGATGCTACTCCGCCTACCACTTTGTTTTCGGGATTGCGATACATTTTCTTTACGGCAGCTTCTTCTTCCAGTTCTGCGGAAGCAGGGATAGCAATCCATAAGATGGCATACACAATCAGGAAGCCTCCGTAGGTTCCTAATGTGAGCAAGGCAAAAAGCAACCGTGGCCAAACCGAATCGATATTGAAGTAATGTGCGAGACCGGCACATATACCGCCTACAATTTTACGCTTCTCATCGCGGAATAATTTTTTATGTGGTGATGTTGCTGATGAAGCACTGCTGTATTCTTTTTGTTTTGATCCCTGCTTTGGTGCTCCTGTAGCTGCGAACTCCTGTTCTTCTGCTGCTTTGAAGTCGTTTACATTTCCCATGGTGCCGATGAGTGCGCTTACGTCTTCGGCAGTAACTACCTGCTTGCCATCGTTAAGGCGCGATAGGAATATTTCCGCTATACGGCTTTCTATATCGGCAAGTATTTCGCTGCTGTCTTCGAAAGAGCCGAAGTAGCTGTTGATCGAATCCAGGTATTTGCGCAACGTTTCGTAACCGTCTTCTTCGATATGGAAAATGATGCCGCTGATGTTGATGCTGATATTCTTTTTCATGACTGATCTATGAAGGTAGGAGTTAGTACTTAGGCGTGTGCTGTGGTTCGTTTTGTAATCATTTCAGTGGAGTGTACCAGGTCACCCCAGGTTTCCGTCAGACCGGTTAGAAATTTACTTCCATCGTCTGTCAGTTTGTAATACTTGCGTGGCGGTCCGGATTTCGATTCGACCCACTTGTATTCCAGCAGGCCTGAATTCTTTAACCGGGTGAGCAGGGGGTACAGCGTACCTTCTACTACAATCATGTGGGCAGAGGTCAATTCATCCAGCATATCTGAAGCGTACACTTCCCCGCGCGAGATGATGTGAAGGATACAATACTCCAAAATCCCCTTTTTCATTTGAATTTGCGTGTTTTCAAGGTTCATATATCCTCGTTTAAGTCGATTCCTGGGGTATTATACGGCTAAGGTACTATGCATGGCCAAGTACTAAGCGAAAATAATTCACTTATTTTTATTTTGTGCAACTTTGAGGGTTATAAAGCAATTGGTTTCAGGTATTGATACGTTATTGAACGGGGATGAAGAAGGGACTTTTTTTATGCATATGCCTGTTGCCACTGCTCAGCTTTGCTCAATCAGCAAATAGCTGGATTGATTTTAGCCAGACCTATTACCGCATACCGGTAGCGAAAGACGGAGTTTACCGCCTTACTTATTCCGATCTGCAAAACGCAGGCTTTCCGGTTGACGCTGTCGATCCCCGATTCATTCAATTGGTTCACAGAGGTACACAACAAGCCATTTTTTTTAAGAACGATCAGCAACCAGCTGATTCAAAATTTGATGCGACTGAATACTTCGAGTTTTACGGACAGCACAGGGATGGTACAAGTGATACTAAGTTATACACGCCCGCATCCGCACAACCCCATCCATACTATAATATATACAGCGATACAGCCGCTTATTTTTTAACGTGGAATCAATTGCCCGTGCAAGGAAAGCGGATGGCTTCTTTTTCGGAAGTAAATGCTTCAGCTCTTCCTAAGCAAACCGCTCAGACTTCACAGCGGCTTGCTATTCTCGCAGAGCAATATGCAGGAGGAGAAACGCTTTCGGATGTAATTCAATATTCTTATTTCAACAATGGAGAGGGATGGACGGGTCCGACAATCTGTACGGGAACTTCCGGTTGTGTGGGTTTCCAGGATGTGGTGATCGATAATATTATTAATACCGTTACTTCTTCGGCCAGTCCGCAATTTGAAATACAACTGATGGGCCGCGAAGATTTAGTGCATGAAGCAGAAATTTATGTTGGCCCCAATACAGGATCACTTCGCCTGGTGGAAACACAAAGTTTTGTGAATTATGAAACACCTACCATTACTAAAACACTCAATTGGTCGGATGTAGGAGCGGATGGAAAAATGATCGTGAGAGTAAAGGCACTTGGCTCTGGCGGTGGCCGTGATCTGTTAAGCATCTCTTACATTAAATTAAACTTTGCTCAGAATTTTAATTTAAGCGGGCTAACAGAAAAACAACTTACCCTTGCCGCAGGAGGAGTAAAGTCTTACATCGAGTTCACCAATGCACCTTCCAATCCTCGACTGTGGGATATTACTGATCCGGACAACATAGTTACTATCGGAACAGGAACATCAGGAACAACAGTCACCGCTGTGATACCCAACACGAGTACAGCACGGACATTGTTTGTATCCAGTCAGTTTATCACACCCACGTTGAAAAAGGTTTCGTTCCGAAACATTACTCCCTCCAATCACAACTTTCTTATCGTCACACATTCTTCTTTAGCAAAACCGGGATTAGGATATAGCGATGCAGTGAAGGCCTATGCATCGTATCGTGCGTCTGCTGAAGGAGGGCTATATGATACACTGACTGTGACCGTCGATCAGTTGTATAGCCAGTTTAATTATGGAGAGACTTCTTCATTGGCTATTCATGAGTTTGTCAGATTTATGTATGGGGGCGGCCATCCGAAATATTTATTTTTCATTGGTAAGGGAAGAGAAATTAACGCAGGGTTTTACAGAAGGATAGTTGCCAACGAACTAAAAGATCTTGTGCCTACGGGAGGTTATCCTGCCTCGGATATGGTTTATAGCGCAGGGTTGAGTGGAGTAGATCATCTTCCTGCAATTGCTACTGGAAGAATTACCGCCACTACACCTGCACAGGTGGCTGCTTATTTAAATAAGGTAATAGAAGTAGAAGCTTCTTCGTACAGTGAACCATGGCATAAGCAGGTGCTTCACTTAAGCGGAGGTATTCAGCCTTTTGAACTTACCTTGTTTAAGCAATACATGGATGGCTTTGCTTCAGTGGCGGAAGATCAGTTTTATGGAGCTTCGGTAAAAACCCTGGGTAAGCACGAAGCCACCGCTATTGAATTAATCAATATATCAGAGCAGATTAATAACGGAGTGAACCTGGTCACTTTCTTTGGGCACTCGGCTCCCAATACTACCGACATTGATATCGGTTATGCCACTGACCCGGCAATGGGATACAATAACCCGGGCAAGTATCCTTCGTTTTTAGTGAATGGATGCAATGCCGGAGAATTTTTTAATAACCTGAATAACTTTGGCGAAGATTGGGTATTAGCTGCAAATAAAGGGGCGCGTAGTTTTATCGCTAACAGTTCCTACGGTTTCTCTAACGACTTGAAATTATATTCCGATCTCTTTTACCAATCTGCTTTTGCCGATTCTGCCGGCATCAGGGCAGGAGTAGGAGATGTGCAAGTGGAAGTGGCAAAGCGCTATCTGGGCTTGTCTTCATCACCCGGTGCTAACTCTGTAGCTGTTTCGCACCAGATGGTCTTGCTGGGAGATCCATCACTTAAGCTCTTCGGTGCGGGCAAACCCGATTTTGAAATCACCGATAATTCACTTTCAGCTATTGGCTTTGATGGCAACCAGGTGGAAGCCTCTGCCGACTCCTTTGCATTGAAAATAATTGTAAAGAATTATGGATTGATTACCACTGTTCCTTTAAAAATCAAGGTAGAACGAACGCTGACAGATAACACCATCATCAATTACACTTCCTCTTATGCTCAGCCTCTCTATCAGGATACATTGACATTTATCATTCGCAGGGAGCAAAGCAAGAGTTTTTCTAACAATACGTTTGTCGTTACGCTGGACCCTGATCATACGATCAGCGAGCTGAACGAGGATAATAATGAAGGTTCGTTTACGCTTTCTATTTCAGGTACAGTCAATTTGTTCCCTTCTGCCTATAGCATAGTGAATAAGCGTGAGGTGAATTTAATTTTTCAGAACACCGATATGCTTTCGCAAAGCAGGCAATATCTGGTTGAAATGGATACGACGGATGCATTTAATTCATCAGTACTTCAGAAGTTTACGATCACGGGTAACGTTTTATTAAAACAGCACGTGCAACTGCTCGCCTCTGATTCTACCGTTTACTATTGGCGTACACGTTTCGCACAAGCTACTCCGCAGGAAAATAGCGAATGGCAAACCACTTCCTTCTCTTACATTGTTAATGGATCGGAAGGGTGGACTCAAATGCATTTCCCCCAGTTTTCGGAAGATGTTACTTCCGGATTGATAAAGGAAACCTCAACGGGCAAGCTGAATTTCGAAACAACGACTACTGACATTTTTATCAAAACGTATGGGAACGGTAATGCAGCACCCGCAGGCAATGCCGCTTTTACTATAAATGGAGTTGACTACTGGCATTCGATACAGGGATTTGATTGCCGTTATAATACCATCAACCTAATTGCCTTCAACAAGAATAGTGTTGTGCCATATGAAGGAGTTCCATTCACTTACCTGAACGCAGGACGAAGAGCATGTGGACGTGAACCTCAGATTATAAACAGTTTTCTTACCAGTGAAACACTGACCGGTTTGGGTGATGATTTAATTCAGTATGTGGATAATATAAACAGTAGCGATTCTGTCGTACTTTTTACATTGGGTGATGCAGGTATCAATATATGGCCCACTGCTGTGAAAAATAAGATGGCCGAATTTGGAATCAGCGTGGCTCAGCTGGATGCCATTATTCCCGGAGAACCTGTCGTTATCTTAGGAAAGAAAGGCGCTCCTGCGGGAACAGCAAGAATCATCCGAAGTACACTCACTCCTGAAAAAGAACAAGAGCTTGTGTTGAATGAAACGTTAACAGGAAAAGCTTCCTCCGGTTCCGTACAATCTACATTGATTGGTCCGGCACATTCATGGAAACAATTTGTTTCAAGAACCAGTGAGAAGACTAGCAATGACGAAGTACGGTTTGATTTATACGGTGTTCGTACGGACGATACAGAAACGTTAATCCAATCGGATATTGGAAGCGCGTTTGACTTGTCTACCTTATCCGCCACGGATTATCCTCATCTCAAACTGGTTTACTTTACTAAAGATGATGTCGATCTTAGTGCAGCGCAATTGAAAAAATGGTTTGTCTTCTTTGAGCCGGTAGCAGAAGGGATATTGGTGTATAAAGGAAGTTCAGAACAACAAACGCTTCAGGAAGGGCAGACATGGATCGGTAATTATTCTTTTGTTAATATTTCAGAAAAGACATTTTCCGATTCACTGAAAGTAGAAGTAGAGACATTCAATAAGAAAAATCTGATTTCAGAAAAAAATAGTTTTAACATCAAGCCGCCTGTTCCGGGTGATAGTTCTCATTTTCAGGTTGTGCGTAAACCAAAATCGGGAGTGAGCGATGTGGAAGTTTTTGTCAATAGGAGAATTCAACCTGAGATGTATTATGAAAATAATACGATCGATCTGGTGGACTATCTCAACGTATTACCTGACCAGATCAGCCCGGTACTGGACATCACTGTGGATGGACGCTACCTCACTAACGGAGATGTAGTCTCTTCCAATCCTGCTGTACAAGTGATTTTAAAAGATGAGAACGCGCTGTTTTATAAAACAGATACAACAGGTGTAGATGTGTTTTTAAAATATCCTTGCGCATCAAGTAACTGTAATTTTTCAAGAGTTCCTCTATCGGGTAATACGGTAAAATGGACGCCTGCTTCGGCTGGTAATGATTTTACCATTGTGTTCAAGCCAGTTAATCTTCCCGAAGGTGAATACACACTCCGTATTCAGGCGCAGGATGCCAGCGGAAATAAAGCAGGCGCAGAGCCGTATGAAGTAACATTCAACGTGAAGTTTGAAACTACCGTTCAGTTTATTCCTGCTTATCCTAATCCATCGCATCATGATTTCTTCTTTCGGTTTCAACTAACAGGGCAATCAGAGCTAGATAACTTTGCACTTCAGATATGGTCGGCAGAAGGAAGGTTGATCAATGCGTTTACCGAAGAGCAGCTCACTGAGTTCTATGTGGGCACGCATGAGTTGAGATGGAGTGCGCATGATCAGTACGGAAACGTGGTATCACCTGGTGTTTATATCTATCGCATGGAAGTAGGTGCTAATGGAAAAACGGAAAGCACCTTCGGAAAACTGGTAGTAGTTAAGTAATCAGTTGCCTTTTGCTCGCCATTTTTTATTCAGTGGCTTTTCTATTCCGTAGTAAAGTGCCACAGATAGCGCTTAAACCAGCTGCCGGTCATTTCAAATTCTTCTGAATAGCGTGTGTAAATCAGAAAGCCACTAAATACGAAGAAGAGGGATACACCTACATGAAGTTCATTTGTAAACAGGTAGAGAGGACGTTGCCAGCCACTGTTAATGAATGGATTGGCATGAAAGAAAAAAACCATGTACGCTGCCAGGGCACGAAGCCCTGTCAGCGCTGGATAATATGCTTTCTGTGAAGTGATCACAGAATTTGTTTAGTGATCAATGATGATGGCCACCAGGACCGTGTACGTGACCGTGTGAGAGCTCATCGCTGGTTGCTTCTCTTACTTCTACTACTTCTACAGTAAAGTTAAGTTCAACACCAGCCAGTGGATGATTGGCATCCACTGTAACCTCATTCAACCCCACTTCGGTTACAGTTACCACTCCACCCTGGTTGGTAGAGAATTGCATTCCCTTTTCAATTTTCTGATCGCCAAATGCAGAGCGCGGCACTTTTTGTGTAAGCTCAGGATCCTTCACACCATACCCTTTTTCAGGAGCAATTTTCAACGTGAGTTTGTCACCCTTTGCTTTTCCTTCCACACCTTCTTCCATACCCATGATCAGGTTTCCGTTTCCATGAATATAAACGAGCGGATCTCTTCCTTCGCTGGAGTCAAGAACCTCTCCGTCATTATTAGTGAGCTTATAATGAATAGCCACCACCTTGTCTTTTGTGATCTTCATAATGGTAAAATTTCCGGAAATATAAGGCAAACTTTATACTTTTAAAGTGTCCTCTTTTACCGGCCAGATAAATTGATTTTGGAATCTGTCAGTGAGCGTTTTACCTTGACTTCGATTCTATGAAATCCTCACAAGAGATCATCGCTATTATACGGCTGGCCCGGATTGTAATTGTGATTTTCGCTGTCTTTATTGTTCTTCTCCCGTTTGGTTTTATCCTGTATCGCAACCCGGATATACTGCAAAAGAAAGCTGAAGTATCGCCTGAACCAGAAGTTAAAGTAATGCAACTCTGGATGGCTCCTGATCCTGCTGCTATTCCTGATTCGGAAGAAGGAATAGCAATCCGCTATGGCAAAGAATTAGTGACTCATACCTCTTCCTTTATCGGCCCTTCGGGTTCGCTGTCAAAAAATGCCAATGGTATGAATTGCCAGAACTGTCACCTGGAAGCAGGCACGAAACCGTACGGGAATAATTTTGGATCGGTAGCTTCGCAGTATCCAAAATTCAGAGCACGTTCGGGCAGCTATGAAACAATTGAAAAGAGAGTGAACGATTGTTTCCAAAGAAGTTTAAACGGAGCTCCGCTTGATTCATTTTCGGCAGAGATGAAAAGCATAGTGGCTTACATACGCTGGGTGGGTAAAGATGTACCTGAAGGTGAAAAAGCAAAAGGTTCAGGATTGCCTGAGATGAAATGGCTGGATCGTGCCGCAGATGTTCACAAAGGAAAAATAAGTTATATGCAGAACTGCCGCGCATGTCATGGCAACTCGGGTGAAGGACAGAAAAATCTGAACGATGGTAACTACATCTATCCACCGCTCAGTGGAGCGCATAGTTTTAATACAGCGGCCGGACTTTATCGGATTTCGAACTTTGCTAAATATATTTATGCTAACATGCCGCATGGTGCTACTTATAATAATCCAGTACTTACCGAACAAGAGTCGTGGGATATTGCCGCGTATGTGTTAAGTATGCCTCGTACTAAAAAAGAGTTCAGCAATGATTGGCCGAAGCTGGCAACGAAACCTGTTGATCATCCCTTTGGTCCGTATGCCGATGGCTTTAGTGAAGAACAACATAAATACGGTCCGTTTGCACCGATCGAAAAATTTTATCAAGCGCAAAAAACAAACTAACTAATATGAAAACGATACACATTCTGATCATCCTGCTATTTGTAGCGATAGCTGCCAAGGCACAACAACCTGCCAACACCGTGCTGGATACCAAAGTGCATAAGATGGTGATGCAGTTTACCTCTGCTGATTCGGCAGAGCAGGCAACAGTGGTGGCGCAAGTTCGTAACATTCGCACCGTTTGGCCTAAAGCGGAAATTGAAGTGGTGTGCCAGGGTGGAGGACTTGAGTTGCTGATCACTTCAAAATCGAAAGCGGCTAAGGCAGTAGCGGAATGGTCGGCACAGGGTGTTGTGTTTGCCGCATGCAATAACTCGATGCGTAGACAAAATGTAAAGAAAGAAGAACTACTCAAATCGGCTATTGTTGTTCCTTCCGCTTTGGTAGAGCTGGTGCAGAAGCAGGAAGCAGGATGGGCTTATCTGAAAGGAGCACATTAGTAAATCAATGAGAGGAATGTATTAATTGCATCTTTAGCGGATGTAATTAATACATCTTTACTTCAAGTAGTCATTCACTAACTGGTTTCGAGTTACTACATGTTGCTTTAGCGTTGTTAATTCGCTGCTGAAGGAAGTGCTATTGGTGAGATGGGTGTATTTGGGTTGCTCTGTTTCATCCTGCCCTATTACATAAGGCGAGATCAGGTGGTGATAGCGATCAAGCAACTCATTCATTTTAGCAGGAGTGAAGACGTTATCCGTAAACGCTCTCACATACGTTTTATATTTCGCAGCGGACAATCATCTTCAAACTTATCGAAGTTGATTGTGGAATTATTTCTTTTTCAAATGCAAAACCCAGAACTCATCGTACCTGATCTTTCCCTCATCTACCATTTCACGGACTACTTCTACAAACAGCTCATTGTCTTTTGCATCCACGGCAAGCTCCAGTTCCTCGATTGTTAAGGGCTTTTGATTGAGTAAGTAAATGATTTGTTCCTGGTAATCCTTTAATGCAGTAAGGTTGTCTTTCTTTTTATTAGCGATACACACATCACATAGTCCGCAAACCTGGTAAGTGACTTCATCAAAATATTCCTGTATCACCTGCATACGGCAACGATGATCCTGGGTAGTGTATGTGATCATGGATTCCATCTTCGAGAAATGAAGATCTCTTCGTTCATCCAGGTGAGCTTTGTCCACCGGTAAACGGTCGGCATCCTGCCGCGGCAGCAGGAAAGTGATCTGTGGCTGATCGGAGGCAGGTTCATATTCCAGTAACAGCAATTTCTGAAGTTGCTCCAGCGTGTTCTTTATTTCGGGTATGGTTGCGGAAGTAGCCTTTCCTAATTGACTTTCTGAAATAGTAATAAAGTCGGAGAACAATTCGCCTCCATAAATGCGAAGCAGTGTTTTGATGAAAGAGTCGTAGCGCGCATTAGCCACCTGGAACTCGTACAGCTTTTTCTTGTCGATAGAAAAATGAATGCGTGATGGGCGATAGAAACTATCGCTCAGCTGAATCAATCCTTCTTCTTCCATTTTCTTCAGTGCAGGATGAACAGCAGCCGGCTGAAGACTGAATCGTTTACTGAACTCTTCCAGATCGAAAATGAAACTTTCATTTTGTGCACTTCCCATTGCCAGCTGATAATAATTGGCCAGCGCCTGGTAGATCTGTTTAATATACTCCAGTGAAGGCTGTGATAGCTTTACTTTGTTTTGAAGACTGTCTACATCAGCAGCATGATAGATGATGGTGGCATAAGCACGTTTGCCATCACGTCCTGCGCGTCCTGCTTCCTGGTAATAAGCTTCCAGGTTTTCAGGGAGATCAAGGTGAATGACTACGCGCACATCGGGTTTGTTGATGCCCATACCAAAAGCGTTGGTCGCTACCATCACGCGGCTTTTGTTTTGTATCCAGTCACTCTGCCTTGTCATGCGATCAATGTGACTCAGGCCGGCATGGTAAAAGGTAGCACTGATACGTTGCTTGATTAAAAACTTAGCAATCTCCTGTGTTGATTTTCGTGAGCGTACATAGATGATGGCAGCACCCGGCACCTTTCTGAGTATCTCGATCAGTTGTTTTTCTTTGTTCTCAGTGTTGCGCACCACCAGGCTCAGGTTATCGCGCGCAAAGCTTATCTGAAAGACAGCAGTGTCTTTCAAATGAAGGTGCTTGATAATGTCTTCTTTTACCAGTTGCGTAGCAGAAGCAGTAAGCGCTATGAAGGGAACCGTTGGCTTCAGTTCACGTAATACATGAATCTGTAAATAGGGTGGACGAAAGTCATGTCCCCATTGCGAGATGCAGTGTGCTTCATCAATGGCAATGAGCGACACATTCATTTTTTTAAACCGTTCTCTGAAAAGATCAGTCTGTATTCGTTCCGGAGAGACGTAAAGGAATTTGATCTTCCCGTATACACAGTTATCCAATGCAATATCGATTTCACTCCGGCCCATACCCGAGTGAACGGCTATGGCTGAAATGTCCATCTCCTTTAATTGTTCTACCTGATCCTGCATCAGTGCAATGAGCGGAGTAATGACAATGCAGATTCCTTCTTTGATCAGTGCCGGCACCTGAAAACACACCGACTTACCACCACCCGTGGGCAGTATGGCCAGCGTATCCTGCCCGGACAAGACAGCGTTCACAATCTCTTCCTGCGGAGGCCGGAATTGGGAGTAGCCCCATAAATGTTCGAGAATGTCAGCTGGTGTTGGCAATGCAATAGTATTACAGACGTGAATTTACATCAATCCTGTAAAATAAAAGACCCGAGGCCGTTGAAAGCTTCGGGTCATAAATTGGATAGGGAAACAGAAGACTTATTTGCTGGCAGATTGAAGAAGCTTTACGCCTGTTTCTCCAAGATGCTTGGTAAGTATGTTTTTGTAAGCGGGTGAGTTGGTATACCCTCCGTTGGCTTTAAAGAATTCATCCAGCAAAGGATACCAGTCGCTATTCATAGGCATTACAAAACCAAACTGCTCGGCACCTTTATCACCTATGGGATGACGCTTAATAGACTTATGTTCCTGGATCGCATCCAGATAAAAAGCCAGGTCAAGGTAAGCAAAGCCCGTTGGATCTGCGACCATCTTAGAAAGGGTTTCAGGACTTGTAGAAGTAACTGTGATCTTCATATCCGGAAAATATTTTTGTTTCAATTCAGTGATGCGTTTTTCATTGAGTGTTCCCTTTGCCGTATAGGCAGTCAGCTTTGAGAAGGTGGTAGAAAGGTCTTCCAGCTTGCTTAATGTAGGCACTTCGTTGTGTGTGATCAGAATAGCAAAGTTGGTGATGAAGGGAGGACTGAATTTTACTTCTTTCTTGCGCTCATCAGTGATGGTGATGTTGCCCAGTCCGAATACGCCACCGGAAGAAGCCTTTACTTTATCATACATGCCTTTAAAGTTAGAGCCATCGCCCATAAACTTACTTTCAAGACTTACTTTCTTCGTGTCATTCACAAACTTTACGAAGTCGCCCATGATATCTACACAGATGCCGGTAAGCTTTCCTGCTTTGTCTTTGTATACAAAGCCAGGTGTTTCTACATAAGCGAAAGTGACTGCTCCTTTGCCGCTTGCTTTAACTTGCGACCAGGAGTCACCGGTGTAATTCTGTGCAGCACATAGCCATGTGCTCATGATAAAAAAGAAAAACAGAATGGTTTTTTTGTGGTTTAAGTGCATAAGGGTAAGAATATTTTGCTGGCATTTTACCCACTATGGTTTTAATAACCAAATATCCTCTACCTACCTGCGTTTTTATTTAGCGAATGGTAATTACCAAACGATCTCCTGTTTGTTGAGAAAAGCGTTGATCCCTTTTTTGCAATCGTCTGTGGCGCGGGCAGTGGCATTCATTTGTGCTGCGTAGTTCAGAGCATCGCTCATTGGCAACGATTGCACTTCACCAATCATCCTCTTGGTCAGCTCCATAGATTGTGCTGAATTATTTTTAATTAATTTTTGGGCAAAGGCGTAAACAGTAGCTTCCAGCGCTTCGGCAGCTACTACCTGATTGATAAGACCCAGCTGCATGGCCGTATCCGCCTTGATGAGATCTCCACTGAGCAGAAGTTGCTTTGCTTTTTGCTCACCGACTTTTCTCAATAGAAAAATCATCACGATAGCAGGTATAAATCCAATCTTCACTTCGGTATAACCGAGCTTTGCTTCCGGTACCGCATATGCAAAATCACATACCGTAGTCAGACCACAGCCGCCTGCCAGTGCATGGCCTTGCACCTGGGCAATCACTACTTTCTTCAATGTATAAATCTGAAGAAATAATTCTTTCAGGTGATTGGAGTCAGCAAGATTTTCTTCGAAGGAGAAGTGTTGTAGCTCTTGCAGATAAGCTAAATCGGCACCGGCACAAAACGCTTCTCCGTTTGCTTTCAGTACAATTACTTTCACATCGCTGTCTTCTTCTGCTTTAGTGAAAGCAGCTTTCAATTCACTTACCAACTCATGACTGAGTGCATTTCTTTTCTCAGGGCGATTAAGTGTAAGGTATCCGATCCGGTCTTTCACGGCATAAAGTACAAGACTCATATCATGTTGTTAGTTAGTCACTATAAATGCACCCTCTTCAGTTACTGAATGAATAGAAACAGAATCAGCCAGAGCCAGCTTTTTCATCTTCTCCATCCACCATTTTGAATTACTTCCGTCAAATATAATTTTATTGGCCTTCATTTTCTTCAATTCATTCCAGGAAGCTACCGCATTATTGCTCACGACCACATAATCGACGGATGCATGGGAAGGTAAGACGGTTTGTTTTTGATACAAACTTGCAATGACTTTGTTGTTCCAATAAAACAGATGTATTCCTTTTATGTCCCGCTGAAAAGGAATAGAATCGGATTGGATGTGGTGTACACCATGGAGTAACCGGTTGGGCTGGATGTGGAAACGGATTCGCTCCTGATCCTGTAGCAGGGCAGCGTCGCAATGAAAATAAGATTGCCCGTTGTTGATCCATTCCATGGCACGATGCCCGTTCACACTGTACACGATCCACTTTTCTTTACCGGATATTTCTGAAAAGTGTGACCATTGAAAATAAGTGAATAAGAGGGTGAAGCCCACAGCCACATAGAGCCATCGCACAGAGCGGAACTGAAAGATGAACATTATGGATAGGAGTAAGCCCATCAGCAACCAGCATTGAGCCGTAGTGATGTAAATGTTACTGATAAGACTATACGGGAGTTGTTCCGTTTTAAACACGGTCCAGTTCAGTAACTGAATGAACCATTCGGTTAATTGCCCACCCCATCCCGCAAGTGGTCCGATAGCACTTACGGAAAGAAATACAATACCGATCAATAACACAGCCGTGGACAGAGGAATAACAAAGAGATTGGAAGCCAGGAAATAAACAGGGAATTGATGGAAGTAAAACAATCCCAACGAGAACGTAGCTATCTGCGCTACCAATGAGATGCACGTGATTTGCCAGATCCAATCACCGGCACGATTCTTTATTTCCCACAGGTTGTAAATCGGCTTATGCAGATACACAATCCCTGCTACAGCTAAATACGATAACTGAAATCCTACCGACATGATCAGGCACGGATTGTAAATCAGTAACACAAAAGCAGAAGCTGCCAGGGTATTGTAAATGTTAGTGCCCCTGCTGAAAGGCTTTGCGACTACAATAAATGAAAACATCACTACCGCACGAAGTACGGAAGGAGTGAGGCCGGTTACGAAAGCGAATATCCATAAGAAGAGAAGGCTGATGGCAGCAATGATCCATCGTCCCCAGGAATAACTGTTCAGTGGTTTTAATAAGAATAGAACAATAA
>NNBV01001070.1_pt1 | contig 29847 bp, 37 predicted proteins | sample 1173771 | NCBI WGS metagenome assembly NNBV01 (sample SAMN07173938, study PRJNA388173) | plant metagenome | isolation source: symbiotic tissue sample KVS11 | place: Norway: Troms, Kvaloya island | reverse complement strand
CGCCGGCACAGCTCAGCGATGCTCTCCTCGCCGCGCACGCCTTCCAGCACGATGCGGATCTTCTCTTCGGCCGAGAACTGCCGGCGCGTCGCTCGGCGGATGTCCTTCACGACCTGCTCTGCCGGTGCTTTCTCCGGCCCGGATTTCTGTCTCATCTGCGCTCCTGAATGGCTGCGATGATCCAGAAATCCTCCCTTCCCGAAAACCCCTAAACTGTCTCAAAAGCGCTGACGGCGGACAGTGCGCGACATGCGGCCCCTTCGTGCTCTCGAGCTCCTCGCGCCACTCCGAGAGGATTTCCAGCGTCATCAGGTTGGGATCTGTCGCGCCCCACTGGTCGCGGATGTATGCCCAGTTCGGAAGCAGATCCTGGTTGCGCGTGGTGAGCGCCAGCTTGCCCCATTCGGCCGTCTTCATGAACCTGACGTAGGCTTCGCCAATAGACCCGCGCGGCCACACACGCATGATCTCCGCCGCTTCCCGTCCCTTGACGGGCGCCGTCATGACCGGATCCGGCATGCCCGTCCTGTGGGCCTCCCAGGACTGATACAGACGCAGCGCCGCGGCCCGGCTCTCGGGCCCCTCGAGGCCCAGCGGCTTCGGCTGGAAGCCAGCCTTTTGCATCTCGGGCGTGGGCTCCCAGTAGCGTCGCCCGTTCTTCTTCACCCTCGAATAGGGGATCTTTACGCCGCGTCGCCCTGCCACTGTGCCCTCCGCTCGGCCCAAAGCCGCCTGGGATCAAGCGCGGCCACCGGGGCCGACAGCTCGGGGAACAGGTGAGGAGTACGCAGCCGGCGCCAGCGCTCGAACGCGACGGGGTCAATGCGCCCGGTGATCGGATCCGGCTCTGGCATCCCGCGCGCGAGGAGGTCCGCCAGGCGCAGGGAGAGCTCGCGCTCGCTGCCGAACCCGAGCAGCCGCGCGACCGTCGTCAGCTTGAGATCCGGCTGCAGGTCGGTCGCGTGCGGCATCACCCCCTCCTTCTAAAAGTGTGTTCGGCGTCGGCGCGGGAGCGGACAGAAGCGTCATCCAACCCTCGTGTTGTAAATATTTACAACGCTAGACGCCGCCGCGCTCCATGTAGGCGTAGACCCGCCGTAGCGTGCTCCGGCGAAAATCCCGGCCTTTCCGCATCTGGTGGACAAGGTCGGTCCGGTTGGCTGCCATCACTCCAAAGCAGTCCAAACGCTCGCCTTTTGCCTTCAAATAGGCTTCTACGATCTCATTGAAGGCGTCCAGCGCAGCACCCGCTTCCGCCGCTCTCTGCCGAATGCGCCTGAGCTGAATTTGGTTCGGAGCTTTCCCAACGGCCATCGCACGTCCTTTCCCTCTTTTCATCGCCTCCAATGATTGTTACATTGTTTAACGGTTGAGTTCAACACTTGAATTAGCAACAGCGGCTTCGCTGGGATCGGAAAAGCTCGATGGCCGTGGGGCACGAAGAGACAGTGGCGGGGCGCCTTCTGGCGTCCGCGTTAGACCTCGCGAGCAAAGGCTTCCGCGTCTTCCCGCTCGAGGTCGACCAGAAGCGGCCGGCTCACGAAGGGTGGCGGGCGCAAGCGACCCGCGACCCGGCACGGATCGAGGCGCTCTGGCGCGATCCATATGGCGAGCCAGTTCCCTATAACGTCGGGATCGCCACCGGCGCCGGCCTGACCGTTCTGGATGTGGACGTGAAAGGCGATCGTTCAGGGCTGGCGAGCCTCGAGGATCTCAAGTCGCGTCTTGGCCTCGACGATCAGACCCTGACCGTGCGCACGCCGTCGGGGGGCCTGCACATCTACTTCGCGAGCCCGGACTTCGCCGTCCGCAACAGCGCTTCCCAGATTGGCCCGGCCTTGGATGTTCGCGGCGAAGGCGGTCTCGTGGTTGCTCCCGGCAGCACGGTAGGAGAGGGCGCTTATACCGTCGAGCGCGACCTGCCGGTCAAGCCGATCGCCCCGTGGTTTGCTGCGTTGTGCGGGGCTCACACCCCCAAGGGCGAGACGACGCAACCGCTGGTCGAGCTCGACACGCCGGACGCGATCGCGAGGGCGACCGACTGGCTCAGGAATGAGGCACCATTGGTGGTGGCTGACAGCGGCAATGGCGACATGACCGCCTACAAGGTCGCGTGCCACGTGAAGGACTTCGGCCTCTCCGAGCACGAGTGCCTCTCGCTCATCCTCGAGGTGTTCGACGAGGTGAAGTCCCATCCGCCCCAGGGGCAAGAGGTCTGGGAGCGGAAGGTTGAGAACGCCTATCGGCACGGATTGTCCGCGCCGGGGGTCAAATCTCCGATGGCTGATTTTGAGGTGGAGCTGCTGGCCCAGCCCGAAGCGGCGGGGCCCAAGCCCGAGTGGCCGATGGCTGAGCCGGCCAGGCGCCGAGATCCGGCGGCAATCCCCCCGCGCCGCTGGATCGTCGGCAACACCTTCGCGCGCAATTTCACCTCCGGCATCATTGCCCCCGGCGGAATGGGCAAGACGCAGTTCGCGATTCAAGCTGCGCTTGCCGTTGCCACTGGCCGCGGCGACATCATCGGGCGCCCCGTGATCGAGCGCACGGCAGTCTGGTATTGGAACCAGGAAGACGACATGGACGAGCTCGAGCGTCGGCTTGCGGCCGCCATGCAGCACTTCGGCGTGTCCTGGGGCGACACGGAGCTCGACGGCCGGCAGATGCTCTTTCTTGGCTCCGGTGTGGAGCGCCCCCTGACGATCGCGGCGCGCGGCACCACCGAGGAGGACGTCAAGACCACCTCCCAGGTCGCCACCATCATCAGTCAGATCAAAGAAAACGACATCGGGCTCTTCATCGCCGATCCGCTGGCCGAGCTCCACAAGGTCACTGAGAATTCGAACGAGCAGATGCGGCAGGTGTGGGGAATTCTCCGGCGGATCGCCGTCGAGTGCCAGTGCGCGGTGGCTGTTGGCGCGCACACGCGGAAGCCAGACGGCGCGTCTTCCCAGGGGCACGCGGGCAACGCGGACACCCTGCGCGGCGGCAGCTCGCAGATCGGCGTCATGCGGACCAGTGTCACGTTGCTCGAAATGTCCGACAGGGACGCGAAGGCGCACGGCATCAACCTGAAAGAGCGCCACCTCTATGTCCGGCTCGACGATGCAAAGACGAACCTGTTCCTCAAAACGCCCGGAGCCACCTGGTACAAGCGGACCTCGGTCGCGGTAGGCGGCCTGGACGGCCAGAAGATCGGTGTCTTGTCGCCGGTGAAGCTTGTCGCGGACCAGAGTGACGCTGACCTCGTCGGCCATCTTGCAGATGCGGTGGCGCGAATGGCGCCGGGCGAACACAAGCTCAGGGCCGTGTTGCGGGAGGTCGAGCCGGCCTGCCGCGACTGGTTCGGCGCCCCCAATAATCACGCGCGGGCGATCAACAAGCTCTTCAATGGTGAGACTGCGGTGCTGACCGATCGTGGCGCGCTGCGGGTGCGCGTCGCCGACAGCATCGGCACGTTTTTCTCTCTGGAGCCAACCTCCTCAGAGGACATTTTCTCGTGAGGAGTTTCAACCTCCTCAACAGCCAGCTCTGCTGAGGAGGAGGTAGCTAAGTCACTGATATCATTCATATACCCGGGAACCTCCTCAGGTTTTTCAAAACGTCGCTGAGGAGGTCGGCGGAATCACTAGTTATTTCAGATGCTTACGAGACCTCCTCACCTCCTCCCCCTCCGGGGGTGGTCTCTGAGGAGGAACCCCCGGGGGGACGTCCCCATCGAAGAGGCGGCGGCAAAGCGACGCCAGCGACGCCAGCGAGGCAGGCCAGATGTTGAACGGTTGAACACCGCGGCGTTTTCCGCGGCAGACGGAACAGAGAGAGACAACGTGACCGCAACCGGCAGAAAACGAAAATTCCACGACCAGGTCTACCTGTGCATCGGCATCGAGCCGTACACCCGCGTCGACGGCAGCACGACGAAGCTCGCGCTCTGGCGCAGCGCCTGTGCCGAATGCGGCAGGCCGTTCATCTGCCGTGCACCAGCAACGGCCAGGCGCTTCGAGCCGAACCGCAGGTGCAAGGCCCATCAGCGGCCTGGTGTCCGCGTCGGGCCGCGGCCCGAGCGAAGGCAGAGCCCAGCGCCGCCGGATCAATCGGTAAAATGAAATCGGCCGAAAAGGCGGCCCTGGCAAATCGCCATAAAAAACAGGTTCGTTCGGATCGGGCAGTGCTGTCCGCCATGGGCCTTGGCGCGCTGCTGTCGGAGGACGGGGAGGGCGCGCAGCGGCCGCGCGCGAGGCCGGTCAAGCACCGCCGGCCTCCGTCGCCTGCGCATCTGGAGCATCTGCGGCGCCTGGCTCGTGATTACCCCCTGCGCCGGCTGGCGCCGGGCACCCGTAAGATGGATCACCTCCTCCGGCTTATGGAGCCGGGGAAGTGCTATGTCATGGCGGATCTCCGGCGCGCGTGCCGTCAGCTGAGCCGCGGCTCTGTTCACGGCTTCATCGGCGTCAAGTTCATCCGGTACGGCTACCTCGAGCGCGTTGCCGCCCCGCCGGGTCTGACCCATCGTGGCCCATTGGATCATGGATCGCCGCAGCTGTTTCCAATCCGGTGGGTGTACCGTCTGACGGCGAAGGGCATTGCCGAGGCTGAGACGGTCGCTGAGGCCGATCGTCGAAGTGCGGCGCAGTAGGGGCCGCCACGTTTGCTCGGCCGTCTTTGCGCTCGGGCGGGCCCGGCCTTATGCGAGAGGTGCAGGGGAGGGGCCGGTGTTCAAATCGATTGTCTGCTTTTCGATATTTTTAGGAGGATGCGTGGCCAAGGAAGCCGCGCCTCCGAGCTACACGATGTACCTGTTCGTAGACGCTTTGGCGTCCGGCCCGGGGGCGAGAGGCGACGTGCAGCGTCGTATGGACGGTGCGGCTTGCCGCCTCGTCTGGCGCACCATGAGGGGCGCGCCTGGAGCGTTTGTTGACTGCATGGTCGCGAAGGGTTGGCGCCTCACCGGCACTCGCCAGACGGACAGCCCGTTGGACGACTGACAGACGTGCTTTGGCCCGCCCCGCATCGCGAGACGGGCCTCATTTTAGTAGGGTCGGGTTAGTCGCGAACGCCGGCCCGCTCCCGCATGATGGCGCAGATTTCCATCATGGTATCGGTGGGGCAGGTCGTGATGACGTTCCACCCGTTGCGTCGATCGGCGACCGCCACGAATTCGAAATACTCGCCATCGGCGTTGATCACCTCAAACCCCAGGCGCGCGTAGTCGGTGCGGGAGGCGTTGGCGGCGTCGAGAGGCGCGGAATGCTGCTGGGTCATGGCTACGGCTTTCAGGTTTCGCCTGTCTAGGGCGGTTTCAGATTCCGGGGCTAGACAACCGGCCGTAGTCGGTCCTCGCGTGTCTTTGGGCTTTCGCCTTGGACATGCACACGGAGACCCCGGAAATTTGAACCTGCATACGGCATAGGGTTGTCTAGACCCGACGCCAATATCTATCCATTCAGCCTATAAGTCAATTAAAGAAAAGTAAAAAATTGAATGTATCAGTATAAAATTTGCCAATGTGAAAGATGTGATAATTGTGAAATATGTGAAAGTCCATAATCCTCGCGTCTTAGCGACCTTGTTATTTCACTAATACATAGCGATCCGGCGCAATTCCAGCTCCGCTGTCAAATCGCCGCCGCTGGCTAAAGCGCCCGAAATTCACTATTATGCAACAAAATCAACGTCCTGCCCCCTCGCCAGGTAGCGCGGCGGCGCACCGATAGGCGGATTCCGAGATGGCGATCCTCACGACGAACCTGACGGCGCGTGAAGACGAGTTCGTCGAACTGATGTGCGAGGGCCTCAGCCCAGGGGACGCGGCAAGCGGGGCGGGTTACCCGGCTCGTTCCTATATCGACCTCCTGCAGAGCCCTCGCATAACTCGCCGCATCGAATGGCGCATGCGAAGTGTCATCCGCAACGACCTTGCCCCTAAGGCGATCCGGCTTCTTGGCCGGCTGGTTGAGGATGAAGCCGCTCCGGCGCGCGTCCGGGTGCAAGCGGCGCGCTTCATCCTGGACCGGGCTGGCTACGTGCCGCCCAAGGCTGCCGACGCCGAGGTGAACGATAAGAGCATCGCGGCCATGCCCGCCGATGAGCTTTCGGCCCTGGTCAACAAGCTCGAGGGAGAGCTCGCGAGCAGGGCAAAGGACGTTAGCGCGCCAAACGCGCCAGCGGTCGATGACGATCTATCTGAAATGCTTGGATAATCTGTGCCTTACATAGGCAACGGCCGGTGGAAAGGGGGCCTGCATACCCCACCACCCAACCCCCTACCCCCGGGCGGGGGGCTGCGCGCGCGGCGCGTCGCAGGGGCTATGGGGCTCCGACCAATTTTTGATTTTTGAAAAACCTGGGCGACGGCGATCGACCGGGGGAGGCTGGCTCTGGCCGGTCATCAAAGTTGCCCCAACCCAAGCGTTTTCAGCACAAAATCCGTGACGAAAAGGCCAAATTCTGATATTAAATGAGCAGCGTGCGCTCCAATCCGTCGGTCTCGCCGTGCCGAAGTAGGGAAGACCCAGGAGCGCGCTATGTGCGTACACGATCTGCTTGGCGGCAGCGGCGATTTCCGGCTCAGCACCGCTATCCTCGAAGCGCTCTCGGCGGCTGGCAGTCGTATCGTTGACGGGCCCCAGAACCTCGCTGCGGGGAGGGCAGGCTGATGGCCCCGCGCATCATCAATTTCGAAGGACGGCGCATTTCAGTGCCGGCCGATGCGACAGACGATGAGATCGTGGAGATCCTGTCGGCGCCGGCAGCTCCGGTCGCCGCGGCCACGGGCGGCCGACAGGCCGCAACCTCGCCAAGCCAGAGCGGCGGCCCCGATTTTGCGAAGGTCAAGCGCAACATCAGGAAGATGATCGATCTCGGTGCCCCAGAGTCGGACATCGACGCCTATGTCGCCGAGGAAGGCCTGACGGCGGAAGCGCTGCGCGCCGCGCCCCGGCTCCCCGCTGCGGCACCAATCGTCACGCCCGAGGCCGCAGCTGCCGCCGAAGGCCGCAGTCTGCCGAACCCCGCCGGCTATGCCGCGCCGCCGCCCAGGGCGGAGAGGACCGCCGGCCGCGCGCTGCAGATCGGCGTGCAGGGCGTAGGGCGCGGCCTGGCGGATGTCGCCGGCATGCTGCCTGATCTCGCGAACGGTGCGGCCAACCTGGCGCTCGCCGGCGCCGATGCCGTCGCGTCGCCGTTCGGCGGCAGCGTCGACTATCGCTTCCCCGCGTCGGCGCTCGGCAGCGACGCCATCAGCTCGACATTCGGCCGCTTGGCGGAAACCGCCGGGCTGCCTCTCGTCGAGCCGGCCACGCCGCAGGAGAAGCTCTCCTACAACATCAACCGTTTCGGCACACAGGGCCTTGCCACGGGCGCCGGCCTCGCGCGCGCCGGCGCGGCCATGACGCCGAGCAATACCCCAAGGCTGAGCGACCCCTTCGTGAAGCCCTATGCCGAGGCCCCGCTGAAGACGATCGCCGGGGACACGGCTGCTGGCGCGGGTTCTGGCGCGGGGCTGACCGGCTCGCAGGAACTGCTGCCGCAGAGCGTCCGTGACGCCGGAGGCGGCTCCGTCGGCACAATCGCGGACCTGCTCGCCATGACCGCTGGCGGCGTCACCGGCGGCGTCACAACTGCCACCATTGCGGATGCGCCGAGTTCGGCCCGGTCTTTCGTGACGGCCAAGCGCCCGGCCCTGGGCGTTGAATTCGATCCACAGACGGGCGAGGCGGTGACGAATCGTGCGTTCGACAAGGCCTCCGCCAAGATGCAGGCGAGGGCCTCCAACCCTACCGATGCGGTCCAGAGCATCGACAACACGGTCGCCGACTTCGGCAACTTGCCGCTGCCGACGACCGGCCTGATGTCCGGCGACACCGGTCTCATCAACCTCGAGCAGGCGATTAGGACGAAGCAGGGAGGCTCCAGTCTCGCTGAGGGCGCCAACGTCGACGCTTCGGTCAAGGCGCGCAACAGCTTCGTCGACCGCGATATTGCCCTCCGAGACGCAGCTGTCAGCGAGGTCAACCGCCTGCGGCCGGAAGGGGCCGACCCGGCGGCGCTGCAGCGTGCCGCTGCCGCCGAGGCCGAATCCTTGCGCGCCACCCAGGCGGGGCAGAGCGAAGCCGCTCTTGCCGAGCGACAGGCCCGCGTCTCGACGGTCGAAGGCCGGGCGCAGAACGTCGACACCATCCGGCAGAACGACGCCGCGCCGCTCACGCCCTACCAGAGCGCCGACGCCGGAACGAACGCCAGCCGAAACCTCGACAACGCCGTCGTCGACCAGACCTACCTGCCGGATCGTGCGCGCAAGAACGAGCTCTACAACGCGGTCGACCCGAACCGGACGGAGATGGTCGACATCGCGCCGATGGCCGACGCGGCCACCCGTGTCCGCGATCAGGTCAACCAGCTCGGCCCCCAGGGGCAGCAGCTCCCGGCCGAGTTCGTGCAGCGCATCGAGCGGCTCGCGCCCAACATTGAGCAGCAGCCGTCCTCGGTCCTCGGGCCCGACGGTCAGCCGGTCATGCGCGACGTCAACACCGGCGGCCCCGGCCAGGCGGCTGTCGGCGACATCGTCGATCTGCAGAAATACACCGGCAAGGCCCGCGAGACCGCGCGCCAGGCGGGCAACTTCGACCTCGCCGACAACCTCGGCCGCCTCCGCGCTGGCGCCAACCAGACGATCGAGGGCTCACCGGCCGCGGCCGAGGCCAATCGCAACTACCGCGAGGACTTCGCCCCCAAGTACCGCCCCGGGCCGGGCGACGAGATGGCGAAGTTCACGAAGGACATCGATCGGGACGGCACGCGCAGCACCACCCCGCCGGAGAAGACCGCCAGCCGGTTCCTCGCAGGGCCGGAAAAGGCCGCTGCGCTCCGCCGCGTGCTGGATGACAGCCCGGCCGGCCCGCAGGGTAACGCAGCCGTGCGCGACTATCTCCTGTCGGACCTCGCCACCTCGGGCGTGATCGACAGCCGCTCGGGCGTCATCCGCCCCGATCGGCTGCGTGCTTGGTGCAACCAGTACGGCAGCCAGCTCGACACGGCTCCCGGCTTCGGCGCCGAGGTCGACGGCATGATCGAGCGCGCTGCGAAGGGTGAGCGGGTCTCCGGCGGCTTGACGCAGCAGATCAAGGACGCGCAGACCAAGCTCAAGGACGCCGAGCGCGCAGCTGGCCGCAGCGAGCGCGAGGTCGAGAACCTTATCAGCAAGAGCGCGTTGTCCTCGGTGATCGACGCGGACGCCGACCGCGCCGTGTTCTCCGTCATGCGCGATGCCGACACCTCCGCGAAGAAGATCGGCGAGCTGGCCCGGCTGACGGCCAACAACCCCGATGCGCGCGACGGCCTCAAGGCCGCGGTCGCCGACTATTTCGCCACCAAGGTCTCCGGTGTCGCCCCGCAGAACGTCAGCGAGGGCACGCAGAACATCAACTTCGCGCAGCTTACCACTGAGTTTCAGCGGCATCAGAAGACGCTGGCGACGGTGTTCTCGCCCGAAGAGATGAACCAGCTCCAGCAGGCCCAGAGGGTGCTCGCGCCTCTCGCCAAGCGGGCGCAGCAGGCCGGCATCGGCTCGAAGACGGCGGAGAACGCCGGTGACTACTGGCGCACCTTCGAGGCCAGCGCCAAGCTCTATTTCGGCATGCTGAAGGGTGGCGGCATCACCCGCACGGCCCGCCTGCTCGCCAGTTCGTTCGACGATGGCAGCACCCAGGCCGCAGATCGTCTTGTGGCGCGCGCCATGTTCGATCCGAATCTCGCAAAGCAGTTGCTGAGCGCTCAGGTCGAGAAGGTGCCGGCGCCGGCCACCAACCGCGAGGTCGGGAAGATCCTGCGCAAGGGCGAGCTTGGGCGCCAGATGAGCGGCGAAGACGACGAGGATCGGGTTGGCGCACCGATTCCGCGACCAGCAGCCGAGGCGGGCAATCTGTTCCCGAGGTTGCGGGACTAGCGCGAGCGCCACTACCGCCTGCCCACTGTTGTGCGGGGTTGCGTTTCATTCGCAGCATGCCTACCCGTTTGCAACGACGGAAGGCGGTGCTTTGTGATGGACAAGGGAAGTTTGCCTGAGATCGCGGGGTTTCCCGCGAGGCTGACCTACTACCGACAGCGAGCCGGCCTGACACAGGCGGAGCTGGCACGTCGAGCTCGGGACTTGCTGCCCGACGGAAATTCGTTCAATCGCGCCAGCATCTCGAGGTACGAGAAGGGCGACAATGTCCCTAGGCGGGACGCCCTTGAGGCTCTTGCAAAGGTGCTGAGCGTAACCGTCGAAGAGCTTGCGCCTGGGAACAACCTCCCGCGGACGGTGGCGCGCCACCTCACCATGGACCCCGCCTTTGGCACGGCAAGCCCGGCGATGATGCTTCTTGAGGCAGAGTCGGGGATGGCCCGATTGACCGTAAATAACGTGCAGGTGCCTTTCAGCGTCGCGATGCAGATCATGGAGCTCCTAAAGGCGGCGCGGGAGGTTGCACCGACATCCAAACCGGATCCTGTCGAAAAAAAAGAGTCCTGAACCTGAAGGAGTTCGCGGAGCTTTGTGACCTGTCGACGCGAACGATCCAACGATACGTAAAGGATGGGCGCTTGAAACCTATCGCACCGACCGGCGTGCCGCGATTTCGAAGAGAACAGATTGAGGAATTAAGTCCTAGCAACAACCGAGGCGAGGGCGCAAAACTACGGATCCCGCGCGTGAGCGATGGCCTGAGCACTTATGCATTCGTGCAGAAGACGAAGTTGCTGCGGAAAATCAGGTCGGTGACGGCGCCCGACCGCAAGGATCCCTGGCGCCGCTGATGCGGGAGAGCGTTGCCGCCAGATCGGCGGGTTAGCCTGGGGTGCTTGGCAGTGCGACAGCGTCACCGCGCTGAAGACCGCCCTTCAGCAAATCCATCGCGAGCAGGCGGTGGACCGGGTGAAATTTGGCCTGGTCGAGCAGGCCGCGACGGTCAAGGACACTGGTCGTCTGTTGCGACACTTTGAGCTCGGCTCGAACTCGCGGCGTCGTGCGGGCGCTGCCCTGAAGAACTCCTGCCATAACGCATCCTCCGCCTCGCGGCTCAGAAGAGCGTCACGGCTCTCCGGACCAAACACCGAGGGCGGGGTCGACGCGACTTGGGGCTTGGTGCTACTTGGGAATGATGCCGAACCAGGCCTGTAGCTTGGGGGCAAGGATGGCGATTGCGCTCAGGGCGCTAATGGTCGTTATCGCGACCGTCACGGCCCACCCCTTTGAGGGTAAATGACTGACGCGCTCCTTGAGCACCGCGATGTCTGTTGAGACTGTCTTCATCTCCGCTTGAAGCAAGCTGACATCCTTCTGGATAATGCCGGTCAAGACTTCGAGTTTTGCGAGGCGCTCGTTCATATCATCGAATCTGTCACCTGGAGGGCGGCTTTGCAAGCGCTTGGCGGGCGCGGGCAGCTCGATGCGGTTACCATAGTTATCGCCGCCTGGGATTGAGCTAGCCATTGTGAGGCTCCTGCGGGACGGCGGACGTCATCACATGTTGGATGAACCAATTTAGGTTCGAATATGAGTAGCGGATAAGTTCTTGGTGGCGTCTGAATTCCGCCTGAGCCGCTTCGGTCTCGTTGTTAGATAACAGGCGCAACGCCTCCCCAAGAGCCATTTGCGCCATCGTATTTTGGCGGAGGCTGACCATGAGATTGTCGAGCTGATGCTTGCCAAACGGCACCAGCAGTGGCTGGGCGCTCGTGATCGAATTCCAGTGGTCGATTGACGCTTGGGGAAGTTCAAAAATATCTGGGAGCGGCGGCTGAGGTTGCGGCTCCGGCGGCTTCTCTTCGCTCATCACCTATCCTCATCGTATTACATGCCGACATAGCGCCCGACATCCAGCGGCCTGTCCAGCTTCGCGTTCGGCTGACCGCGACGCCTTCGGCGCTGCGCCCCAGGCGCATACCTTCATTCAGGGCATGATGCTTCGTCTTCGCCAGCATGCGCTGACCCGGCACCCGGCGCTTGCGGTGCGTCTTGAAAGGCTGGAGGAAATAGGTTTCGACGCTGGCCACGGCTTGACTCCCGAAGATGATATGTTCTCATTACGTTCTCATTCGCAGGAACGCAATCGATGCATATGTCCCCCGCCGTCCTCGGACCGCCGATCTTCCTACCGGTCTACCTGAAGGCGGTGCGCGCGGGCTTCCCGTCGCCGGCGGACGACTACCTCGACCAGCCGATCGACCTCTCGCGGGCGCTGATCCAGAACGCGCCAGCTACCTTCATCATGACGGTCGCTGGAGATAGCGCGATCGATGTCGGGATCTTCGACGGCAGCCTCATCACCGTCGACCGCAGCCTGGTGCCCAGGGACGGGGACGCCGTCGTTGTCGATGTAAACGGCGAGCGCAGCATCAAGATTTTCCGGATCGCCGGCGGTCGATCAAGTCTCGCGTTCGGCAACCGGCGCTATCCCGATTACGACCCTGGCCACGATGCCGAGATCGACATCTTCGGCGTGGTCACCAACACGGTGCGGCGCTTCCGGCGATGACGCGGTCGTTCGCCCTGATCGACGGCAACAGCTTCTACTGCTCCTGCGAGCGCGTCTTCGATCCGAAGCTGCGGCGCCGACCGGTGATCGTGCTGTCGAACAACGACGGCTGCGCGGTCGCCAGGACGGCCGAGGCCAAGGCGCTTGGGATCAAGATGGGGGCGCCGATGTTCTCGATCCGCGACCTCTGCAAGCGCGAGGGAGTGGTCGTGTTCTCGTCCAACTACACGCTCTATGGCGACATGAGCCGCCGCATGAACACCGTCTACCAGGCCTTCTCGCCGGACATCGAAATCTATTCGATCGACGAGAGCTTCCTGGATCTGACGCCCGTAACGCCTGATCAGCGCGAGGAGCTTGGCCGCGATCTACGTTCGACGGTCTCGACATGGACAGGCGTGCCCACATGTGTCGGCATCGGCCCGACCAAGACGCTGGCGAAGCTCGCCAACAAGATTGCCAAGACCACGCCTCAGCTCGGCGGCGTGTGTGATTTGACGAGCGACGAAGCTCGGCGCGAGTGGCTGCCGCTCGTGGCGCTGGAGGACGTCTGGGGCATCGGGCGCGCGAGCCAGGTCAAGCTTGCCGTCTTCAACTGCAAAACGGCCGCCGACGTGGCTGCGCTCGATCCCAAGCTCGCCCGCAAAACGCTGACGGTCGTCGGTGAGCGCATCATCCATGAGCTGCGCGGCCTGCCATGCATCGACATGGAGACTGTCGCGCCGACCCGGAAAGGCTGCGCTGTGACACGGTCATTTGCCGGTCGGGTGGATGACCTTGACATGATGCAGGAGGCCATCGCGGCGCATGCGACGCGGATGGGCGAGAAGCTGCGGCATCACGGTCTGGCGACGGACCACGTCACGGTGTTCTTCCACACCTCGCCGCACGACAAGGGCCCCGCCCGGAGCGTCTCGACCACGGTGGATTTCCCGGAGGCGAGCAACGACACGCTCGTCCTCGTCCGCGCCGCTAAGTGGGGAGCCAGACGGATTTGGAAGTCCGGCTACCGATACGCCAAGGCCGGCCTGATGACGGTCGATATCGTCCCGCTGGAGGCCTCGCAGCGCGCGCTCATCGGCGCCCTCGATCGCGAGAAGTCCGGCCGCCTGATGGAGGCGCTGGACGCCTGCAACCGAAAGCTCGGACGCGGCGTTGTCTTCCCCGCGGCCGCGGGCATCGCTCGCCAGAAGAAGGCGTGGATCACAAAATTCGATTTGCGGTCGCCGCGGTACACGACGCGGCTTGATGAGGTTCCGGTTGTAGGGAGAGCGTGATGCCAGGCTTTATCCACCAGGTCGAAATGAAGCTCGATGCCGCGGCGGCGCCGGAACGGTTGCGCCGGATTGAGAGCTGGTGCGCCGATTGGCAAATCGGGTTCCGGGTTCTGGATCGAGCTCCCGGTTCCGAGAACATCCGGATCGCTTTCGAGGATCCACGCCTGGCACGCGCCTTCGTCGGGCATTTCGGCGGAGTGCTTGTCGACCATCGCGAGCTTGAGCACGCGATGGCCGGCGACGCAGCCGATGTGGACACCTACGACCGGCTTGCCCGCGAGTATCCCGATTGAGCGGCCGCGATTATCCGACCACGCCGGACGGTCGGTACTTCCTCGTCGCTGGCAGGCTTTGGCGATCGACGAACCCGGCCATCCCGGAGGAGCGTCGTCATCGCCTCGTCGCGGATCTGATGGACGCTCGTCGCGCGGTGAAGGACGCAAAGCGCGGCATGGGAGATATCGGCGCGGCTCGCGCTCGAGTTGACGCGGCCAAGGTCGCGCTCGGCGAGAGGGGGCCAGTTTGGTGGAACGACGGCGCGCCGGACCTGAACCGGCACATGGCGAAGAACACGTCCTACGCCGAATGGGCGGTGGGGTTAAATAAGAGCAGGAGCGAGACATAAAGCGATGCGATGTCGGCTTGAGCCGCAGAAGGCTGCACGCAACAGCAGTCAGTCGCGCTGATGGCCCGCGTGCGCGCCGAAGGGCTGTACCGAGTCGATCTGCCCCTCGATCCGCGCACCCTGAACGAGCGCCTGTTCGACATCGGCCTGTGGCTGGTTGAACGCGACATTCCACACCAGGCCCGCATCCTGATGGAGCCGGAGCACCAACGTATCCGGGTCAGCTTCCCCGACGCCGCGGACGCCGTGGCCTTCCGCGACCGGTTCGGCCCACTCCTGAACGGACAACAAGGAACGGAATGCCTGGGCGGCCGTTGAGTCGCCGTTCCGTTGAGTCAGTTTCGTTGCGTGGAGTTCAGAATGGCCAAGCGCATGCTACGTGCCGGCGTGGGCGGGGACGTTACGCAGAGCCCCGCCGTCCCACGGCGCCCAAGTCGTCGCCAGCCTGCGCTTCGCTTCGATCCCATGCCCGATCGCGTCGAGCCATGTCTGGCTCTGTTGGCCTCCAAGCCGCCGGGGGGCGCCGAATGGGCGTTCGAGGTCAAATGGGACGGCTATCGTCTCGCCGTGCACATCGAGCGCAGCAAGGTCCGGATACTGACCCGGGGCGGCCACGACTGGACGTCCAGGTTTCCGACCATCGCTCATGATGCGCTCGAGCTCGGGCTGGACAGCGCCATCCTCGATGGCGAAGCCGTTGTGCTCGATGAACGGGGCGCGTCGGACTTCGGTGCTTTGCAGAGGGCCCTGGGCGGGCGAGGCGGCAAGAAATTCGCGTCGAACGCGATGCTCTACGCCTTCGACCTGCTCTACCTGGATGGCCGCGATCTGCGAGGACTTACGCTCGACGAGCGGCGGGGCATGCTGACGGACGCAATCAAGCCGCATGGCTCGATCCGAATGAGCGAGGAGCTCGACGCGGACGGCGTCGAGTTCTTGAAGTTGGCCTGCTCCATGGGTCTTGAGGGCATCATCGCGAAGCGCAGGGACGCTCCGTACCGCTCCGGTCGTGGCGGTGATTGGCTCAAAATCAAGTGCGTCCAGTCGGAGACGTTCCTTATCCTTGGCTATGAGCCGTCCGCTGTCGCCCTGGGTGGTATCGGCCGCCTGCTGCTGGCGGCGCGGAAGGGGAACGGCCTAGCCTATGTCGGCAGCGTCGGCACCGGCTTCACGGCAAAGACGGCGACGGAGCTGCGGAAGCAACTGGCAGCACTCAAGATCGACGAGCCGGCGATCCCGACCAAGGGGAAGGGGATGGTGTGGGTGACGCCGGCCTTGCTTGCGGAGATCGCGTTCCGGGGCTGGACGAACGACGCTAACCTCAGGCACGCGTCCTACAAGGGTCTGCGCGAAGACGCCGATAGGGCAGAGATATTCGACCTCGACGAGACCTAGAGGCTCTTTCCCAGAGCGTAGGCAACGAACGACGCTTGCGAACCGGCTCGCTTCACGGCTTGCGTCAGCTGGTCTGTCGTGATCCCGAATTTTTCGGTCCAGTAGCGGACCTCTAAGGCCTCGGACAGATCGATGCGGCTGCGGCTGCGGTCATGTTGGGGGTTAAGCGCCTTCTCATCCGGCATTTGAGCCTCCTGGGCTTAAAAAGGAATCCCCCATGCAGCCGAAGGTTCCCTGGCGTGGAGCACCCGACCAATCACCGAAAGGTGTCGATCGCTGACGTTCATGATGGCCCGCTACCGCGCAGCCGTCATCCCATTCGGGCGTTATCCAATGTAGCGATTGGTTTTTTCGCTGCTGCAGGAGGCGGTCCCAACGAAAAGGCCCCGGGATTTCCCCCGGGGCCTGATGAGTAGTCTACGCAGTCGGATCAGATGACCGGCGGCGTCATGCGGCCGGACGCGGTCGCCGCGCGATCGTAGGGATCGGCGTTCTCGTCGAAGCGCGACCAGCCGTCCTTGCGGTACTCAGCGGTGCGCGCGGTGCGATCGAGCGGCGTAGCGCCATCGAGAATCGCCTCGACGTTCAACACCTGATCGGCCTCTGCACGAACCGATACGACCGAGCCGCCGCGACGGACGGTCTCGGCGTAGTAGTTCGCCTCGTCCTCGTCATGGCCTTCCTTGATGAAGGAGCCGACCAGACCGCCGGTGGCGGCACCCGCGACGGCGCCGACCGCAGTGGCGGCCAGCCAACCGGCTGCGACCACGGGGCCAACGCCGGGAATGGCCAGCAGTCCCAGACCGGCCAGCAGGCCGGCTGCGCCACCGACGCCTGCGCCGATGCCGGCGCCTTCCTCGGCGTTGGTCTCGCCTTCGCCATTGCGGCCGACGATGCTGACGTTACTGCTCGAAATGCCGGCTTCCTCAAGCCTCTCGACGACTGAGCGGGCGGTTTCGTAATCGCCGTAGGAACGGGTGATCGTGCGGGTCATGTTGGTCTCCAAAGGTCTAGGTGAGAGGAGCATCCGTCAATTCTTGACGATGTTGCCGCGGTAATCGACGGAGACGTTGACCGACGCGCCGGCGTTGGTCGCCTTGCCCTTCCAAACGCCGTTCGCATCCTTCTTCAGGTCGGTGACTTTGGTGTAGCCGTTGGCCTCCAGGCGGCTCTTTGCCTGGGCCTCGGTGAAGCTGTTGGCGCCCGGCAGCGGGGCGTTGGCGTCGGCCGGGGCGGTTGGGGCGGGCTTCGGCGAGGTCGTGGCCGTCTGGGCCATGGCACCGAACGACGTCGCCGTAACGATCAGTGAGGCGATGATTAGCTTTTTCATGGTGGTCCCCAAGGATATGCGGACTAGCCGCGATGCCCGGGAAAACGGCGATCTGCCTAGTTTAGTTCCATTCCAAATCACGGGCACGTGAGTTGGAAATGGAATGTTCGTTCGCGGTTGAATCGGCGCTTTCGTCCACGCCAAAGGGGAGAAGAACCATGGCAACCGCACCCAAAGCCCTCGACGACATGTTCCACGACATGCTCAAGGACGTTTATTACGCCGAGAAGCAGATCCTGAAGGCCCTGCCAAAGATGGCCAAGGTCACCAAGTCGACCGAGCTCAAGAAGGCCTTCGAGACCCACAAGGCCGAGACCGCCGAGCAGATCGAGCGCCTCAGCCAGGTGTTCGAACTCATCGGCAAGACGCCGCGTGCCAAGACCTGCGACGCCATCCTCGGCATCCTTAAAGAGGGCGAGGCGGTCATCGAGGACTACGAGGACAGCCCTGCACTGGACGCCGGCCTAGTCGCCTCGGCGCAGGCGGTTGAGCACTATGAGATTGCCCGCTATGGCACCCTGAAGGCTTGGGCTCAGCAGCTCGGCCACAAGGATGCTGTGACACTTCTCGACCAGACCCTGGCTGAGGAAACCAAGACCGATCAGCTGCTGACCCAACTCGGCGGCACGGTCAACTCCACCGCCACCGGCAAGGTCTCCAAGGCGGCCTGATAATCCAGCCCGATGGAAGGCCCGCCGCGTTTGACGTGGCGGGCCTTTTTCATGCCAGCTATCGCCGGGGGCTGCATGTCGGTATTCGATAACCTCAAGGCCTGGGCCCGCTCCTTCAAGCGCGACGTCGTCGCGCTTTGGATCGCCGCGCGGGATGGCAGGACGCCGACGCTGGCCAAGGTGACCGCCGCAGCCGTCGCCGCCTACGCGCTGTCGCCGATCGACCTGATCCCGGATTTCATTCCGGTGCTCGGCTATCTCGACGACCTTCTGATCGTGCCGCTGGGCATCATGCTAGCGGTCAAGCTGATCCCGCCAGCGCTCATGATCGAGTTCCGAGAGGCCGCGGGTGAGAGCCTTGAGCGGCCGGTCAGCCGCGCGGGTTTGGCATTCGTCGTGTTCATATGGATTGCGGCGGCGATCGGGACGGCGTTTTGGCTTCTTCGGTGGCGTTCGACGTCATGATCGACCAGTCTCAGACCGACGACGTGGTGACGATTATCGACTCCCTAAGGATAACCCGGACAATTCTTTCTATCGGGAGGCAACAACTATCTCCGGCGGTAGTTAGCTAACTGTCACAACCGGAAGTTCGCTATGGCAATCCTGGTCCTGGTCGTCGAAGACGAGCCCATCATCCGAATGAACACGGTCGCGATGATAGAGGACGCCGGCTACGAGGTCGTCGAGGCATCCAACGCCGACGACGCCATGGCGCTCATGGAATCCCGCCCGGACATTGCAGCCGTCTTCTCAGACATCGAGATGCCCGGATCGATGAACGGCCTGGCCCTTATGCATCAGGTGCGGACGGGGTGGCCGCCGGTCATCCTCATCTTGGCCTCAGGCTGCATCACGCCGCCGGCATGCGACATGCCAAGCGAGACCACCTTCCTGCACAAGCCGTACTCGGACCGGGCGCTTCTCAACGCTCTTCACTTGATCCACTAGGCTGCCGGGCCCTCAGCGCATCGAGGACCGCCGCAATGATCCTATCGGCCGGCGCCGGCTTCTCCACCCAGCTGCCCTTGGCGAAGATAGGGTCCAGGGTTTCGTCGGTCTCCGAGCCGCCCGAGAAGACCACGAACGGAATGGCCATCTCTGCCAGCCGCCGCGCCACCGGCTCGCACGACCCGTCCAGCAGGTGCATGTCGAGAAGCGCGATGTCGGCCTCGTTGGTCGCCAGCCATTCCAGCGCATCGGTGCATCTGGCCAGCGTCGCGGCGACGACCATGCCGGCGTCAACCAAGGTGCCCTCGACGTCCATCGCGATAATGGCCTCGTCTTCCAGGACGAGAACCCTCGTCCCCTTGGGAGGCGTGTTCATTCGAGCCAATCCGATGCATCTTAGAAATTCTATAGAGTAGGACATAGCTCAAAGCCCACCCCGACTGAACCCTCGGTGAATGCACTCTAAATCCATCAGAAGGAATCGCACCCGTACCGGCGGACCCAACTGCTGGAACAGGACGGTGGACCAGCCGTTCTTCACCTGCCCTATTCGGGACAGGAGCACTCAGATGAGCATTTTCGACAGTATCAAGAAAGCGATCTTCGGCGAGGCCAAGGCCGACACTGCGAGGACGCCTGACGCCGGGCCGGTTCTGGGCGCCATCGTGCCACCCTCGACGACATCAACCTCACCGGCCTCGACGCCGGCCGGTACCGCCGGTGGGGCATCAGCGGCGAGCGTCGGTCCGACAGCCGCCGCCCAGTCCGTCGATGTCGCCCCGATCCTAGACAAGGCCGTCAAGGACAGCGGGCAGGACCTCGCCTGGAAGACGTCTATCGTCGACCTGCTGAAGGCGCTGAAAATCGACAGCAGCCTCACCGCCCGCAAGGAACTCGCGCGTGAGCTCGGGTACACCGGCAGCACCGACGACAGCGCCGCGATGAACGTCTGGCTGCACAAGGCCGTCATCAAGAAGCTGTCCGAGAACGGCGGCAAGGTGCCGGCCGATCTGCTAGATTAATTGGCTACGAAGCCGCGCATTGGCCTGGCGACTGTGGTCGCCGGGCCTCTGCCTCGCGGCGGCCTGGTGCAATAACCAAAAGCAGCGCGAGATAAACCGACCGATGTTCCCGCGCCCGATGCGCTAGACCGCTCGGGGGACAGGACGGAGCCCCAGCTAACGCAACTGGCTGTCCTTGCTGCCGCGGCGGTTGTAAGCCGAGGCCAAAGCGGGACGGTCGCGGCCGGACTGGCAATGCACGCAAAGCCGGGCACCGGGCATCGCTGCGCCCGAGCCGTTGGGGCCGATCACGGCGAGTCCCTTGCCGGGATCGGCGACGAGATCGAGCCCCGCGATGACCTGTGTTGCGCCGTAGCGGACGCTCAATCCTTCGACGGTCAGCTTCACCAGAAGGCCCTCCGGTTACGCAGGATCAGCCAGACGAAGAAGGGCACGCCGATCAGCGAGGTGACGATGCCAATGGGCACGATGGCGCCCGGCTGTACCGTCTTACTGGCGATCGAGGCGACCGAGAGCAGAAGCGCGCCGAACAGAGCTGAGGCCGGCAGGAAGCTGCGCTGATCCTCGCCGACCAGCATGCGGGCGACATGCGGCGCCACTAGTCCGACGAACCCGATCGTCCCGACGAAGGCGACTGCGACCCCGGTGAGCGCCGAAATCAGCACGAAGGAACGCTGGCGCAGGCGTCTCACATCGACGCCCAGCCCCCGCGCGCGCTCGTCGCCGAGCTTCAGCGCGGTCAGCCTCCAGACATCGGCGACCAGGACGGGGATGCAGGCTGCGAGCACGGCTGTGATGATCCAGAGCTTGCTCCATGTCGCCTTCTGCAGCGAGCCGAACAGCCAGAACACGATCTGCTGCAGCGCCTCGGGCGAGGCGACGAACTGCAGCAGCGCGAGCAACGCCTGGAACAGGAAGAGCAGCGCGATGCCCGCCAGCACCACCATCTCCGGCGAGGACTCCCGCGCCTGGCCGATGCCGTAGACACCCGCGCAGGCCATGCCGGCGAAGAGGAAGGCCATGAGCGGGATGCCCCAGGCCTCGGGCACCGGCAGGGCGACCCCGAGCACGATGACGAGCGCCGCTCCGAAGCCAGCGCCGGCCGAGACGCCGAGCGTATAGCTCGAGGCCAGCGGGTTGTTCAGGATCGTCTGCATGATCGCGCCCGAGAGCCCGAACGCCGCGCCGACGACGAGCGCGACAAATGCGATCGGCAAGCGGATCGACCAGACGATGGCGTCGACCGTGCGGTCCTGCGCCAGCCCCACCCCGATTTCGCCACCGCCGCGACCGGCAGGAAGGCCGGCCCCGTCGCAACGTCCAGCACGAGGCTGATCAGGATCGCGGCGCTGCCGGCCGAGAGCACCGCGGCGCGGCGCGCGCCCATCGCGGCATAGGTCGCGGTGAGGCTGGGCGCCAGGCTCATGGTTTCAACGACAGCATCCAGTTGCCGCCATGGACCACGGTTCCATATTCCTTGATCGGCGGCATCGTTTCAGGCCGCGCGAAATGATTGGGCGCGTTTAGCGAGATCAATCATCAAGGACGCTGCCTGGATCGTCAGCGCGTGCGGCGTGTAACCAGGCCGCGGCGAGATATGGGCTGCCATTTCGTGAGCGAGTATCGACTGTCGCTCCGGCCCGTCTGCGAGAAGAGCGATGACAAGATTCTCCAAGGCAATGACGCGGATCCGGAGGTGGATCAACTCGGCGTCCGTCAGCGACGGGACATCGGATTTGCTTTCGCTCATTGGGAAACCGGATTGAGGTTCTGGAGGACTAGCGCCGCCTTCGCTGTCCCAGCGCGATAAAGAAGTATGAGGCTGGCTTATCGCGGAATCCGTCATCTCGTTCCTCATGAGTTGTTGAACACAATGATGCTGCGCGGGGTGGGCTGACGACTGGCACGCAAGTGCGTACGAGTTGCGGGCCGAGAGCTGCACCGGAACGCGAAATCCCTCGGGTCATCGAAGGGGTCGGACTGCGGCCACGTTATCGTCTGCGACGCCGCGCACCCAGGGTCGGAAAATACTTATAAATGGAAGGTGTCCGATGCATGCGGCTTGCGGTTTCGGTCAGCTGTGAGCGGCGCCGCGCGTCTGCGTTCGTTATCATTGCGCGGGAACAAACCATCGGCGTCCGCAGACAACTAGGTTGATGCCGGCAAAGCGATGCGAGTTGTCGAGAGGCGGTCTGTGGTAACGGCGCCTTGCTCGATCGCAGATGAGCGCAAAGGTCTCCGATGACGCCGATACCCCGTTTGCGGGACCACAAGGGTCCTGCGCTTTTCTCCTATGGATTTCGGCCGTTCTTCCTGTTCGGCTCGCTCTATGCGGGATTGGCCATTTTGACATGGCTACCGGTGTTTTTTGGAGAGCTCGAGCTCTCAACCGCGTTTCACCCACGCGATTGGCACATCCACGAGATGCTCTACGGCTACCTTTCGGCGGTCATCACGGGATTTTTGTTGACCGCGATCCCGAATTGGACCGGGCGGATGCCCATCCAGGGCTTGCCACTGGCTTTCCTCGTCTGCATCTGGGTCGCAGGTCGGCTCGCCATTTCGTCGTCGGCCTGGATCGGCTGGTTTCCGGCGGCCATGATCGATACCTCATTCCTGCTTGTGATCGTCGGCGTGGCGGCGTGCGAAATCATCACAGGTCGGAAATGGCATAATCTGCCGGTTCTGCTCCTTCTCGGCGGTCTTTTCGCCGGCAATGTCATTTTCCACCTGGAGGCCCGTGAGGAGGGTATGGCCGATTATGGCGTGCGCCTCGGTATCGCCGCTGGAATCGTCCTGATCATGCTGATGGGCGGCCGGATGGTGCCGAGCTTCACGCGCAACTGGCTTGTCCGAGAGAACCCCGGCCGCTTGCCCGCTCCCTACGCGCGCTTCGACAGCATCTCCCTCGCGGTTGCGGTTGTGGCGATCATCTTTTGGATCGCCGCGCCGCAAGGGCTGGCGACGGCGATCATGCTGTTCGTCGCCGGCGTCCTCCAAGCGGTGCGTCTCGCACGCTGGGCCGGAGATCGCACCTGCCGGGACCGGCTGGTGCTGGTGCTGCACATCGCCTACGCCTTTGTGCCCCTGGGGTTCGGCCTGCTTGGCCTGGCTGCTCTGGAGCTCCTTCCCCAAAGCGCAGGCGTGCATGCCTGGACCGGCGGAGCGATCGGTCTCATGACGCTAGCCGTGATGTCGCGCGCTAGCTTGGGGCATACCGGGCGACCCTTGATCGCGACCGCTTTGACGCAGGCGCTCTACGGCCTTGTCATTATTTCGACCCTGGCGCGCATTTGCGCCGCACTCGAGCCGCAGTGGAGCACGGCCCTGCTCCACATCGCCGCCTTCGCTTGGGTTGGAGCATTCGTCGGCTTTGGTGCAAGCTATTGGGGCGTGTTCACGCAGCCACGGGTGAAATCCTGATTCACGCCCGCTGACCAGGCCAAAATCTCACCTGTAAGTAGTTTCCGAGCCTCCTTGGGCCGGATCGGAGTCGGCTATCCTTGATTCGTCAGGCAGCAGGCGATGCGTCGGTGATCGGTTCTTATCACAGGGGCGGAGATCGATCGCGTTACCTTTCGGGCGCAGGCCAACCGAGGGGCCCATGGAAACGCAATCCCTTCCAGACAGAATGAACCTCGTGATGAGCGATCCTGAATGGATCGCTCTTGAAAGCCTGAAGGAACTGACCCGCCATTTCATCTTCGGCGACTCGGTGCTGAGGGCGCTGCGAGAGAAGGGCTTGGTAGAGCCGATGCGTCAGCGCTGGCGCGTCACCGACCGGGGACTGCAGGCCTTGCGTGTTCGCGACGTTGATGACGGGGCAATACCAGAATCCGAATGGGCGTTCTGAAACAACCACATTTGAAAATCGCGGAGGCGGGGGCTCGGCGCAGAACTGGAAGATCGTACCGCTCGTGACGTCACTGCCTCCCCCCGCTAAGTTCCGTGCCGATACATCGGTCAGGCCGCGGCGACTCGCTCCAGGCCTTCTTGCCCTTGTCGGCGGCCTGATCTGGCTCGTGCCCGCTCATGCCCATGTGAAATGGTTTGCTCCTTACATCGTGGGAGCGGCACCCCAGCCTGTCGGCGCAACGCTGAGCAATCTCTGGTTCTGGTGCGCGATCGTCCTCGTGCTAGGCTTCTTCCTTGCGACAAGGGTCGTCGAACGCAGCGCGACTGGCGAAGCGATCCTTGCTGGAATGGACCGCTTCACGAACCCACTTTGGATGCGAGCTGACGATTTCATGCGCGTCACCACGGCGGCCTTCTTCGTGGCGATCTTTGCCGTCGGCGGGGTCTATCTGACGCCGGATCTCAAGACGCCATCGGAGTGGGTCTCTTGGGCCCAGCTCCTGATCGCGGCTGGCATCTTCTCGCGCAAGACGATGCCGCTATCGGCTGCCGGCATCATCGGCCTCTGGGTCCTGGCATTGCGCGACTACGACGTCTTCCATTTGCTCGATTATCTCGCTCTTGGGATTGGTATTGCAGCCTATCTGGTGATGGAGGCATCCAGCCGGCCGGAATGGCGCCGCCATCGCTTCGAGGTTCTCCGCTGGGCGGTTGCGATCGCGTTGATGTGGTCATCGCTCGAGAAATTCGCTTATCCGGCGTGGTTCCACCCGCTCGTTCTGGAAAAGCCCTATCTGACGCTTGGGATGGCGCGCGACGCCTTCATCCCGATGGCCGGCGTCGCGGAATTCACGTTGGGCTTCGGCCTGCTCTGGACGCCACTGGTGCGTCGCCTGTCGGCCATCTCGCTGCTCATTATCTTCAATATCGCCGTATACCCGTTCGGGCGCATCGACATGATCGGGCACGCCCTGATCATGGCCGTCCTTGTGCTCATCGCGGTCGATCATGAGCGTGAGGTCCATTTCCTGCCCGCTCTCAAGCGGGCCCTGGCAGGCGTGCCGGTCGGATTATCGGCAGCCATCATCGTCTTCGTGACCGGATATTGGGGGCTCCACGCCGGGTTCTACGGCGCTGATGGGATCGTCGGCGAACCGACCACCGACATGTCGACCCATTCCCATAGCCCCGAACATCCGCACGGTCCGCAGGCGCCCGGGGGCATCGGTGCGCCGCCCGACCGGCCCCGGCCTTAGAGGCCGAGCGCCATGCCTTCGCAGACCGCATCTACATGAAGACATTGCTCGAGATCAACCAAGAGGCGCCAACGATAAGGGGAAGATCCATGCACATCTCAAGACCCGACGTCGCGGCCGATCATGTTTCCCAGACCGTGCCCCTTCGCCATCCTCCGATTGGTCGTGGTGCGCTTCTCTCGCCGGGGCTGTCGATCCGGGTCTTCGCGAAAGACGAAGAGGTATTCGCTGAGGGCGACCGGGCCGGGTGCATTTACAGGATCGTGACCGGCGCGGCCCGGACGACCAGACTTCTCAGCGACGGACGACGCCAGATCACCGCTTTCCATCTTGCGGGAGACATATTCGGCCTTGAGTCGGACCCTGAACATCGCTTCTGCGCGGAATCGCTGGGCACATCGACAATCGGAACCTACCGCCGCTGCAGCCTCGATACGCTGGCGATGGTCGACGGCCTTCTCGCCCGCCAGATCATGAAGGCGTCGATCGTCGCGCTGGGACGGGCACAGGATCACATGCTGCTGCTCGGCAGACAAAGCGCAATCGAGAAGATCGCCACCTTCCTGCTCGACCTGTCGGGGCGTTTCCCCAACGACGAGCAGATCGACCTCCCCATGTCGCGCATCGACATCGCCGATCATCTCGGAATGACGATTGCGACGGTTTCGCGCGCGCTGACATTGTTGGACCGCGACGAGATCATCGCGATACCGGCTCACCGCCGCTCAATCACGATCCGCAACCGGGCCGCGCTGAAACGTCTCAAGGCTTGAACGGTGTCGCCCCAGCCGGGCTTCCGAAGCGTTGGGCGCATGGAGCTTCACGCGGGCGAGGCGTAAAATCGCAGCCCCGGCAAGGGTCTGAGCGGTTGCCATAGCTTGCTCGTCAAGCAGCATGTCGGCTGCTTCGAGGTAGCGCTCCGCCAGGAATTCGGCGAGCGCAACCGGCTCGTCGGGCACGCGAACCACAGGCGACGGAGGGCTCGAAAAGGCCGGGAGGCTGTCGAGCAACCGGGCATGTCGCCGTCCCTGCACGGCCTCCTGCAGGAGCTGGATCCGTCCATCGACATCAGCATGCGACGCATGACGCTCCAGCAGTTCGGCCAGGCGAAGTTCGAGCGCCGCCAAATCCGCGACGGGTTGGCTTTCGGCGCCGTTGAGAGGATGGGCGATGCGCTGCTTATGGAAGGCGCTGCGGCGTTGGCCGCGCAAGATCGCCGCTTGCATGAGCACCTCATGGGCAAGGGCTTCGGCCTCCTTTTGCACATCGGAAGCATTTGCGTGAGCGGCGATATAGCTCCAGAAGGCAAAGGCACGCTCGTCATTCCGGACGGCCATGGCGAAAGCCCGATATGGCGTGAGCAAGGCGGGTGCGGACGTCATCGCACCCTCGTCGTCCAGGATATCGGGGAGTGGCCGGAGCATGATGGTCTGGTCCGGGCGGCAGCCTATCCGATGAGCCCGCTGCAACAAGGCATCGCGATAGGAGGTTTGTCCGGCTGACAAGCTCTCGAAGACGTCCGCGTCGGAGGCGAGTTCGGCTTCCCTCAGCCGCACCGCAACGGCGGCATAACGAGATGCCGCCATCGTCGCCAGCGCGGATGCGAGGGCAAAGAGCTCGGCGAGGGTTCCGACGATCGCGTCAGGATCAGCTTTCAGGCGTGACATCGCATTGCTCTCGACAACCACTCTCGGGCGGATCGCGATCGTAGGGCCAACCATCGGCGTGCGACTTGTTCCAGAGCAACGAACCGCCTGAGAGGAGGGGGCATGTCTGACCGGACCCGACCGGCCGCCTGATGGCGGCCCGTTGCCCCCAACGTGGCTGCACCCGCCAGGATTAAGTCCCCGCGAGCCGGCTCCTTTCAGGACAAATCGGTTGCTTCAGGCACGTTTCGAAGCCCCTTCGCATCCTCGCGCCCGCGCGAGCTTCCTCGCGCGTCTCCTCGCGTTCGTTGGAATGATCCTGTTGACGGCGGCCCCGGCGATGTCGGCGGGGCGTGTGCAGGAATTTCTGAGCAAGGCCCAGCCGAGCGAGTTCTTTGCCGGAGCCGACCGGTTCGGCCCCGCGCAGGGCAGCCCCGAGATCATACCGACCTACCGCGGTGAAACTCTGGTCGGTTACATCTACCTGAACTCCGACGTGACCAATGCGACGGGATATTCGGGCAAGCCCATCCATGTTCTCGTGGGCATCGACCCTCGAGGCGTCATATCGGGGTTGAAGCTCGTCGATCATAAGGAGCCGATCGTTTTGATCGGCATCCCCGCACAGCGCATCGTCGACGCGATCAACACGCTTGTGGGAAAGGACATGGCGCCGGTTTCGACGGGTGCTGCCACCCCGCCTCAAGTCGAGATCGTCAGCGGCGCCACCGTGACCGTGCTCGTGATGGCCGACAGCGTGATCCGCTCGGCGGTCCGGCTGATCAGAAGCGGTCGACTGGGAAACACTCCTTCGGCTACGGCTCCGGATCCGGCCGTAGGCGCTGCGGCCGCAAGGACAGTCGATCTCGATCAGACAGAGATCCGCGACTGGCAGACCCTACTGGGCGATGGCTCGGTCCGGCGGCTCAACCTCACGATCGGCGAGGTCAGCGAGGCCTTCGCCAAGGCCGGCAACCAGAGCGCCGCCGACAACCCAGAATCAGCCGAGCCCGGCGAGACCTTCTCGGACCTGTATCTCGCGCCGGTCAGCGTTCCGTCGATCGGCAGGAGCCTTCTCGGACCTGCGGGTTACGAGCGCTTGAAGTCGGCCTTGAAGCCGGGCCAACAGGCAATCGTCGTCGCGGGCGAAGGCGCCTATTCGTTCAAGGGATCGGCCTACGTCCGGGGCGGCATCTTCGACAGGATCGAACTGCTTCAAGATGGGTCCAGCACCCGCTTCCGCGACCGCAATCACACGCGGCTTGGTGCCTTCGAGGCGCAGGGTGCGCCTGATCTTCCCGAAATCGCTCTCTTCATCGTCCCCGAGGAGCTGAAGCTCGACTTGACGCAGCCATGGCAGCTGCAGCTGCTAGCGCAGCGGACGGTCGGGGTTCGGGACAAGGCCGTCATGGCCTTTGCCCTCGAATATGCGTTGCCCGATCAGTACCTCAAGACCTTGCCTGCGCCATCCAAGCCGGCGCCATCGAATGCCGGGACGGTGGCACCGGCGCCGGTGGGAGCATCCACCGCATCGACGGCTCCGGCCGATCGCGCGCAGGCCATAGCGGCGGCGGCGATCGAGGAGCCCCTTTGGCTCAAGATCTGGAAAGCCAACACGGTCTCGATCGCGATCACCATCGCGGCCCTGATCGTGCTGACGGTGATCTTCTTCTTTCAGACGGCCTTGGTGAGGCGGCCCGTCCTTTATACGTGGGTTCGACGCGGCTACCTGGCGTTCACGCTGGTCTGGCTAGGGTGGTACGCCAACGCGCAGCTCTCGGTCGTCAACGTCCTCACGTTCACGAATTCGCTGCTGACCGAGTTCAACTGGGAATTTTTCCTCTCGGCGCCTTTGATCTTCATCCTTTGGGCCGCCATCGCCGCTGGCCTCCTCTTCTGGGGGCGCGGCCCCTTCTGTGGCTGGCTTTGCCCGTTCGGAGCCCTTCAGGAGCTCCTCAACAACGTCGCCAAATATTTCAAGGTGCCCCAATACACCGTGCCATGGGGGCTCCATGAACGGCTTTGGCCGATCAAATACATCATCTTCCTCGGCCTGTTCGGGCTCTCGCTCTATTCGCTGGCGCTGGCCGAAGTCCTCGCCGAAGTCGAGCCGTTCAAGACGTCGATTATCCTGAAATTCTCCCGGGATTGGCCGTTCGTCATCTACGTCCTGACGCTTCTAACGGCGGGGCTTTTCATCGAACGCTTCTTCTGTCGCTACCTCTGCCCGTTGGGTGCCGCGTTGGCGATCCCGGGGCGCATTCGCATGTTCGAATGGCTAAAGCGCTGGCAAGAATGCGGATCGCCCTGCCAGCGCTGCGCCAAGGAATGCCCGGTCCAATCGATCCATCCGGAGGGGCATATCAACGTCAACGAGTGCATCTACTGCATGCACTGCCAGGAGCTGTACCACGACGATCATCGCTGCCCTCACATGATCCAGGTTCGGTTGAAGCGCGAGAAGTTCGTGGCCCTTTCGTCCCCGTCTATGCTCCAGAACAAAGAAGGCGCGGGCGGACCTGCTAAGCCTCTCATTACCCACCAGGGCAAACCCGTTCGCGATGCGACGGCTGAGGCTGCCCCGACCGCTGCTCCTTGAGCACCAGGAATCATCATGACCAAGAATGTCAAATCAGACCTGAGCCGGCGCGATATGCTCGGCACGACCGCAGCGGTCGCCGCGGCGGGCGCGACCGGTCTTGCCGGTGGTATCGGGCTGACGAAAATGGGCGGGGTTACGCCGGCCGAAGCACAGACAAGGGCCTCGGCTCCCGCGGGGCGATCGACCGGGGCGAAATATGAAATCAAGCCGGGCGAGCTTGACGAGTACTATGCCTTCTTCTCGAGCGGCCAGTGCGGCGAAGTCCGCGTCGTAGGCTGTCCTTCGATGCGCGAACTGATGCGCATTCCCGTGTTTAATCGCTGCAGCGCGACGGGCTGGGGCCAGACCAACGAGAGCCGGAAGGTTCTCACCGAAGGCCTGCAGCCGGAGAACGTTGAATACCTGAAAGATAAAGGCGGGACCTACCTCAACGTGTCCGCCGTCAGCGCTTTTGAGACAGTTTAGGGGTTTTCGGGAAGGGAGGATTTCTGGATCATCGCAGCCATTCAGGAGCGCAGATGAGACAGAAATCCGGGCCGGAGAAAGCACCGGCAGAGCAGGTCGTGAAGGACATCCGCCGAGCGACGCGCCGGCAGTTCTCGGCCGAAGAGAAGATCCGCATCGTGCTGGAAGGCGTGCGCGGCGAGGAGAGCATCGCTGAGCTGTGCCGGCGCGAGGGGATCGCCTCGTCGATGTATTACGGCT
>NNBV01001412.1_pt1 | contig 30180 bp, 28 predicted proteins | sample 1173771 | NCBI WGS metagenome assembly NNBV01 (sample SAMN07173938, study PRJNA388173) | plant metagenome | isolation source: symbiotic tissue sample KVS11 | place: Norway: Troms, Kvaloya island | reverse complement strand
GGTTGATCGACAGCGGCGAGCGCTTCGTATACAACCCCGAACACCATGGCTGACACACCCGTTCCCTTTTCCGCCTCTTCCCTGCGCCCGCCGCTGATGCCGCTCGACGAGGCCATTGCCGTCCTGCTGGCAAAGGCGCAACCGACGCTGCCCAGCGAAAGCGTCGCCACTTTCGACGCCGACGGCCGCGTGCTGGCGCAAGACCTCGTCTCCGGCCTGACCGTGCCACCGCGCGACAACAGCGCGATGGACGGCTATGCCGTGCGCGTGGCCGACTGCGCCACGCCGGGCGCGTCGCTGGTTGTGGCGCAGCGCATTCCCGCGGGCACTGTCGGCACGCCGCTGGCGGCCGGCACCGCGGCGCGCATCTTCACGGGCGCGCAGATTCCCGAGGGTGCCGACGCGGTCGTGATGCAGGAAGACACCACCGCCACGACGCATGAAGGCGGCATGGGCCAACCGCATGAAGGCAGCCTGGGCACGGTGCGCATCGCCATCGTCCCGGCCGCCGGCCAGTGGGTGCGCCGCGCGGGCGAAGACGTGGCCTCGGGCGACGTGGTGCTGAAGCAGGGCGAGCGCCTCACGCCCGCCGCGCTCGGCCTGGCAGCAAGCGTCGGCTTCCACAAACTGCAGGTCGCGCGCAAGCCGCGCGTGGCCATGCTCTCCACCGGCGACGAACTGGTGATGCCCGGCGAGGTCGCGCCCGACGCCATGAAGCCCGGCGCCATCTACAACTCCAACCGCTTCTTCATGCGGGCCTCGCTGCACCGCCTGGGCTGCGAGGTGAACGACCTGGGCATCGTGCCCGACAACCGCGACGCCACCATTGCCGCGCTGCGCGAAGCCGCCGAGACCAGCGACCTGATCATCACCACCGGCGGTGTCTCGGTCGGCGAAGAAGACCACATTCGCGCGGCGCTGCAGGCGCTCGGCGAGCTGCAGCTGTGGTCGCTGTCGATGAAGCCCGGCAAGCCCTTTGCCTACGGTTCCATTGCGCGCAGCAACGGGCAGGGCGCCTGCCACGTGACGGGGCTGCCCGGCAACCCGGTGTCCAGCTTCCTGACCTTTCTGATGCTGGTACGGCCTTTTCTGTTGACGCTGCAGGGCGCCACGCGCGTCGCCCCCGACGCGGTGCCGATGCGCGCCGATTTCGACTGGCTGCGCGCCGACAAGCGCCGGGAGTTCCTGCGCGTGCGGCGCAATGCAGCCGGCGGACTCGACCTGTTCGCCAACCAGAGTTCGGGCGTGCTGACCTCGATGGTGTGGGGCGACGGCCTCGTCGACAACCCCGCGGGCCAGACCATCCGGGCGGGCGACGTGGTGCAGTTCATTCCCTTCGCCTCGCTGCTGGGCTGACGCGCATGAAAGTGCAGATCCGGTATTTCGCCTCGGTGCGCGAAGCGCTCGGGCGCAGCAACGAGAACGTCGACACGCAGGCTGGCACGCTGGCCGCGCTGCGCGACGAGCTCATTGCGCGCGGCAATGTCTACGCCGCCACGCTGGCGCGCGGCAAGGCGGTGCGCATGGCCCTCGACCAGCTCATGAGCGACGAAGCCGCAGCCTTGCACGAAGGCTGCGAGGTCGCTTTCTTTCCGCCGGTTACCGGCGGCTGAGCTGCGCGTTCAGCGCCACGAGGCGCTCGCACAAGGCCTCCGACGCACGCGTCATTGGCGCGCGCAGTTCGCCGCGCACCGATCCGTCGTGTGCCAGCAAGGCCTTGAGCGGGCCGGGGTTGGGTTCCGCGAACAGCAGTTCGATCAGCGGCTGCAGCGGCTGCCACTCGGCACGCGCTTCGCAGAGCCGGCCTTCCTTGAGCAGCTGAAGCACTCGCACGAAGCGCTCGGTCTGCACGTGCGTGCTCGCGGCAATCGCGCCCACGCCGCCTTCGGCCACCGTGCTGAAGATCTGCCCGTCTTCCCCGGCCAACACCTGGAGCCGGCCATCGTCGATCACGGCGCGCGTCTTGGCCATGTCGCCGCCGCAGTCCTTGATGCCGCGAATGCGCGGATGGGCCGCCAGCGCGAGCAGCGTCTCGCGCGCAATCGTGATGCCGGTGCGGTAGGGAATGTCGTAGACCAGCACCGGCACGGCGCTGGCATCGGCAATGGCGCGAAACCATTCGAGCAGGCCGGCTTGCGATGGCCGGATGTAGTGCGGTGCCGGCACCAGCAGGGCCGCCAGCGGATGTTCCGAGAGCCGGCGCACCCAGGCGACGGTCTTGCCCAGGTGATAGCCAGACAGGCCCATGACGATCGGCAGGCCGTTGCCGGCCGCCTGCACGGTCTGCAGCGCAGCGAGTTGCTCCGTGTCGTCGAGCGCGGCGGCTTCGCCGGTCGAGCCGCAGACCACGAAGCCGGCGATGCCGGTGGCTGCCAGGCGGCGGGTCAGCGCCGAGAGCGCGGCATGGTCGAGCGCGCCATCGCGAAATGGGGTGATGAGCGGAATCCAGAGGCCCGAAAAATCGGGGACGGGGGCGGTTTGTGGGTGTTGAGGCACGCAGGCTTCCTTTCAGGAATCGACCGATGAATGGAACCATCGTCCGATGCGCGCGCAACCCGTTCGGGGCCAAAGCCTTGGCTGGTTCCGTCGCTCATCCGACGACGGAACCGCAGCTCCGGTCAGACGAGCTTTGGTTTTTTGGCTTTGCTGCCCTGGCACGCACGGCGGCCTTCGGGGTGCGAAAGCACCGGGAAGATCGTGGCGAGACAAGGCATGGCCGCAGTCTAACTGGCCGCGCTGCGCGAGCGCGTCGAAGTCGGCACCCAGATTTTTTTCGACGGCGCCATCACCCGAACCGGTTACGTGCAAACCGCGATGGTGCGGCCGCAGCGGGCAACCTACATTGCTGAGCAAGGCAATTCGCCCACTTGGAACCGGCTCATGAGCATCAACATTTCTGCGCAAAAAACGGTGCGCGCCGACCACGCGGAGCCACCCCGCGGACTGCACGGCAACCTTGGCGTCGGCGGCGTTGTGTTCATGGTCCTTGCGGCAGCCGCACCCCTGACGGTCATTGGCGGCAACATCCCGCTGGGCGTCGGCTTGGGCAACGGGGGTGGGGCGCCGATGGGGTTTGTCATTGCCTCGGCCGTTCTGCTTTTGTTTTCGATCGGCTTCGTCGCGATGACGCCGTACGTCAAGGAGGCGGGCGCTTTCTTTTCCTACGTGACGGAGGGCTTGGGGTCACGCAGCGGAACGGGAATTGCGCTGGTGGCGCTGGTGGCATACACCGCCATTCAGGTGGGCATCTACGGCTACATGGGCTGGGCCGTCAATGACATCGTGAAGAGCTATGGCGGGCCTGACATCCCTTGGCCCGTCTATGCATTCGCCACGCTCTTGTTTGTCGCCTGGTTGGGCTACCGGCACATCGAACTCAGCGCCAAGGTCTTGGGGGTCGCGCTCACCCTCGAAGTGGTGGTGGTGCTGGCGATGGACCTGATGATCTTCGTCAAGGGCGGGGCTGCGGGTGTCAACGTCGATTCTTTTCGGCCTTCGGTGTTCATGCAGGGCTCTCCGAGCGTGGCCGTCCTCTTTGCCCTGACCGGCTTCATCGGCTTCGAGGCCACTGCAGTGTTTCGGGACGAGGCGCGGAATCCGGCGCGCACCATTCCGCGCGCCACCTACGTGGCCGTGCTTCTGCTGGGCACGTTCTACGCCGTCTCCTGCTGGGCGTTGATGATTGCGGTGGGGACAGAGCACGCCAGGATCGTGGCCAACGCCACGTTGGCCGGAAAGGGCAACCTGCTGCTGGACAACGCCCAGGCTTACCTCGGTCCCGTCGGCCGCGACATTGTCAATGTGCTGCTGATTTCCAGCCTGTTTGCGTGCGTGCTGTCGTTTCACAACGTGCTGGCGCGCTACCAGCACATCATGTCGCGCAAGGCCCTGCTGCCCGCTGCACTGGGGCGGGTCCACGAGCGCCACCGGTCGCCCCACATCTCTTCCCTGGTGCAGAGCCTGACCGCCGCTCTCATCGTGGGGGTTTTCGCTCTGCTCCAGCTCGATCCGCTGGTGGCGGTGTTCGGCTCGATGGCCGGCGTGGCAACGGTAGGGATGATGCTGCTTCTGCTGTTCACCTCGGCCGCCGTGTACGTGTTCTTCTCACGTCATCCCGACCGGCGGGCGGCGGCGCCTTGGTCCACGAGCGTCGCGCCTGTGGCGGCCTTTCTCAGTCTCCTTGGTTGCACAGTGCTCGTGCTGAGCAACTTCACGCTGGTCACCGGCGGCAGCGCCGTGCTCAGTGTGATCCTTGCGGCCGTGCCCTTCTGTGCCTTCGCAGTCGGTTTCATGCGTCGCGTGGAGCAAACAGGCCGCTGAGTCCGCCGTTGTGCTCGCGGCCCAGAATTTTTATCAAGAGGAGTGCATCAACATGCTTTCACCAGTCGAGCCCACTGCGGGTGCGCGAGACACGCTGCGCGCGCGCGATCTGGGCATTCGATTTTCGGGTGTTCCCGGTTCGTTGAACGCCATCACCGACGTCCCCGGGGTGGAGGTGGGCTGCATCACTTTGCTGGGTGACAGCGACGAGGGCAACGCCATTCGTACCGGCGTCACGGCGATCCTGCCGCGCGGCCGCAATGCCGTGGGCCGCAGTTGCGCCGCCGGTGTTCACGCGTTCAACGGCAATGGCGAACTCACGGGCGGCGCCTGGATCGAAGAGAGCGGCGCATTGGCGATGCCCATCCTTCTCACCAACACGCATTCGGTGGGCGCCTGCCATCATGGTTCGGTGCAGTGGGTGCTGAAGAATCGTCCCGAACTCGGCCGGCAATGGCTGCTGCCGGTTGTCGGGGAGACCTGGGACGGTTATCTCAATGACATCAATGGCCAGCACGTCGCATCACAGCATGCTGTTGCGGCACTGGAGCGTGCAACCTCCGGTCCGGTACCCGAAGGTTCGGTCGGTGGCGGTACGGGGATGAATTGCTACGCCTTCAAGGGTGGCAACGGCACCTCTTCGCGCCGTGTCCAGATCGGTTCGCGTCGCTACACGGTCGGGGTCTTTCTGCAAGCGAACTTCGGTGCCCGGCGCGAGCTGCGTATCGGCGGTGCAGACATCGGCGAGGCGCTTGCAGCCGACAACCCCATCGAGGCGTACTTTGGCGCCGCACCTGCGGGCGCGGGCTCGTGCATCGGCATCGTCGCCACCGATGCGCCGCTGCTGCCGGGGCAGTGCAAGGCATTGGCGCGCAGAGTGATATTGGGCCTGGCGCGCACGGGGACTGCGGGATCGCATTTCTCGGGCGATCTTTTTCTTGCCTTCTCGACTGCCAACGAGGGTGCCCTGGACAGCCGCTTCCCGACGGCCGAACCGGACGACGGCAATCCGCGTTCCCTTTCCTTCTTGCCCTGGGGGCACGTCGATGCGCTGTATACGGCCGTGGTCGATGCGGCCGAGGAGTCGGTGGTCAACGCATTGGTGGCCGGCCGCACCATGACCGGCTTCGGGGGGCGCAGCAGTCCGGGGCTCCCGATCGAAGACCTGCTCGGGTTGTTGAAACGGCGAGGCGAATAGGCGCTTGTGGTGACACGACCAGCCCCATCGCTTTTCGAGGTGGCCGCAGAGGCGACACACCTTCTGGGAAGCGACACGTTCTGGCCGGCGTTTGTGCGACTGCTGCATCGTTGGGTTCCCTTCGACAACGCGCTTGTCGCGTGGTACTTTCCCGCGCGCCCGCCACAGGTGGAGTTGGAGTTCGACTGTCTGACGCCTACGGTGGAGTCGCCGTTGGGGCGCTACATCGACGGAATGTACCGACTCGATCCTTTCCTGCATGCGTTCGACAGGGGGCTTGCACCCGGGTTCTATCGCTTGGCCGATGTGGCGCCGGATCGTTTCCGAAAGTCCGAGTACTACGAGCACTACTTCCGCGAAGCCGTCGGTCAAGACGAGTGCCAACTGGTGTGCCATGTCGACAACGCGGTGCTCTCGGTTTCGATGGGCGCCGACCGTCGCTACAGCAGCGCAGTGCCACGCACGCTGGCGCCTTGGTTGCCGCTGCTGTTGGCGCTTGTGAGTCAGCAAACCAGACTGAACGACACTGCGGCATGCCGGAGTTCCGTGTCCGGCGTGCCGCTCTCGCGACCGATCCGTGACGCGCTCGGACGCTTCGGGGCGGGGGTGTTGTCAGCGCGCGAAGCGCAAGTTGCCAGGCTCATCTTGCAAGGCCACTCGCCGCGCTCGGTCGCTCAGGAACTTCGAATTTCTGCGGAGACGGTCAAGACTCACCGGCGCCATGCCTATGTCAAGCTTGGCGTGCAAACGTCCTCGGCGCTGTTCGCCTTGTTCGCATCGGGCATTCCGCCAAGCAGTTGACGTTCGACCGTGGGGCGCCGCTGACCGGGCGGCGCGACAGCCGATAGACATGGAAACGCCGCAGCGATCGACAGGCGAAATCGGCCGCTTGCAGAAGAGCCAGAAGCGGCGCTCCGCTCAATGCCACAATTTGCCCCATGCTCGCAGCGCCCGCCCCCATGCCCCGCGTTTCCATTCAAGCCGCTGACTTCGACGTCGGCGCCGAACTGGCCCAATTGCGTGCCGCTGACGCGCGTGTGGGCGCCGTCTGCAGCTTCATCGGCACGGTGCGCGACCGCAACGACGGCAGCAGCGTGTCGTCGATGGAGCTGGAGCACTACCCCGGCATGACCGAGAAGGCCGTCGAGGCCATGATCGACGAGGCGCACAAGCGCTTCGACATTCTGGGTGCGCGCGTGGTCCACCGCGTGGGCCTGTTGCAGCCGCTGGACCAGATCATGATGGTGGCGGTGGTGTCGGCGCACCGCGGGCAGAGCTTCGAGGCCTGCGAGTTTCTGATGGACTACCTGAAGACCCAGGCGCCGTTCTGGAAAAAAGAGCAGACGCCCGAAGGCGCCCGCTGGGTCGATGCGCGCGTGGCCGACGACGCGGCGCTGGCGCGCTGGGGCATCAGCGCCCCGAACGCCTGAATCGCTCACTCCCCCCAAGGGGAGAGGGAGCAAGAGATCAGAGGGGCTTGAACCCGCTGGCCTGAATGATCTTTTCCCACCCCTGCGTATAGGTCCGCACCCGACCCGCGAATTGCCCCTGCGACTCGTAGCCCACGGTCAGGCCCATGGTCGTGAGCTTCTGTTTCACGTCGGGCATGGCCAGCACCTTCTGCAGCGCGTCGCCGTACTTGTCGATGATCGGCTGCGGCGTGCCCACCGGCGCGAAGATGCCGTAGTACGGCAGGTCGTCCAGGTTCGCGAAGCCCAGCTCGGTGAACGTGGGCACGTTCGGCAGCACGGCCTGGCGCTTGGCGCCGATGGTGGCCACGATGCGCACCTTGCCGGCCTTGTGGTTCTCGATGAAGTCGGGCACCGAGGCAATGCCCGCGGTGATCTGGTTGCCCAGCATGTCGGCCGTCATGGGCGCGCTGCCGCGGTAGGGCGCGGGCTGCACGTCGATCTTGTACTTGTCCGAGATCATCTTCACCAGAAACTCCGGGATCGAGGCCGGTGCCGGGATGCCGATGGTTTCCTTGCCGCCCTTTTGCGTGCGGACCCACTTCACGTACTCGTCCATGCTCTTGGCCGGCGTGCCGCCGGACACGGCCAGCACGTTGGCGAAGGTCGCGAAGCCGGCCACGGGCACGAAGTCGGTGGCGGGGTTGAAGCCCGGGTTCTTGATGACCTGCGGCAGGATCGAGATGGTGTGGTCGTGCGACAGAAACAGCGTGTGGCCGTCGGCCGGCGACGACTTCAGCACGGTGGCGGCAATCTGCCCGCCCGCGCCCGCGCGGTTTTCCACCACCACGGGCACACCCAGCACGTCCTTGAGCTTTTCACCCAATGTGCGTGCAATGGCGTCGGTGCCCGCGCCGGCCGGAAAGCCCACCAGCAACCGGATGGGCGTGCCGCTTTGCGCCTGCGCAAGGCCGCACAGGCCCGCGGCGGCTAGAAAGAGGCTGGCGCTGATCGCCCGGCGCACCGGTTGAACGCGCTGCATTGAAAAAACCATGATCGACTCCATTGAGAGAAAGAGAAATGCCTGCGGGCAATGAAAGGGGTCTTGTGCAATACCCGTGCCCGGGCTGACAGCCACCCCGACAGCCTTGAATCGTGCCCGAACGGCCCTATTTTGGAAGCAGGAATACCACCATGCGACAAGACAAACTCACCACCAAATTTCAGGAAGCACTGGGCGACGCCCAGTCGCTCGCGCTGGGCAACGACAACGCCTACATCGAACCGGCCCACCTGCTGGTCGCGATGCTGCGCCAGGACGACGGCCCGCGCGCCCTGCTGGAGCGTGCCGGCGTCAACGTGCCGGGGCTGCTGCAGGCCGCCGAGGGCGCCATCAAGAAACTGCCCCAGGTGCAGGGCCACGACATCGTGCAGGTCGGCCCCGAGCTGGGCAAGCTGCTGCAGGCCACCGAGAAAGAGTCGATCAAGCGCAATGACCAGTTCATTGCCGGCGAGCTCTTTCTGCTCGCGTTGGCCGACAGCAAGGCCGACATCGGCAGGCTCGCCAAGGAGAACGGCCTGAGCCGCAAGTCGCTCGAGTCGGCCATCGACGCGGTGCGCGGCGGCCAGGGCGTGAACAGTGCGGACGCCGAAGGCCAGCGTGAAGCCCTCAAGAAATACTGCATGGACCTGACCGAGCGCGCCCGCCAGGGCAAGCTTGACCCGGTCATTGGCCGCGACGAGGAAATTCGCCGCGCCATCCAGGTGCTGCAGCGCCGCACCAAGAACAACCCGGTGCTCATCGGCGAACCCGGCGTGGGCAAGACCGCCATCGTCGAAGGCCTGGCGCAGCGCATCGTCTCTGGCGAAGTGCCCGAGTCGCTCAAGGGCAAACGCGTGCTGTCGCTCGACATGGCGGCGTTGCTGGCCGGCGCCAAGTTCCGCGGCGAGTTCGAGGAACGCCTGAAGACCGTGCTGAACGAGCTCGCCAAGGACGAAGGCCAGACCATCGTCTTCATCGACGAGCTGCACACCATGGTGGGCGCGGGCAAGGCCGAAGGCGCCATGGACGCGGGCAACATGCTCAAGCCGGCGCTGGCACGCGGCGAGCTGCACTGCGTGGGCGCCACCACGCTGGACGAATACCGCAAGTACATCGAGAAAGATGCCGCGCTGGAGCGCCGCTTTCAAAAGATCATCGTGGGCGAGCCCAGCGTGGAGGCCACCGTGGCCATCCTGCGCGGCCTGAAGGAAAAGTACGAGGTGCACCACGGCGTGGACATCACCGACCCGGCCATCGTGGCCGCGGCCGAGTTGAGCGACCGCTACATCACCGACCGCTTCCTGCCCGACAAGGCCATCGATCTGATCGACGAGGCCGCGGCCAAGATCAAGATCGAGATGGACTCCAAGCCCGAGGTCATGGACCGGCTCGACCGCCGCCTGATTCAGCTGCAGATCGAACTGGAAGCGGTGCGCCGCGAGAAGGACGAAGCCTCGCAGAAGCGCTTTGGCCTGATCGAGGTCGAAATTGCCAAGCTGCAGAAGGAAATTGCCGACTACGACGAAATCTGGCAGGCCGAAAAGGCCCAGGCCCAGGGCAGCGCCAAGGTGCGCGAGGACATCGACAAGATCAAGTTCCAGATTGCCGAGTTCACCACCAAGGGCGACTTCAACAAGGTGGCCGAGCTGCAGTACGGCCAGCTGCCGGCGCTCGAAAAGCGCCTGAAGGAAGCGCAGGAAGCCGAGGCCTCCAAGGGCAAGTCGAGCGCGCCCACGCTGCTGCGCACGCAAGTGGGCGCCGAGGAAATTGCCGAGGTCGTGGCACGCGCCACCGGCATTCCGGTGGCCAAGCTGATGCAGGGCGAGCGCGACAAGCTGCTGGTGATGGAAGACAAGCTGCACGAGCGCGTGGTCGGCCAGAACGAGGCCATTGGCGCGGTCGCCAACGCCATTCGCCGCTCGCGCTCGGGCCTGTCGGACCCGAACCGCCCCACGGGTTCGTTCCTGTTCCTGGGCCCCACGGGCGTGGGCAAGACCGAGCTGTGCAAGGCGCTGGCGGGCTTTTTGTTCGACAGCGAAGACCACCTGATTCGCATCGACATGAGCGAGTTCATGGAGAAGCATTCGGTGGCCCGCCTGATCGGCGCGCCGCCGGGCTACGTGGGCTATGAAGAGGGCGGCTACCTTACCGAAGCCGTGCGCCGCAAGCCCTACAGCGTGGTGCTGCTCGACGAGGTCGAAAAAGCCCACCCCGACGTTTTCAATGTGCTGCTGCAGGTGCTCGACGACGGGCGCCTCACCGACGGCCAGGGCCGCACCGTGGACTTCAAGAACACCGTGATCGTGATGACGAGCAACATCGGCTCGCCCATCATCCAGGCCATGGTGGGCAAGCCTTCGGAAGAGATCAAGGAGGCGGTGTGGGACGAGCTGAAGAACTACTTCCGCCCCGAGTTCCTCAACCGCATCGACGAGACCGTGGTGTTCCACGCGCTGGACGCGAAGAACATCGAGTCGATTGCCGCGATCCAGCTGAAGGTGCTGACCGCGCGCCTCGCCAAGATGGACCTGGGCCTGCAGGTGTCGCCCGCGGCGCTGGCCGAGATTGCCAAGGTCGGCTTCGACCCGGTGTTCGGTGCGCGTCCGTTGAAGCGCGCGATTCAGCAGCGCATCGAGAACCCGCTGTCTAAGTTGTTGCTGGACGGCAGCTTCGGGCCGAAGGACACCATCGAGGTAACGACCGACCCGATCCAGTCGCCGGGCCAGTTCACGTTCACCAAGAGCGGGGAACCAACCGCGGCTGCATCGGCCTAAGCTCGGATGATGAACTTCATTTTTCGCGTCATTCTTTTGCTTTTGGGGCTGGTTTTTGCGGCCAGCCTGGCCGTGGCGGTGATGCTGCTGGCGACGGTGTGGGGTGTGCGCTATGCCTGGGCGCGGCTCACGGGCAAGCCAGTGACGCCGTGGATGGCGTCGATGGGTGGGCGCTTCAATCCGCGCTCGGGCTTCGACAGATTTCGCCATGCGGCACGGCCCCAGGAGCCCAGCGCGGCCGATGTGGTCAGCGCGCGGGCACGCGGCGATTCGGTGCGCAGCCCCATCGCCATCGGCCCCGCCGATGACGTGACCGACGTCCGCGCCCGCCCTGTGCGCGGCGACTGAGGCACTTCGCTACATTCGCTGCCTGCGACGCCGTCGCCGCCGAGCGCATGGGCCTCGTCAACCGCGTGGTACCCGCCGAACTGGAAGCGGAGGCGCTGGCCCTGGAGCACCGCCTGGTCAAGGGGCCGACCGTGGCCCTGGGCAACCAGCGACGGCTGATGCGCGGCTCGCTGGGGCGCGACTTGGCCGGCCAGCTCGACGCCGAGTCGGCCGCGTTCCAGCGCTGCGCCGCGACACGTGACTTCAGGGTCGGCCACGACGCGTTCTTTGCCAAGGAGCCAGCCGCCTTCACCGGCCGCTGACACCCCCCGTTTTCAATCCAAGGAAATCGACACACCATGACCTCACGCGACATCTTCGTGGTCGGCACCGCCCGCACCGCCATCGGCACCTTTGGCGGCGCGCTGAAGGACGTGCCCAACACGCAACTGGCCACCACCGCGGTAAAGGCCGCCATCGAACGCAGCGGCCTGCCCGCCGACGCCATCGGCCACGTGGTGATGGGCAACGTGATTCCCACCGACGTGAAAGACGCCTACCTGAGCCGCGTGGCGGCCATCGACGCGGGCTGCCCGATCGAAACGCCGGCCTTCAACGTGAACCGCCTGTGCGGTTCCGGCCTGCAGGCCATCGTGTCGGCGGCGCAGGCCATTGCGCTGGGCGACTGCGACATCGCCATCGGCGGCGGCTCGGAGTCGATGAGCCGTGGGCCTTACTTCGACACCTCGGCCCGCTACGGCGCGCGCATGGGCGACGCGGTGCTGGTCGACTACATGCTGGGCATCCTGCACGACCCGTGGGAGAAGATTCACATGGGCATCACCGCCGAGAACGTGGCCGCGCGCTACGGCATCACGCGCGAGCAGATGGACGCGCTGGCCGTCAGCAGCCAGCAACGCGCCGCGGCCGCCATTGCGGCGGGCCGCTTCAAGGAGCAGATCGTGGCGGTCGAGGTGAAGACGCGCAAAGGTGTCGTGCTGTTCGACACCGACGAGCATGTGCGCGCCGACACCACCGTCGACACGCTGGCCAAGATGAAGCCCGCCTTCAAGAAGGACGGCCTCGTGACCGCCGGCAACGCATCGGGCATCAACGACGGTGCCGCCGCCGTGGTGCTGGCCAGCGGTGAGAGCGTGAAGGCCCGCGGCCTGAAGCCGCTCGCGCGCCTGGTGGGCTACGCGCACGCCGGCGTGGAGCCGGCGTACATGGGCATCGGTCCGGTGCCGGCCACGCGCAAGGTGCTGGCGCGCACCGGCCTGAAAGTGAGCGACTTCGACGTGATCGAGTCGAACGAGGCCTTTGCGGCGCAGGCCTGCGCGGTCATTCAGGAGCTGGGGTTCGACCCCGCCAAGGTGAACCCCAACGGCTCTGGCATCTCGCTGGGCCACCCGGTGGGCGCGACCGGCGCCATCATCACGACCAAGGCGATTGCCGAGCTGCACCGCACCGGCGGGCGCTATGCGCTGGTGACGATGTGCATCGGCGGCGGGCAGGGCATTGCGGCGGTGTTCGAGCGCGTCTGAGTTCGTTCAAGGCACACTTGCGGCCATGCCGAGCCCACCCCTCCTGATCGATCCCGACGAAGTCGAGATCAGCGCCATCCGGGCGCAGGGCGCGGGCGGGCAGAACGTCAACAAGGTGTCCAGCGCGGTGCACCTGCGCTACGACATTCCCGCCTGCTCGCTGCCGGACGACGTGAAGGAGCGGCTGCTCGCGCTGCGCGACAGCCGCATCACGCAGGAAGGCGTGTTCGTGCTGAAGGCGCAGCAGCACCGCACCCAGGAGATGAACCGCGCCGACGCGTTTGCGCGGCTGCAGGCGGTGATCGACAGCGTGGCCACGCCGCCGCGCGTGCGGCGCGCCACCAAGCCGACCTACGGCTCCAAGCAGCGCCGGCTCGAAGGCAAGAGCCAGCGCTCGCAGATCAAGAGCTCGCGCGGACGGGTTCAGGACTGAGCGGAGGTCTCCGAGGCGGTGGCGGTCGTTGAGGTGGTCGCGCTGTCGCGCTGCTGCAATGCCGTGTCGAAGCGTTCGAGCCGCGCCTGCACGAAGGCCGGGCGCTGCTGGATGCGTGCCCACCAGCCGACCACGCGCGGGCACCGGGCGTTCGACAGCGCATCGGGCGCCAACTCCGCAATGCGCGCCACGAAGGGCACGGCCGCGATGTCGGCCAGCGAGTAACGGTCGCCGACCAGCCATTCGCCGCCTTGCAGCATCGCTTCCATTCGGTCGAGCAGCGCGAGCAGCTTGTCGAGCGCCTCGGCTTTTTCTTCAGTGGTGTAGGGCTGCCGCGCAATGCGTTTCCAGGCCTCGCGGCGCTCGGCCGTCGGAATGCGTGACAGCTTTTCCTGCAGCTGCGCATCGCTCCATTGGCTCGCACCGGGCTGCAGCGCAATGCTCCAGTTCAGCACCAGCAGGTGGGGCAGCGATTTTTCGTCGGTCCAGCGCACGAAGTTGCGCATCACGGCGCGCTCGTAGGCGTCGGCGGGCCGCAGTGGGGGCTCGGGGTGCAGGTCGTCGAGGTACTCGCAGATGGTCGAGCTTTCGTACAGCGAACTGCCGTTGCTCAGCCGCAGCGCGGGCACCACGCCATTCGGGTTCATCGCCAGGTAGGCGGCGGAGTGGTGTTCCTGGCGGCCCATGTCGATCGGAATGCTCTCGTAGGGCAGGCCCTTTTCAGCCAGGCACAGGCGCACGCGGCGCGACGCGCTGGACAGCCAGCCGTGATAGAGCTTCATGGGTGGTTCCTTCGAGGACAGGAGCAGGAGCATGGGGGCAGGGTCAGGGCACGAGCACGACGGCGCCCGTGGTCGCGCGGTTCTCCAGGTCTTCATGGGCGCGGCGGACGTCGGCCAGCGCATAGCGATGGCCCACCTCCAGCTTCACCTGGCCGCCGAGCACCACGTCGAACAGCGCCGCCGCGCCGCGCCGCAGGTCGGCCGGGTCGGCGATGAAGGTGCGCAGCGTGGGCCGCGACACGCTGAGCGACTTCGCATGCAGCCGCTGCAGGTCGAAGGCCTCGACATCGCCTGAGGCGGTGCCGTAGTTGATGGCCATGCCCAGCGGGCGCAGGCAGTCGAGCGAGGGCAGAAACACGTCCTTGCCGACCGCGTCGTACACCACTGACACGCCCTTGCCGCCAGTGAATTCCAGCGTGCGCGCCACGAAGTCGTCGGTGCGGTAGTTCACGACGTGGTGGCAGCCATGCGCGCGTGCCACCTCCATCTTGGCCTCGGAGCCTACAGTGCCGATGACCGTGGCCCCCAGCGCGCGCGCCCATTGCGACAGGATCACGCCCATGCCACCCGCAGCCGCGTGCACCAGCACCGCCTCGCCGGGCTTCACCAGATGGAGGCGGCGCAGCAGATATTCGGCCGTGAGGCCGCGCAGCAGCGTGGCGCCTGCCACCTCTTCGGAAATGCCAGCGGGCAGGGGCATGACGCGCTGGACCGGCACGTTGCGCACCGCCTGGTAGGCGCCGGGATGAAAGTACGCCACCGACTGCCCCGTGCGCAGGGACGCATCGACACCCGGTCCCATGGCATCGATGACGCCCGCGCCCTGCGCGCCGAGCACCAGCGGAAACGTCGTGGCCCCATGCGGCCCGTGCGAGCCGCGGCGCTGGTAGATGTCGGCAAAGTTCAGGCCGATGGCCGATTGCCGGATGCGCACCTCGCCCGGCCCCGGGTCGCCGACCTCGACCTCGATGCGTTCCAGAACTTCGGGCCCGCCGTGGGCCTGGATACGGATGGCTTCGGTGCGCATGTTCAGGCCTTGCTGGTGGTTTTTTTCTTGCCCGCCGCGTGCCGGGTCACGGCCAGCGCGTCGGCCGCCACCTCGGGCGTGGCAACGGGCGCGGCCACCGGTACGCCGTGCGGCATGCTGGCAATGGCGTCGGCGTACACGTTGCCGCCGCTGGAGATGTGGCCGGTCATTGCGCGGTAGGCCGCGTCCTCGTCGCCGTTGAGGATGGCTTCGAGCACCTGCTTGTGCTCCACCAGCGAGTTGCGGATGCGCCCCGGCCGGTCGAACAGCGTGCGCTGTGGGTGCCGCATGCGCAGCCGCATGGCGCGCAACTGCCGGGCCAGCACCTCGTTCAGGCTGCCGTCGTAAATGATTTCGTGGAAGCGGCGGTTGGCAATGCCGTAGAGCTCGGCGTCTCCTTTCGCGCCCTTTGCCGCGGCGTCCCGGCACTCCTGGTCGGCTTGCTCGAGCAGGCGGCGCTGCACCGCGGGCATGCGCCGCGCCGAGAGGCGCGCGGCCAGGCCTTCGAGCTCCATGAGTATTTCGAGCATGGCCACGTACTCGGGCAGCGACAGGCTCGCCACCACCGCGCCCTGGCGCGGCATGGTGGTCACCAGGCCGGCCGACATGAGCTGCAGCAGCGCCTCGCGCGCCGGCGTGCGAGACACCTCGAAGCGGTCCATGAGTTCCTGCTCGTCGATGCGGGAGCCAGCCGTCAGGTGGCCGGAAGTGATTTCCGCCTCGAGGGCGGCGCGAATCTTTTCGCTGAGATTGATGCGTTGCGATGGGGGCATTGAGACGTCTCCGATGCGCTGGATTCTAGACATCATCGTGCACGCAGGTGCTTCATAAAAATACGTAGAAACGAGATATATATTTTTATGATCGGTATGAATACACTGAAAAAGAGCCGGCGCATTCCCCCACAGATCCGGCCATGGAGACACTCATGCCACTGAACAGACGCCATTTCCACGCCCTGGCCGGCGCGGCCGCCGCTGCCGCATCCGCGCCATGGCTGGGCGCCCAGGCCCAGGCTCAACCTTCGCTGGAGGCGCTGCACGAGGCCGCCAGAAAAGAGGGCGAACTCACCTGGTACATCGTTTACCTGCCCTCCGAGGACGCCGAGCTCATGTCGCGCACCTTCACCGCGCGCTACCCCGGCGTGAAGGTGAACGTGGTGCGCACCACCGCGCAGGTCGCGTTCCAGCGCCTCAACCAGGACCTGAAGGCCAAGACGGCCAACTGCGACGTGTTCTCCTCGACAGACATCGCGCACTACCTCGACCTGAAGCAGCGCAAGCTGCTCATGAAGTACGTGCCCGCAGCCTCCGCCAGCATGGACAAGCGGCTGCAGAACCTCGACCCCGACGGCTACTACCACGTGGCCAGCGTCGCCATGGTCGGCCTGATCTACAACACCGCCAAGGTGAAGGCGGCCGACGCGCCCAAGAGCTGGAACGACCTGGTCGACCCCAAGTGGCGCGGCCTGGTGTCCGTCGGGCACCCGGGCTTCAGCGGCTTCGTGGGCGTGTGGGCCATCGAGATGCGCAAGCTCTACGGCGACGGCTGGTTCAAGAAGCTCGCGGCCAACAAGCCGCAGGTCGGCCGCTCGATCATCGACACCGTGACAACCGTCACGTCGGGCGAGCGCTCGATCGGCGCCGGCCCCATCAACCTCGCGGCCATGGTGGCCGACAAGGGCAACCCGATTGCCATCGTCGCGCCCAAGGAAGGGCCGGTGCTCATGCTGTCGCCCTCGGCCATCATGGCCAACGCACCGCACCCCAACGCCTCCAGGCTCTTCATGGAATGGCTGCTCGGCAGCGAAGAAGTCGACAAGCTCTCCGTGGAGCGCTTTGGCGTGCCCAAGCGCGCGGGCGCCAAGCCGCGCCCCGGCGTGCTGGGGCTGGACGACAGCAAGACCGCGCTGCGCCCCGACCCGAAGGAGTCGGTGGACGGCGTGCCCGAAGTCATCGACCTGTGGCGCGATGCTTTCGGCGTCTGACGCGGCCATGCCGCAACCCGCGCGCGCGGCCGTGCCCTCGCGCTTTGCCGACCCCGCGCTGTGGCTGTTCGGCGTGCTCATCGTGGTGCTGGTGCTGCTGGTGGCCAACCCGATCCTGCGGCTGGTGTGGGACAGCTTCACCGCGCCGGACGGCAGCGCCACGCTGCGCAACTACGCGAGCGCGCTCGGGCGCAGCCGCAACATCCAGGCGCTGCTGAATTCGCTCTACCTGGGCGGTGCGGTCACGGTGCTGGCGCTGGGGCTCGGCGTGCCGCTGGCGCTTGCGGTGTCGCGCACCAACATGCCGTTCCGCAACCTCACGCACATGGGCGTGCTGGCCGCGTTCGTCATGCCCAACTTTCTGGGTGCGATTGCGTGGATCCTGCTGGCCGGGCCGAACGCCGGCTGGCTCAACCGGCTGTGGCTGGCCATGTTCGGCGGGGAGCGCGGGCCGCTCAACATCTTCAGCTTCTGGGGGCTTGCGTTCGTCATTGCGCTGTACACCTTCCCGCTGATCTACGTGTTCACCAAGTCGGCGCTCGACTTGATATCGACCGAGCTGGAAGACGCGGCCTCGATCCACGGCGCGGGCAAGCTGCGCACGCTGACACGGGTGACGCTGCCGCTGGTGATGCCGTCGATCGTGGGCGCGGCCATCCTGATCTTTCTGGAGTCGGTGGCGCTTTACGGCACGCCGGCGCTCATTGCCATTCCGGCGGGCATCAACCTCGCGACCACGCAGATCGTGTCGTTCTTCGAGTACCCGCTGCGGGTGGAGCAGGCGGCGGCGTTCTCCATGCCGATTCTGGTGCTCACGGTGGCCATGCTCTGGGTGCAGCGCAGGCTGCTGTCGCGCAAGGGCTTTGTCTCGGTGTCGGGCAAGGGCGGCGAGCGCAGGCCCTTCGACATCGGCTGGTGGAAGTGGCCGCTGCTGGCGTATGCCGGGCTGGTGTCGCTGCTTGCCGTGGTGATGCCGCTGGCCATTCTGGTGCTGGCGTCGCTGTCCAAGGCGTGGGGCAGGGGCGTTGCCAGCGGCAACCTCACGCTGGCCAACTACTACGACATCTTCTTCCAGCAACTGACGGTGCGCGAGGCCATCCTGAACACGGTGGTGTATTCGGGCGCCACCGCGCTGGTCTGCGTGCTCATGGGGCTGTGCGTGGCCTACGCGGTGCAGCGGCGCATCACGCCGTGGCCGGGCGTGGTGCAGTTCCTGTCGCTCGCGCCGGTGGCGGTGCCGGGGCTCATTCTGGCCATCGGGCTGTATGCCGCGTACGCGGGGCCGCCGTTCTCGCTGTACGGCACCGGCACGCTGATCGTGGTGGCCTTCACCACGCGGTTTCTGCCGATTGCCGTCACCGCCTGCGCGGCGGCGGTGCGCTCTCTCAACCCCGAGCTGGAGGAGGCCGTGCGCGTGCTCGGCGGCGGGCGCATCACCGTGCTGGCGCGCGTGGTGTTCCCGCTGCTCAAGACCACGCTGGTGGGCGTGTTCATTCTGGTGTTCGTGATCTGCACCAAGGAGCTGTCGACCGCGGTGTTCCTCACCGGCCCGGCCTCGCGCGTGGTGTCGGTCCTGACGCTCGACCTGAGCGAGCAGGGCAACTACGAAACCCTGGCCGCCATGGGCGTGGTGCTGGTGGTGATCACCACGCTGGTGGTGGCGGCGGGCATGCGCGTTGCCGGGCGCGACTTCATGCTGCGTCGGCCCTGACGCAAGACAGAACGGAAAAACCCATGTCCAAGCTTCAACTCAAGAACATCCACAAGAACTACGGCAACACGGCGGTGGTGAACGACCTGAGCCTCGAGCTGCGCCAGGGCGAGCTGGTCACGCTGCTCGGCCCCTCTGGCTGCGGCAAGACGACCACGTTGCGCATGATCGCGGGCTTCATCGAGCTCACGGCCGGTGCCATTGCCATGAACGGCCAGGAGATCTCGGGCGCGGGCCGCACGGTGCCGCCCGAGCACCGCGGCATGTCGATGATCTTCCAGAGCTACGCAATCTGGCCGAACATGACCGTGGCGCAGAACGTGGGCTTCGGCCTGGAGGTGCGGCGCACCCCGGCCGCGGAGTCCAAACGCCGCGTGCACGAAATGCTCGAGGTGGTGCATCTGCAGCATCTGGCGCACCGCTACCCGGCGGAACTTTCGGGTGGGCAGCAGCAGCGCGTGGCGCTGGCGCGCGCGATGGTCGTGCGGCCCGAGGTGCTGCTGCTCGACGAGCCACTGTCCAACCTCGACGCCAACCTTCGCGAGGAAATGGCCAACGAAATCCGCCGCCTGCACGACGAATTTCGCTTCACCACGGTGTACGTCACGCACGACCAGTCGGAGGCCATGACCATCTCCGACCGCATCGCGGTGCTCAACCTCGGCCGGCTCGAGCAGATCGACACGCCCTGGAACCTCTACAACCGACCGCACACCCCGTTCGTGGCGGGTTTCATCGGGCGCACCAACCTCGTGAGCGCGCGGCTGCAGGCGGGCCGGATCACGCTGGACGGGCTGCAGGGCACGGTGCCGGTGGAGGAGGCTGCCGCACGCGACCGACCCGACGCGCGCGACCGACCCGACGCACGCGTCTCGATCCGGCCGCAGTCGCTCTACCTCGGCGAGGGCGCGCCGGTGGCCTCGGGCGCGCTGCCGATGGGGCAGGTGTCGGTGGTGTCGCGCACCTACCTCGGCGAGTACTGGGACTACGTGGTGCAGCCACTGGGCGGCGGCGAAACGCTCAAGGTGCATGCGCCGCCGTCGAGCGTGCTGGAGATCGGCCACCAATCTCAGCTGTCTGTGGACCCGCGCGGCGTGGCCGTGGTGAGCTGATGCGAAACAAGAAAGACGGAGACGACAACATGCAACAGAGCCAGAATTTTCTACACCGTCGCAGCCTGCTCGGCGCCGCGGCGGCAACCGGTGCGCTGTGGTGCGCCAGGGGAGCGAGTGCCATGACCGAGAGCGAAATGTTTCCCGTTGTCGAAACCGCCAACGGCCGCCTGCGCGGGCTCATGTCGGGTGGCATCGCGGTGTTCAAGGGCGTGCACTACGGCGCCGACACCGCAGGTGCCAACCGCTTCATGCCGCCCGCGCCGGTGGTGCGCTGGGCCGGCGTGCGCGACGCCACGGCCTACGGCAATTACGCGCCGCAGATGCCGGCCGACCGCCGGCGCGCCTATGCCGACCTGATCATGTACGACCTGCAGCCCGGTGGCATGGGCGAAGACTGCCTGGTGATGAACATCTGGACGCCATCGGCTTCGGCCTCGGTCAGCGTCGGCTCAGCAGGCAAGCGACCGGTCATGGTTCACCTGCACGGTGGCGGCTACTACGCGGGCTCTGGCAACTCGCCGCAGTTCGACGGCGAAATGCTGGCGCGCTTCGGCGATGCGGTGGTGGTCACGCTGAACCACCGGCTCGGTTCGTTCGGCTTCCTCGACCTGTCGGAGCTTGGCGGTGCGCGCTATGCGCAGTCGGGCGCGGTGGGCATGCTGGACATCGTGGCCGCGCTCGGCTGGATCAAGGAGAACATCGCAGCCTTCGGCGGCGACGCGTCGCGCGTGCTGGTGTTCGGCCAGTCGGGCGGCGGGCTCAAGACCAGCACGCTGATGGCCATGCCTTCGGCACGCGGCCTGTTCCATCGCGCGGGCGTGATGAGCGGCTCGGCCCTGCGCGTGACGCCGCAGGACGCCTCGCACAAGGCAGCCAGCGAGTTCGTGGCCGCGCTGGGCATCGGCAAAGACCCGCTGCGTCAGCTGCAGTCGCTGTCGATGCACACGCTGCTTGCCGCGCAAGTGACGATGGAAGACGCCGACCGGGCCAAGGGCGAGGCGCCGCGCTCGTTCTCGCCGGCGCTCGACGGCACGGCCATTGCGCGCCACCCCTTCGACCCCGACGCACCGGCGCTCTCTGCGCAGGTGCCGATGATCGTGGGCACCGTGCTCGACGAGCGCGCCTACCGCATGGTCAATTTCAATCTCGACGAAGCGGGGCTGCTCAAGTTCGTGGAAGCCCGCTCGGGCGGCGATGCCCGCAAGGTGCTTGCGATGTACCGCGACGAAGACCCAGCCGCCTCGCCCTACGTGCTGCAGGCGCGCATCGACACCGACATGACCTTTCGGCGCGCCGCGCAGGTGCAGACCGCGCGCAAGGCCGCCGCCGGGGCCGCGCCGGCTTACGCCTACCTGTGGAAGATTCCGAGCCCTGCCTATGGGGGGCGCTACGGCGCGCCGCACGGCACCGACATCGGCCCGAGCCTGCACGACATCCGCAACGGCCTGAACGGTCCGAGCGCGCAGAGCGTGCAACTGGCCGACCAGCTGGCCGGCGCCTGGGTGGCGTTTGCCGCCAGCGGCGACCCGAACAACGCGCGAACGCCACGCTGGCCCTCGTACTCGGTGGCTCAGCGCGGCACGCTCGTGTTCGAGGGCGACAGCAGTCGCACCGGCGCGCAGGACGATCCGCGCAAGGCGTTTCGCGACTACTGGGCGGCGCACTGATGAGCACCGCCACCCACCCCGCCGGGCACACCGGCCACGCCAACCACGCCAACCACGCCAACCACGGAGGGCCCACCGCGATGCCCGATGCACCTCGCGCAGAACTGCCGCTGTCCCGCTACAAGGTGCTCGACCTGAGCATCGCCCGCGCCGGCCCCACCGCCGTGCGGCTGCTGGCCGACTGGGGCGCGGACGTCACGCGCGTCGACCCGCCGTCGGACCGTGGCTCCGTCACCGGCCGGAGGCGCGGCTCCGACGAGCAGAACCTGCACCGCAACAAGCGCAGCGTGTGCCTCGACCTCAAGAAGCCGCACGGTGCCGAAGTGCTGCGCCGGCTCATCGCGCGCAGCGACGTGGTGGTCGAGAACTTTCGTGCGGACGTGAAGCAGCGCCTGGGCCTCAGCTACGAGCAACTGCGGCAACTGAACCCGCGCATCATCCTGGCGAGCATCTCGGGCTTCGGGCAGGACGGCCCGTACAGCGACCGGCCCGGCGTCGACCAGATCGTGCAGGGCATGTGCGGTCTGAGCTCCGTCACCGGCGAGCCGGGGCGCGGCCCGGTGCGCGTGGGCATCGCCATCTCCGACACCACGGCGGGCATGTTCCTGGGGCAGGGCATTCTGCTGGCGCTGCTGCACCGCGAGCACACCGGCGAGGGTCAATGGGTGCATACCTCGTTGCTCGAGAGCATGCTCAACAAGCTCGACTTTCAGGCCGCGCGCTACACGGTAGACGGCGAGGTGGCCGCGCAGCAGGGCAACTCGCACCCCACGCTCGCCCCCATGGGCACCTACCGTGCGCGCGACGGCATGGTCAACATAGCGGCCAGCACCGAGCGCATGTGGGCGGGCTTTTGCGAGGCGCTGAACGCGGGTGCGCTGCTGGCGCACCCTGACTACCGCGAGGCGGCTTCGCGTTTTGCGCACCGGGCGCAGCTGGACGCCGACATCAACGCGGTGACCTCGCATTTCGACACCGCCGACCTGGTGGCGCGTCTCAACCCGGCGGGCGTGCCGTGCGGGCCGATCTACGACATTGGCCAGGCCTTCGAGGACCCGCAGGTCAAGCACCTGCGCATGACGCGCCCGGCCACGCATCCGGCGCTGGGCGAGCTGGCGCTGCTGCGCTCGCCCATCAACATGTCGGCCTTCGCGCATCCCGAGCACTTTCATCACGCGGGGCCCGATCCGGGCGAGCAGTGCGATGCCTTGCTGCATGAACTGGGCTACGACGCGGGCGCCATCCAGGCGATGCACGCCGAAGGGGCCGTGGCATGAGCGCGCGCATGGCACGCCGCCTGGCGCTGGCCACGCAGAAGATCGTGGCGGAGGTGGAGGACGGCGTGGGTTGGCTCACCTTCAACAACCCCGAGCGCCGCAACGCGGTGTCGCTGGAGATGTGGAAGGGCCTGGGCGATGCGGCGCTGGCCTTCGAGACCGACCCCGAGGTGCGCGTTGTTGTGATGCGCGGCGCGGGCGGCAAGTCGTTCGCGGCGGGCGCCGATATTTCGGAGTTCGAGCAGTTTCGCGCCAACGCCGAGCAGAAGGAGGCCTACGGCAAGATCGCCGCGCGCGGCCAGCAAGGGCTTGCGCAGCTGAGCAAGCCGCTGGTCGCAATGATCGAAGGCTTCTGCATCGGCGGCGGGCTGGCGCTGGCGCTGACAGCGGACATCCGCTTTGCCACCGCCGGTTCGCGCTTCGGCATTCCGGCCGCCAGGCTGGGGCTGGGCTACGAGTACGCGGGCATTGCGGCGCTGGCGCGGCTGGTGGGGCCGTCGGCCGCGAAGGACATTCTTTTCAGCGCGCGCTTCCTCGCGGCGGACGAGGCCTTGCGCATCGGCCTGGTGAACACGGTGGTCGAAGACGGCCGGCTGGCGGAAACGGTGCGCGCCTATGCGCTTGGCATTGCCGCCAACGCACCGCTCACGGTGCATGCCGCGAAGGCGGCGGTGCGGGTGTTCGAGCACTACGCGGACACGCCCGAGGCCGACGCCATCGCGCCGCTGGTCGACTGCTGCTTCGACAGCGAGGACTACCGCGAGGGCCGTCGTGCCTTCATGGACAAACGCACCCCGGTTTTCAAAGGACGTTGAGCATGGACATTCCCGAACTGACGATCGACGGCGCGGTGGCGCGCATCACGCTGCGGCGCCCCGATCAGGCCAACCGCCTGGAGCCCGACGACCTTGCGGCCATTGCGGCGCACATCGAGGCGGTGAACGCACGGCCCGAGGTGCTGGTGCTGGTGCTGCAGGCACAGGGCAAGTACTTCAGCAGCGGCTACGACATCGGGCGCATCGGCGTGTCGCGCCACGTGGCCTTCGACGAAGTGGTCAACGCCATGGAAGACGCGCGGCCCGTGACACTGGCCTTGCTGCAGGGCAGCGTTTACGGCGGGGCGACCGACTTTGCGCTGGCCTGCGACTTCCGGCTTGGCGTGCAGGGCATCGACATGTTCATGCCGGCCGCGCGGCTGGGCCTGCACTTCTACCAGCGTGGGCTGGAGCGCTACGTGAGCCGGCTGGGGCTGGACAACGCCAAGCGGTTGTTCCTGACGGCCGAGCGCATCGACGCACAGGAGATGAAGGCCATCGGCTTCCTCACCCATTTGGTGCCCGGGCCGGAGCTGGCCACGGCGGCACAGGGGCTGGTCGGCACGCTCGCGGCCATGGCGCCCATTGCATTGGTCGGCATGAAGAAGCACCTGAACCGCATTGCGCGCGGCACGCTGGACGAAGAAGAACTGCGCGGCGACATGGTGCGCGCCGCCGAATCTGCCGACCTGCGCGAAGGCCAGCGAGCGTGGGCGGAGAAACGACCGCCCCGGTTTACCGGTGCGTAGAAGGGCTACCCCGGTTTACCGGTGCGCGGACGGGCCGGCAGGCCGAGTGCGCAAACTCAGGGGCCGGCTGGCGCGGCGAATGGCGCAAGGCCGGCGCTGCCACGCAAGCGGCGAATCTGCAGCCCCACGCCGACCAGGTACAGCAGAAACAGCACCCCGGTGATCGCCTTGAGCTCTGGCGCGTCCGGGCTCGACAGCAGCGGCCCGCCCAGCGGCAGGCGCGTCAGCGTCTCGGTGAACGCCGGAATCCAGTGGAAGAGAAAACTCGCCGAGTACGCAACGGCCTCGACATAGCGCGACGCCTTGCCGAAGAGCGCGCCCCGGCCCGCCAGCGCGCCCATCGCCAATGCCACCAGCGTGATGATGCCCAGCACATGCGCCTTGCCGAACCCGCCGTGCTGGAAGATGCCGAAGCCGGTGAGGCAGGTGAACACCGTGGTCCACACGAAGACCCGGCCCAGGCCGGTGCGCAGCGTGATCTCCCTGTAGCGCCACAGGGCCCAGAGCCCCGCGACGACCGCGACCAGGCTGATTGCCGTGTGAACCGTGCCGAGGGACGTGAGTCCCAGCCATCCAGTGGGTGCCATGCGGATCTCCTCGTGCTGTGGGTGCGGCATTCTGGCGCTTTGCAATGAATTTGGGTGATCTGGGCGGAAATGAGTGCCAAAGCCCCTGCTTTACGGCCGTGACACATCTGCCAAGCACAATCGCGGTCATGAGAAGGTTCTTTTTTCGGGTGGGTCTGTGCGCGCTTCTGGCGCTGCCGGGCGCGGCGCTCCTGAGTGGCTGCGGGCCGCAATCCGCGCACGGCGCGAACACAGCGGTGGGCGGCGCGGTGCCCGAGCTCAAGTGGGAAGAGCTGGTTCCCAAGAGCTGGGACCCGACCAAGCGCTACCGCAACATCAGCCTGGAAGCCCTGCGCGACAACGACCCGCGCGCCATCCAGATGCTCGACGAGATGCGTGCCGTCTGGGACAACGCGCCGGTCAACGTGGCGCTCGACGGCAAGGCGGGCAAGCTGGCGGGTTTCGTGGTGCCGCTGGACGCCTCGCCCGACGGCATCCGTGAATTTCTGCTGGTGCCGTACTTCGGTGCCTGCATCCACACCCCGCCGCCACCGGCCAACCAGATCGTGCGCGTGATCGCGCCCGCGCCCGTCAAGGGGCTGCATGCGATGGACACGGTGTACGTCAGCGGCACGCTGAAGGCCGCGCGCTACACGTCGGCGGACATGGGCGTGAGCGGCTACGAGATTGCCTCGGCCGCGGTCGAGCGCTTCACGCCCAAGCAGCTGCAATAAGCCGCAGCAACAGGCCGCAGCGCGCGGCAGCAACAGGCCGCAGCAAGCGGCAGCAACTGCCCGAGCGGCCGCACCGCTCAGCCCATGCGCTGCGAAAGAAAGTCCAGAAACGACGTGATGCGCGCCGAGAGCTGCGTGTTGCGGTAGTACACCGCGTTGACCGGCTGGCGCACGTCCGCCGTGTCCTTGGCCAGCACCTGCACCAGCGCGCCATTCGCGCGGTCGGCCTGCGTCATGAAGTCCGACAGGCAGGCGATGCCCACGCCGGCCAGCGCCAGCTGGCGCAGCGTTTCGCCGCTCGACGCGGCCACCGTGGGCGTGGTGCTCCATTCTTCGCCATGCACCCCGCGCAGCGGCCAGCGGTTGAGCGACTCGGGCTGGGTGAAGCCCAGCAGCACATGCTCGGCCAGCTCGCTCACCTTGCGCGGCTTGCCGTGCGCCTCCAGGTAGGCGGGGCTCGCCAGCACGCGCAGGCGGTGCGTGCCCAGCGGGCGCGCATGCAGCGTGGAGTCGCGCAGCGGGCCGATGCGAATGGCGATGTCGGTGCGCCGCTCCAGCAGGTCGATGGGCAGGTCGTCGGTGTCCAGCTCCAGGCTGATCTGCGGGTACAGCGTTCGAAACGCCGGCACCAGCGGCACGATGGCATGCAGCATGAACGGCGAGGCCGCGTTCACGCGCAACCGGCCGGCCGGCTGCTGGCGGCGCGCGGCCATCTGCTCTTCGGCATCGTCGATGGCGTCCAGAATGGCGCGCGTGCGCAGCAGAAAGGCGGCGCCTTCCTCGGTGAGCTCGAGCCGGCGCGTGGTGCGGCGCAGCAGCGTGGTGTCGAGCTTTTGCTCCAGCCGGCTCAGCGCGCGGCTGATGCCCGAGACGGTTTGCGCCAGCTGCTCCGACGCGGCGGTGATCGAGCCCGCGTCCACCACCGTGCGAAAGGCGACCAGTTCTTCGATGGTGCTCTTCATGGCGCCGGTCGGGTCATGGGTGTGTTCAGTGCGCGGCTTCGGCTTGCGCCATCGGCACGTCGATGCGCGGCATCAGCGCCGAGAGCGCCTCGCCGTCGGTGCGGTAGTTGAACAGCAGCGGCCCCGGCGCCAGCAGCCCGGCGCGTTCCAGCACCTGCATGGCCGGCAGCTTCAGCCCGCTCAGATGCAGCCGCACGCCCTTGGCTTCCATCATGCGGCGGATGGAGCCGAACACTTCGGCGCCGGTGATGTCGATGCGGTTGATGGGCTGCGCGAACAGGCACACGTCGGTGAGGCCGGGCCGCTCGGCCAGCGCCACGGTGAGCGCGCGCTCCAGCGTGGAGGCCGAGGCAAAGTCGAGCTCCGCGTCCATGCGCACCGCGTACAGCTGCGGCGCCAGCGGCGGCAGCTTCCACAGGTGGCGGTCGCGCAGGCTGCCGTCGGGGTGCAGGCCCACCTCGATGATGCGCGGGTGCAGGTGGCGGTACATGTAGTGCGCCATGCTGGCCAGCAGGCCGCCCAGCACGCCCCAGTAGATGCTGGGCGCGGTGGCGATCGTCAGCACGAAGGTGCCGAAGGCGATGCCCGCCTCGATGCGCGACACGCGCCACAGCGCCTTGAAGCTCGCGGGCTTCACCAACCCCAGAATGGCCGTGACCACCACCGCCGCCAGCACCGCCTGCGGCACGTGGTACAGCAGCGGCATCAGCCACAGCAGCGCGCCGGCCACCACCACCACGCTGAAGAGCGTGGCCCACCCGGTCTTCGCGCCCGCATACAGCGTGATGGCCGAGCGAGAGAACGACGAGCTGGTAGGAAACGCGCCCGTGAAACCCGAGGCCAGCTTGGCCAGGCCTTGGCCGATGAGGTCCTGGTTTTCGTTCCACAGCGTGCCGGCGCGTGCGTTGTCGACCTTGGCGCTCGACGCGGTTTCCAGAAAACTCACCAGCGTGATCATCAGCGCCGGCAGCACCAGCGCGCTGAAGGTGCCCAGCGGCAGCAGGCCGGGCCAGTAGAACGACGGCAGGCCCGAGGGCAGGCTGCCCACCACCGCGCCGCCGCGCAGCGCGTAGTCCGCCAGCCAGCTGATGGCGGCCGCGCCGGCCACCAGCGCCATGGTGGTCGGAAAGCGCGGCAGCAGGCGCTTGCCCAGCCACAGCACCGCGACGCTGCCCAGCCCGAAGGCAATGGCCACCAGATCAGGCAGCGGGCCACCGTGCAGCACCTGCGGAATGGTGCGGCCCGTGAAGCCCAGCAGCGCGGGCAACTGCGAGATGGCGATCAGCACCGCCGCGCCCTGCGTGAAGCCGATGAGCACCGGCGAATTGACCAGCCGCAGCAGCCAGCCGAAGCGGCCCGCGCCCAGCACGATCTGCACCGTGCCCGACATCAGCGTGAGCCACACCGCCATGGCCACCCATTCGTCGCTGCCCGCCACCGCCAGCGGCGCGAGCGAGGCGCCCACCAGCAGGCTGGTGAGGGCCGTGGGCCCGACCGACAGCCGCTGCGACGAGCTGAACATCACCGCGATGAGCGCCGGCAACAGCGCGGCGTACACACCGGTGACCAGCGGCATGCCCGCCAGCGCGGCATACGCCACGCCCTGCGGAATGACCATCAGCGCCACGGTGATGCCGGCCATGGCCTCGTTGCGCAGCAGCGCGGCGGAAGGGCGCGGCCAGGCGAGGCAGGGAACCCAGCGCGCGAGGCGCTGGCGAAGAGAGGGGGAGGGAGCAGCCGGGGTCATGGACGTTTGCGCGCGCACGGAAAAAACAGCAAGCACATGCGCGGTGCGCCGCGCGTGAGGGGTGCGAAAGAGGGGGGGGTGAAAAGCGGTGCGAAGGAGGGGGCGAAATCAGATCAGCGAGGTTGCGTTCTTCAGCACGAAGTCGCAGGCCTTGGTCTTCACCTTGGACGACAGCATCTTGAAGTTCAGCGTCTGGCCGTCGCCGCCTTTGAGCATGCCTTTGGCGCCGCTGGCGAAGCCGGTTTCCTGCTGCTTCTGGCCGGTGATCTTGGCCAGCAGCTTGTCTTTGACCGAGGCCGCGTCGCCGCCCAGGTAGTTGTTCTTCACGCAGTACTGCAGCACACCGGCCGCGTTGCCCATGGTGCTGGCGCCGATGGCGGGCATCTTGAAGCCGAGGTTGCCGAGTGCGGAGCCTGTGCCGCTGCCTTGCGTGCCTTGCGCGCCTTGAGCGTTCGAGCCGGTGGCTTCGCCGGCCCTTTGCTTCAACTGATCGAGCAGATTGTTGGCCTGCGCCGAGGCGCCCGCAGCCAGCAGGGCCAGGGCGACGAGGGTGGAGCGAGCATGCATGGTGGTCTCCTGTGGAAAGCGGCCACCAGCATAACGGACAAGGGGCGTTGAACAGCGCCCCGTTCCCCTCCCTATTCCCCCGTATGCCCCTCCGTGTGCCCCTTCGTGAAACACCGCGGAACCGGCTCCGCCGGGCCGCAGGTGTTGCCCCCGGAAGGGGGAGGGAGAAGCGACACGAAGTGCGCGCAGCCTGGGGGAGAACCTATTTGTTGCGGACAGGGCGCTTTTCTAGCAAAGGCGTGCTCGTACCTTGCACACCCACCAGGCCCAGCACCGTCACCAGCGAGTTCTGCGCACCCTTCCAGCCGTCGGTCACGTCGATCCATTCGCTCAGCGCGTGGAACCCGCCGGTCTTGCCGCCGCCGCCGATGATGATGGCCGGAATGCCCAGCGACATCGGCACGTTGGCGTCGGTGCTGGCACCGGTCAGCAGCGTCTTGTGGCCGAAGGCCGCGTTGGCGCGCGTGGCGGCCTCCACGATCACCGTGTCCGACTGCGTGCGGCCACCCGGGCGGTCGCCGATGAGCTTGGTGCTCACGCTCAGCGTGGTCACGCCCCAGCGCTTGTTTTCCTCGACCACGGCTTCGTCGATGGCGGCCAGGATCTTCTTTTCGGTTTCCAGCAGCGGCGCCATTTCGTCGGAGCGAATGTCCACCGCCATGCGCGCGTCCGGCGCGATGGTGTTGACCGACGTGCCGCCGCCCACCGTGCCCACGGTGAACGTGGTCTTGGGGAAGGTCGGCGTGCGCACGTCGGCGATCTTGGCGATGGCGCGGCCCATGCCGTGGATGGCGCTGGGCACCTGGCCGAAGGCGCCGAAGCTGTGGCCGCCCGGGCCCTTGAAGGTCACTTCGTAGCGGTGCGAGCCGGTGCCCAGCATCAGCACCGTGCCTTCGGGCGCGGGCTCCAGGCCGACCATGCCGTCGATGTCCAGATGGTCGCGAAAAATCGCCTTCATGCCGCGCAGGTTGCCCAGCTCTTCCTCACCCACATTGCCCACGAACAGCAGGTCGCCCACGGTCTGCACCTTGTTGTCGTTCAGCACCTTGAGCCACGACAGCAGCACCGACAGCCCGCGCGTGTCGTCCGAGATGCCCGGCGCATACAGCTTGCCGTCGCGCTCCTTCACCTTCACGTCGGTGCCGGCGGGGAACACGGTGTCCAGGTGGGCCGAGACGAGCAGCTTGGGCCCGTTGCCCGTGCCCTTGCGCAGGCCGACCACGTTGCCTTCGGCGTCGATCTTCGCGTCGGTGAGGCCCAGGGCCTTCATGCGGGCGAGGAAGGCTTCCGCGCGCTTCTGTTCCTTGAAGGGCGGGGCTTCGATTTCGGTGAGCATCTTCAGGTCTTCGACCGAGCGCTCATGGTCGGCCTTCACCGCGTCCAGCAGCTTCTGGATGGCGGGCGAGGCCATCAGCTGCGTGTAGGCC
>NNBV01000733.1_pt1 | contig 30368 bp, 29 predicted proteins | sample 1173771 | NCBI WGS metagenome assembly NNBV01 (sample SAMN07173938, study PRJNA388173) | plant metagenome | isolation source: symbiotic tissue sample KVS11 | place: Norway: Troms, Kvaloya island | reverse complement strand
GCACGCGCAGCATGGCTTGCAGCGGGTAGGGACGACGGCCTCGGCCTGCCACCGGATAGTGGGGCTCGATGACTTTGAGCAGCGCCTTCCACGGCACCACCAGTTCCATTTCGGCAAGGAAGATTTCGCGCCTGGTCTTCTTCCTCTTGCCCGCTTGCTCCGCATCCGCAAAACTGATCTGGCTCATCGCTCGTGCTCCTTCGCAGGGTTCAGTCCCTCACGCAAGAAACGTGCTCTTGATCAGACCTTCCCTAGGCCATTGCCGACAAACTGCGCGGAGCGATGGACGCGGATGATTTCCGCGACTACATGCTGTCGTTCCTGTTCCTGCGCTACCTGTCTGACAACTACGAGACCACAGCGAATAAAGAGTTGGGTGCGGATTACCCTGCACAGATCGATAGTTCTGTATCGACATCGGCAGCGGCGGCCGAGTGGCATCACGAGACAGACTATCGACTTCAGACCGCAAACAAAAAATCCGGAAGAGCTTTCACTCTTCCGGATTCATATATGTGGTCCCGCCGCCAGGAATCGAACCTGGATCTCAGCCTTCGGAGGGCCGAATTCTATCCGTTGAAATACAGCGAGGAATGGGGTTCCGGTGCAGACCGGAGCCGGTGATTATGGCCTATCAGGCGGCCAGTGTTTCGGCTTCGTGATCGACCGGGCCGCCCGGCAGCGCTCGGTCGAACCCGAGGCCCGCCAGGTACACCCTGAAAGTGCGCCGCCCCGTGGCCACCAACTCGAAGGCCTGCGGGTCGAGCAACCAGTTCTGAATGAGCCCGCTGATCAGCGCGTGCAGCCCCTGCGCCGCCACGTAGCCGGGCACCGCCAGCTTGAGGTGGCCGCGCCGCGCGGCCAGCCGCAGGGCTTTCTCGAAATCTGCCACGCAGGCGTTGCGCGCGTCCAGGTGGCGCTGCTGCACCGAGGCCATGTCGTGCGTGTACTCGACCTTGTGGGTCGCCACGTCGAACACGCGGCGCACCTGCGGGTCGGTGGTCATGAGGGTCAGCGCGTGAACCATGCCCTCTTCGATCTCGGCCAGCGGGTCGTCGCTGCCAACGGCGGCCCTCGGGCCGGCCTCCAGCGGGAGGATGACGCGCTCCATCATCGCGTTGAAAAGGTCGGCCTTGTCCTTGAAGTGCCAGTAGATGGCACCCCGCGTCGCACCGGCCTGCTGCGCAATCTGCTGCAGCGTGGTCTGCGAAACACCTTGCGCCTGAAACAGCAGCTCCGCGGCATCGAGCAACCGATTCCGCGTAGCCAGTGCCTCTTCCTTCGTACGACGTGCCACCCAGTCTCCTGATTTGTAAAGCGAACGCCCTTTCAGTATCGTGGGGCGATTGCGTGGCTGTCACTATACATCCATGAATGTATGTAAACTACCGGGCTTCCCCGATGGCCCACCTGTCTGTGCTGGTTTGCGGTTTGTGCCGTGAACGCGCCATCTCCCGTCTTCGCTTCAAAGGAATCGCATGCCTCTCCTGCATGTCTCGCGTCAATCGTCCTTTTCGCCGCGTCTCGCGACCGTGGCTGCCGCCGTCGTGCTCCTGGTCCTTGCGGGCTGCGGCAAGAGCGATGCGCCCGCTGCTGGCGGTGCCCCCGGTGGCGCCCGTCCCGCTCCTGAAGTGGGCGTGGTGGTGGCAGCGCCGACCGACGTCGGCCTGGTGACCGAGCTGCCCGGGCGCCTCGAAGCCTCCCGCGTTGCCCAGGTCCGCGCCCGCGCGGCCGGCATTCTGCTGAAGCGCGAATTCCGCGAAGGCAGCGACGTGAAGGCCGGCCAGTTGCTGTTCCGCATCGACCCCGCGCCGCTGGTGGCCGCTTCGCAGAACGCCCAGGCCACGCTGGCCCGCGCCGAAGCCAATGCCGTGCAGGCCAAGGCCCTGGCCGACCGCTACAAGCCGCTGGTCGAGGCCAACGCCGTGAGCAAGCAGGAATACTCGGTGGCGCTGGCCTCGCAGAAGACGGCCGAAGCCGACGTGGCCGCCGGCCGCGCCGCAGTGACAACCGCCAAGATCAACCTCGGCTATGCCGACGTGACCTCGCCCATTTCGGGCCGCATCGGCCGTGCGCTGGTGACCGAAGGCGCGCTGGTGGGCCAGGGCGACGCCACCGAGCTGGCCGTGGTGCAACAGATCAACCCGGTGTACGTGAACTTCACGCAGTCGGCCACCGAGGTGCTCAAGCTGCGCCGCGCCGTGGCGGACGGCCAATACAAGCGCGCCGGCGGCGGCGAGGCCGCCAGCATCCGCGTGGTGCTGGAAGACGGCTCCGACTACCCGCTGGAAGGCAAGCTGCTGTTCTCCGACCTCACGGTGGACGCCACCACGGGCCAGATCACGCTGCGCGCCGAAGTGCCCAACCCCAAGGGCGAGTTGCTGCCCGGTCTTTATGTGCGCGTGAAGCTGGAGCAGGCCCAGGCCACCAACGCGATCACGCTGCCGCAGCAGGCCGTCACCCGCACGCAGCAGGGCGACACCGTCTCGGTGGTGAGCGCCGACGGCAAGATCAGCCAGCGCAACGTGAAGATCAGCGCCGCCAAGGACAACCAGTGGGTGGTGCTGGACGGCCTGAAGGCCGGCGAACAGGTGATGGTCGACGGCTTCCAGAAGCTGCAGATGATGCCGCCGGGCACGCCCGTGAAGGCGGTGCCCTGGAAGAAGCCGGACCCCAGTGCCGCACCGGCACCCGCCGCCGCAGCCTCGGGAGCAGCACCTGCTAGCGCCGCCTCGGCTCCGGCCGACAAGAAGTAAGTCAGGAGCGCGCCCGCATGGCCAAATTCTTTATCGACCGCCCGATCTTTGCCTGGGTGATCGCACTGTTCGTGCTGGTGATGGGCAGTGTCGCCATCACGCAGCTGCCGATCTCGCAATACCCGCCGGTGGCACCGCCGGCCATCGTCATCAACGCCGCCTACCCCGGCGCGTCGGCCCAGACGCTCGAGGACAGCGTGCTGTCCGTCATCGAACGTGAAATGAACGGCTCGCCAGGGCTGATCTACATGGAATCGGTGGCGCAAGCCGACGGCACCGGCACCATCACCATCAGCTTCGAGCAGGGCACCGACCCTGACCTCGCGCAGGTGGACGTGCAGAACCGGCTGTCACGCGCAACCCCGCGCCTGCCGGCCACGGTAACGCAGCAGGGCGTGCGCGTGGACAAGTCGCGCAACAACTTCCTGCTGTTCACGATCCTCTCGTCCGACAACCCGGCCTACGACCCGGTGGCATTGGGCGACTACGCCTCGCGCAACATCGTTCCTGAGCTGCAGCGCATTCCCGGCGTGGGCCAGGCGCAGCTGTTCGGCACCGAGAACGCGATGCGCATCTGGATCGACCCGGCCAAGCTGCAAGGCTTCAACCTGGCCGTGTCCGACGTCAACAACGCCATCAAGGCGCAGAACGCGCAAGTGGCCTCCGGCACCATCGGCGACCTGCCGAACGTGCCCGGCCAGGCCATTGCCGCCACCGTGGTGGTGAACGGCCAGCTGGCCAACGTGGACCAGTTCAAGGAAATCGTGCTGCGCGCCAACACCGACGGCTCGACCGTGCGGCTGAAGGACGTGGCCCGCGTGGAACTGGGCGGCCAGGCCTATGCCACCTCGGCACGCCTGAACGGCCAGCCGGCCGTGGGCGTGGGCGTTCAGCAAACGCCTTCGGGCAACGCGCTGCAAACCGCCAAGGCGGTGCGCGCGAAGATGGACGAGCTCTCCAAGTACTTTCCGCAGGGCGTGAAGTGGGCCATTCCGTACGACAGCTCGCGCTTCGTGAGCATCTCGATCACCGAAGTGGTCAAGACGCTGCTGGAAGCCGTGGCGCTGGTGTTCGTGGTGATGTTCATCTTTCTGCAGAACTGGCGCTACACGATCATTCCGACCATCGTGGTGCCGGTGGCGCTGCTGGGCACCTTTGCCACGCTGCTGGCGCTGGGCTTCTCGATCAACGTGCTGACCATGTTCGGCATGGTGCTGGTGATCGGCATCGTGGTGGACGATGCCATCGTGGTGGTGGAAAACGTCGAGCGCATCATGAGCGAAGAGGGGCTGTCGCCGCTCGAAGCCACGCGCAAGGCCATGAAGCAGATCTCGGGCGCCATCATCGGCGTGACCGTGGTGCTGATCTCGGTGTTCGTGCCGCTGGCGTTCTTTGCCGGCTCCACCGGCAACATCTACCGCCAGTTCTCGGCGGTGATGGTGGCGTCGATCGCGTTCTCGGCGTTCATGGCGCTGTCGCTCACGCCCGCGCTGTGCGCCACGCTGCTCAAGCCGGTGGAAGCCGGTCACCACCACGAGAAGCGCGGCTTCTTCGGCTGGTTCAACCGCATGTTCACGCGCACGGCCAAGGGCTATGAAAGCGTGGTTTCGCGCCTGCTGCGCCGCGCGGCGCGCTACCTGATCATCTACGTGGCGATCATCGGCGCGGTGGTGGTGGCCTACATGCGCCTGCCCAGCTCGTTCCTGCCGCAGGAAGACCAGGGCAACATCATCGTGAACGTGCAACTGCCGCCAGGCGCCACGCAGGAGCGTGCGCTGTCGGTCATGCAGCAGGTCGAAGGCTTCATCCTGAAGCAGCCTGAAGTGCAGAGCATGGTGGGCGTGATGGGCTTCAGCTTCTCGGGCCAGGGCCAGAACGCGGGCCTTGCCTTCGTGACGCTGAAGGACTGGGACGAACGCAAGGACCCGGCGCACTCCGCCAGCGCGCTGGCCGGCCGTGCCTTTGGTGCACTGTCGGGCATTCGCGATGCCTTCATCTATCCGCTGAGCCCGCCGCCCATTCCCGAGCTGGGCAACGCCACCGGCTTCAGCTTCCGCCTGCAGGACCGCGCCGGCGCGGGCCACGAGGCGCTGGTGAACGCACGCAACCAGCTGCTGGGCATGGCCGGGCAGAGCAAGATCCTGGCGCAGGTTCGCCCTGACGGCCTGGAAGACGCGCCGCAGCTGCAGATCGACATCGACCGCGACAAGGCCAACGCATTGGGCGTGACCTTCGACTCGATCAACTCGACGCTGTCGACCGCGCTGGGCTCCAGCTACGTGAACGACTTTCCGAACCGCGGCCGCCTGCAGCGCGTGGTGGTGCAGGCCGATGCGCCGGCCCGCATGCAACCCGACGACCTGCTCAAGCTGAACGCCAGCAACGGCCAGGGCCTGCCGGTGCCGCTCGCGGCATTCGCCACCACCAAGTGGGTCAAGGGCGCGACGCAGACGGTGCGCTACAACGGCTACCCGGCCATCCGCATCAGCGGCGACGCGGCACCGGGCTTCAGCACGGGCGCGGCCATGGCCGAGATGGAAAAACTCGCCACGCAACTGCCTGCAGGCTTCGGCTTCGAATGGACTGGCCAGTCGCGCGAAGAAAAGCTCGCGGGCTCGCAGTCGATCATTCTTTACGGCTTCGCGATCCTGGCGGTGTTCCTCTGCCTGGCCGCGCTGTACGAGAGCTGGACGATTCCGCTCGCGGTGATCATGGTGGTGCCGCTGGGCGTCATCGGGGTGCTGCTGGCGACCATGCTGCGGTCGTACTCGAACGACGTGTACTTCCAGGTGGGGCTGATCACCATCATCGGCCTGTCCGCGAAGAACGCGATTCTGATCATCGAGTTCGCGAAAGACCTGCAGGCGCAGGGCAAGGGCGTCGTGGAAGCGGCGCTCACCGCGGCCCATCTGCGGTTCCGCCCCATCGTGATGACCTCGCTGGCCTTCGGGCTGGGCGTGCTGCCGCTGTTCCTCGCCTCCGGCGCGGGTTCGGCCAGCCAGCGTGCCATCGGCACCGGCGTGATCGGCGGCATGGTCACCGGCACCGTGCTGGCCGTGTTCTTCGTACCCATCTTCTTCGTGGTGGTGCGCACCCTGTTCAAGGGCAGCGCACGACAACGCGAAGCCGACAAGCGGCACGCCGCCTCCGCCGGCATCGTGGAGGAACCCAAGCATGACTAAGAAACTGATTCCCACGGCACTGGCAGCGGCCATGCTGCTGGCCGGCTGCTCGCTGATTCCGACCTACGAGCGCCCCGCCGCGCCGGTGCCCACCACCTACCCGGGTGACCCGTCGCAACCGGCCGGCCAGGCCGCGGCCAACCTGCCCTGGCAGGACTTCTTCACCGACACCCGCCTGGCGGGCCTGATTCAGACCGCGCTGGTCAACAACCGCGACCTGCGCGTGTCGGTGCTCAACATCGAGCAGGCGCGCGCGCAGTTTCAGATCGAGCGCTCGGCGCTGTTCCCGGCGCTGGGCCTCACGGGGTCGGGCTCGCGCTCGAGCCCCAACGCCTACCAGGCCATCGACCCGAGCCAGGGCAGCGTGTCGTCGCAGTACAGCGTCAACCTGGGCTTCACGGCCTGGGAGCTCGACTTCTTCGGCCGCATCCGCGCGCTGAAGGACCAGGCGCTGTCGCAGTACCTGGCCACCGACGAAACCCGCAAGGCAGTGCAGATCAGCCTGATTGCGTCGGTCGCCAACGGCTGGCTCACGCTGCTGGCCGACGACGAACTGCTCGAGATCACGCGCCAGACGCTGGCCACGCGCGACGAGTCGGTGCGCCTGACCAAGCTGCGCTTCGACAACGGCGTGTCGTCGGAGCTGGACTTCCAGGCCGCCAACTCGCTGCTGGAAACCGCACGTGCTTCGTATGCGCAGCAACTGCGCGTGCGCCAGCAGGACGAGAACGCACTGGCGCTGCTGCTGGGCGCACCCGTGCCCGCAGAGGCCACCGCCGGTGGCACCAAGGGCCTGGACGGCATCAGCCCGATGCCCGACGTGCCCGCCGGCCTGCCGTCGGACCTGCTGGCCGAACGCCCGGACATTCGCTCGGCCGAGCAGCAGCTGATTGCGGCCAACGCCAACATTGGCGCGGCGCGCGCCAACTTCTTCCCGCGCGTGTCGCTCACCAGCAGCATCGGCACCGCGAGCACGGAGTTCTCGGGCCTGTTCGACCGCGGCTCCAAGGCCTGGTCGTTCGCACCGTCGATCACGCTGCCGATCTTCAATGCCGGCGCCAACATCGCCACGCTCGACTCGGCCAAGGCCGGGCGCGAGATTGCGGTGGCGCAGTACGAGAAGTCGATTCAGACGGCGTTCCGCGAAGTGGCCGATGCGCTCGCGGGCCGCGCCACGCTGGGCGAGCAGGTGCGCGCGCAGCGCGCGCAGGCCGACGCGGAAGGCGTGCGCTTCAAGCTGTCGGACCTGCGCTACCGCAACGGCATTGCCAGCGCGCTCGATCTGCTGGACGCGCAGCGCTCGCTGTTCACGGCCCAGCAATCGGCCGTGACCACGCGGCTGCTGCAGTTGCAGAACCAGGTCACGCTGTACAAGACGCTGGGCGGCGGCTGGGCCACGACCGACAAGGGCGACCAAGGCAACAACAAGGCCGACAACAAGGGTTGATGCGATTGCGCGTCCTCTAAGGGTAGGCCCCTTCCCCCTTCAGGCGGGGGGTCTCTCTATAATCGCCGGTTGGTTAGGACACGCCCCCCGACGAGCCCCCGATATTGAGGACGCCAATGAGCGCAGACCCGCATTACCAGGCCACAGAAGAAGCCCACACCGGGCCCATCAAGAACCCGAAGCAACTGCTGCTCGCGGTATTTTTCTCCTTCATCGCACCGATTCTGATCATCGTGGGGCTTGTGGCCTACGTGGTCTCGGGCACCAAGCCCGCCGGCATTGCCGAGGGCGACAACATGGCGCTCTACGGCGTGACGAAGGAAGCGCGCGACCGCGAAGTGGCCGAGCGCCTGAAGAAGGTGGGTGCCATCGAGATCCGCGACGTCAACCGTCCGCTGGCCACCGGTGACGCCGTGTTCAAGGCCCAGTGCGCCACCTGCCACGGCACGCCCGGCATCCCCGGTGCGCCGCACTTCCAGGACGCGGCCGCCTGGGGCCCGCGCATCGGCCAGGGCTATGCCACCCTGCTCGAACATGCCCTGAAGGGCAAGGGCGCCATGCCTGCCCAGGGCGGCGGCGACTTCGAAGACCTCGAAGTGGGCCGTGCCGTGGTCTACATGGCCAACGCTGGCGGCGCCAAGTTCCCGGTGCCGGACCGCCCTGCGGCCGCAGCCCCTGCTGAAGGCGCTTCGGGTGCGGCACCCGCGGCCGACGGTGCGGCTTCCGCGGCTTCTGCGGCTTCCGCTGCCGCACCCGCGGCTCCAGCAGCCAGCGCACCCGCCAACTGATCGTTCAACCGAGCGCTTCCCCGCGCACGTAGAAAAGCCGGCCCAGCGCCGGCTTTTTCAATGGGCGCTCGACGCGCGAACTCAGGGCGTCGATGAAGTCGAAGAAGTCGATGAAGTCGAAGAAGTCGAAGAAGTCGAAGAAGTCGACGGCACCGCAGCCGCTTCACCATGCCGCTGCGCCGGGCTCAGCACATGCCCGAAGCGCCCGGGCAACTCGCTGGCCTGCACCGCCTCTGGCGTCCACAGGCCGCGCTCGATGGCCTCCGCCGCAATGCCCACGTCCTGCGTGTGCACCAGACCCAGCCCGATGGGCGAGGCCAGGTAGAGCCGGCCTTCCTCGTCGAGCAGGCAGCCCGACACTTCGACCGCCCTGCCGGTGTGCGACGTCACAGTGAAGCCGTCGCCCTCCTCCGCCACGCGCCACACCTGCGGCGCGGCCTCCAGCTCGACGTACACGCGCTGCGGGCCATTCTGAAAGAACCACTGCCCCTCGTCGTCGTGCTCGTAGTTGCGGTGAATGAAGTCGATCAGCTTGTCGTGCCGCAGCAGCGAGCCCTTGGCCGTGCGGAACGGCCCTTCGGCCTGGGTGCGGTCGTCGCGCATGTACCAGTTGCCGCGTGCGTCGAGGCCGAGCCAGCCGTAGCAGTGCGGCACGTTGGGCCACTTGGCCAATGCTTGTTTGACGATGTCGTCCATGGCGTCATTCTCTTCCCGGCGGCAAGCCCGCGGCGTCAGCCAATGTGCCGCCGTGCAGGCGCAGCCACTGGCCCACCTGCTGCGGCATGCCGCGCACATGCCCCGGCGGCGGGCCCATCGGAAAACCCACATGTCCGCCGTGCGCGGGCTGCCACAGCGTGACATGCGCGCCCACCTCGCCGGCCCCGGGCAGGCTGCGCGCGGGAATGAACGGGTCGTTGCGCGCGTTGACGATCAGCGCGGGCACGCGGATCGACGCCAGATGCGGCTTGGCCGAGCCGCGCGACCAGTAGTCCTGCACATCGCGAAAGCCGTGCAGCGGCGCGGTGAAGACGTTGTCGAAGTCGTGCAGGTTGCGCGCCGCCATCAGCCGCTCGCGGTCGAACAGGCCCGGAAACTGCGCCAGCTTGGCCAGCGCCTTGGGCTTCATGGTGTTGAGGAACATGCGCGTGTACACGAGCTTGTTGAAGCCGCGCCCAATGGCCTCGCCGCCCGCCGCCAGGTCGAGCGGCGCGCAGACCGAGGCCACGGCGCGCACCACGCCCGCCGCCGTTTCTCCGGCTTCTGAGGCCCATCGCATGAGTGCATTGCCGCCCAGCGACACGCCCGCGGCCAGCACCGGGCCGCCGCCCTTTTGCGCATGCTGGTCGCGCATGCGCGCCAGGATCCAGCCGATCTCCTCGAAGTCGCCCGAGTGGTAGGCGCGCGGCGCCAGGTTCAGCTCGCCGCTGCAGCCGCGAAAGTGCGGCACCGCAAAGGCCATGCCCTGCGACGCGGCGAAGGTGGCGAAGGCCTCGGCGTAGTGGCTGCGGGACGAGCCCTCCAGGCCGTGGAACAGCACGAGCAAGGGAGCGGGCGTGGAAGCGGATGCATCGGCAGGCGCATCGACGAAGTCGACGTCGATGAAGTCCCCGTCCGGCGTGGGCCAGCGCTTGCGCCGGTACACCGGGGCCGCGCCGTCGAAGCGCCGCGCATACAGCGCGGCCCAGATGGTCTGCAGGTTGCCGCCGGGCAGCCAGCGTGGCGCGGCGTAGTGCAGCAAGGGCTGCGGCAAAGAGGCCGGGGCCGAGGCCGCGGAAGAAGAAGATGAAACGAGCGAGGGCATCAATGCAGCGTCTGGGGCGGGTCGTTGGCCTCGTCGGGCTCGCGCGCAGTGCCGGGGCTGGCATGGTGCGCCACCAGGCGCCAGCCCTGCGCGGTCTTGTGATAGACGTTGGTGGCCAGCACGAAGGCATGGCGCGGGCCTTCGGCGGTGAGCACTTCGATGCGCTCCAGCACGTTGTGCACCGCGCTGGCAAGCGACTCGATCTTGCGCACCCGCGCCGGCGTGGCGTGGATGGCGCCGTTGCCGAACATCTGCTCGAAGGCCGAACGAATGGCCACCGTGCCCACCAGCCGCGGGCCGCCGGGGTGCACGCAGAACACCTCGTCCTCGTCGGCCCAGCAGGCCATCAGCGCATCGATGTCGCCGCGTTGCAGCGCTTCATAAAAGGCCGCCTCGACGTCATCGGCGGTGCCGCCGATGGCCGCGGCGGCGCGGAGTGGGGTCTTGGGCATGGCGTGATTCTGCCGCGCGGACCGTGACGGCGGCACTGCACCGCTTTGGTCCGGCCCGCACCGTGCCGCCGCACTTTTTGCCGGCCGACTGCGCCACTTTGGACCACTTGGTCAAAACATGAATGCAAATTCTTCATAAGTCATTGATTAATAACAACTTATTCAACTGGCACGGCACATGCAAGGCATTCTGCAATCACGCAACAGGAGCCTTTCCATGAACGTCGGCATCTTCATTCCCATCGGCAACAACGGCTGGCTGCTTTCCGAAAACGCACCGCAGTACAAGCCCAGCTTCGAGCTCAACAAGCAGATCACGCTGAAGGCCGAGCGCTACGGCGTGGACTTTGCGCTGTCCATGATCAAGCTGCGCGGCTTCGGCGGCAAGACCGAGTTCTGGGACCACAACCTGGAGTCGTTCACGCTCATGGCCGGCCTGGCCGCCGTCACCAGCAAGATCAAGCTGTTTGCCACGGCCGCCTCGCTGGTGATGCCGCCGGCCATCGTGGCGCGCATGTCCTCGACCATCGACTCCATCTCCAACGGCCGCTTCGGCCTGAACCTGGTCACCGGCTGGCAGCGCCCCGAGTACTCGCAAATGGGCATGTGGCCCGGCGACCAGTTCTTCGGCACGCGCTACGCCTACCTGAGCGAATACATCCAGGTGCTGCGCGACCTGTGGGGCACGGGCCAGTCGGACTTCAAGGGCGATCACTTCCAGATGGACGACTGCCGCCTGAGCCCGCAGCCGCAGGCCGACATGAAGGTGATCTGCGCCGGCCAGAGCGACGCGGGCATGGAGTTCTCGGCCAGGTACGCCGACTACAACTTCTGCTTCGGCAAGGGTGTGAACACGCCCAAGGCCTTCGCGCCCGCGGCTGAAAAACTCATCGAGGCCACCGTCAAGACCGGCCGCCACGTCACCACCTATGTGCTGATGATGGTGATCGCCGACGAGACCGACGAGGCCGCGCGCGCCAAGTGGGAGCACTACAAGGCCGGCGCCGACCACGAAGCCATAGCCTGGCTGGGCCAGCAGGGCGCGGCCGACACCAAGTCGGGCGCCGACACCAACGTGCGCCAGATGGCCGACCCGACCTCGGCGGTGAACATCAACATGGGCACGCTGGTGGGCTCGTATGCCAGCGTGGCACGCATGCTGGACGAAGTGGCCGAGGTGCCCGGCACCGAAGGCGTGCTGCTGACCTTCGACGACTTCTTGCAGGGCGTGGAAGCCTTCGGCGAGCGCATCCAGCCGCTCATGAAGAGCCGCGCGCACGTGGAGAGCCCCGTGCCTTCGCAGGTCGAGCCCGAACGCCTCGCGGCCTGAAGCCAAGGAGCAGCACGTGACCACCTCCGCACCCACGCCCGCACGCAACACCACCCTCACCTCGACCACGCCGGTGGGCGCACCGCGCCTGCCCGGCGCGCCCGCACCGCTGGTGCTGCCCGCGCGCCCCGAGCCGCTCGCGCTGCACGCCACCGACTCCGCGCTGATCGTCGTCGACATGCAGAACGCCTACGCCTCGCTGGGCGGCTACGTCGACTCGGCCGGCTTCGACATCTCGGGCGCGCAAGGCACCATCGCCGGCATCGTGCGTGCCATTGCGGCGGCGCGCGCGGCCGGCATGCTGGTCGTGTTTTTGCAGAACGGCTGGGACGCTTCTTACGTGGAAGCCGGCGGCCCTGGCTCTCCGAACTGGCACAAGTCGAACGCGCTGAAAACCATGCGCGCCAAGCCGCAGCTGCAAGGCCAGTTCCTCGCCAAGGGCGGCTGGGACTACGAACTCATCGAAGAGATGAAGCCGCAGCCCGGCGACATCGTCGTGCCGAAGACGCGCTACAGCGGCTTCTTCAACAGCACGCTGGACAGCACGCTGCGCGCGCGCGGCATTCGCCACCTGGTGTTCACCGGCATTGCGACCAACGTGTGCGTGGAGTCGACGCTGCGCGACGCGTTCCACCTCGAATACTTCGCGGTGATGCTGGAAGACGCCACGCACGAACTCGGCGGCGCCGCGATCCAGAAGGCCTCGGTCTACAACGTGGAGACCTTCTTCGGCTGGGTCTCCACGGTGGACCAGTTCTGCCAGACCTTCGCGCCTGAACACACGTCAGCCACCACGCAACCCACACCGGCCGGCGTTGCAGACGCGGCCATCGCCTGATTCTTTCCACGGAGCCTTCTTCATGCCCAAGCAAGCCATCATTCCTCCCGGCACCGGTGTTCCGCTCGCCCCCTACGTTCCCGGCGCGCTCGCCGACGGCGTGCTCTACGTGTCGGGCACGCTGCCCTTCGACAAGGACAACAACGTGGTGCACGTGGGCGACGCCGCCGCGCAGGCGCGCCATGTGCTCACCACCATCCAGGGCGTGGTCGAGGCCGCCGGCGGCACCATGGACGACGTGACCTTCAACCAGATCATGATCAAGGACTGGGCCGACTACGCGAAGATCAACACGGTGTACGCCGAGTTCTTTCCCGGCACCAAGCCCGCGCGCTTCTGCATCCAGTGCGGCCTGGTGAAGCCCGATGCGCTGATCGAGATTGCCTCGATCGCGCACGTCGGCAAGAAGGGCTGAGCCGCATGAGCTCGCTGCACTACGAAGTGCATGGGCCGTCCAATGCGGCGTCCTCCGTGCTGCTGTCGTCGGGCCTCGGCGGCTCGGCCGGGTTCTGGCAACCGCAGCTGGGCGCGCTCATTGCCGCGGGGCACCGCGTGATCGCGTACGACCAGCGCGGCACGGGCCGCAGCCCGGCCGCGTTGCCCGAGGCGTACACGATCGCCGACATGGCGCAAGACGTGCGCGATGTCCTCGACGCCACCAACACCTCGCGTTGCCACTTCGCGGGCCATGCGCTCGGCGGGCTCGTGGGGTTGCAGCTGGCGCTCGACACGCCCGCGCGCATCGCGAGCCTGGTGCTCATCAACGCCTGGTCGAAGCCCAACGCGCATTCGGCGCGCTGCTTCGATGCGCGGCTCGCACTGCTCGGCGCCGTGGGCCCGCGTGCGTACGTGGAAGCCCAACCGATCTTTCTGTACCCCGCCGCATGGTGCGCCGCGCATGCCAAGCGCGTGGCCGACGAGGTCGATCACGCCTTTGCGCATTTCCCCGGCGAAGCCAACATGCGCGCGCGCATCGCGGCGCTGCGCGCCTTCGACATCGATGCACGCCTGCCCGACATTGCCGCCCCCACGCTGGTGGCCGCCGCCAAGGACGACGTGCTCGTGCCCTGGACCTGCTCGCTGCGCCTGGCCGACGGCTTGCCCAATGCCACGCTCAACCTCATGGCGCACGGCGGCCACGCCCACAGCGTGACCGAAGCCGATGCGTTCAACAGCACGCTGCTGGCCTTTCTTTCGCGGGTCAGCGCACCCGCCACATCTGCCACATCTGCCCTACCCGCCGTCCCGGCGACCACCGCATGACCACGCTTTCCACCCTCGACGACGCCGCGCTGTCCCTGCTCTTCACCGCCGCGCGCAGCCACAACGGCTGGACCGACCAACCCGTCACCGACGCCCAGCTGCAGCAGATCTACACGCTCGCGAGCCTCGGCCCGACCTCGGCCAACTGCTCGCCCGCGCGCTTCGTGTTCGTGCGCACACCCGAAGGCAAGGAGCGCCTGGCGCCCGCGCTGTCCAAGGGCAACCTCGACAAGACGATGAGCGCGCCCGTCACCGTCATCGCCGCGTGGGACCGCAAGTTCTACGACAAGCTGCCCACGCTGTTCCCGCATGCCGACGCCCGCAGCTGGTTCACCGGCAGCCCCGAGGCCGCGCACGAAACCGCCTTTCGCAACGCGAGCCTGCAAGCGGGCTACCTGCTGCTGGCCGCGCGCGCGGTGGGCCTGGACGCGGGGCCGATGTCGGGCTTCGACAAGGCGAAGGTCGACGCCGCCTTTTTCGACGGCACCGACTGGGCGGTCAACTTCCTCATCAACCTTGGCCACGGCGACGCGTCGAAGGTGTTCGGGCGCCTGCCGCGCCTGCCCTTCGACGAAGCCTGCGTGCTGGCCTGAAGGAGCTGCAACATGCTGAACGCCATGGCCTCTCACCCTGCCGCACCGAACCCGAACGCGATGCCGGTCGAATGCCCCGAACTCCCCGGGCTTCACAAGGCCGACTACCGCAATGCGATGGCGCGCCTGGGCGCGGCGGTGAACATCATCACCACCGACGGCCCCGCCGGCCGCGCGGGCTTCACGGCCTCGGCCGTGTGCAGCGTGACCGACGAGCCGCCCACCTTGCTCGTGTGCCTGAACCGGTCGGCGTCGGTGTATCCGGCGTTCAAGGCGAACGGCGTGCTGTGCGTGAACGTGCTGGCGGCGGGGCACCAGTCGCTGTCGGCATTGTTCGGCGGCAAGACGCCGATGGACGAGCGCTTTGCGGCAGGCCAATGGCGCCGCAAGACGACCGGCTCGCCGATGCTCGACGACGCTGCGGTGTCGTTCGACTGCCGCGTGGTGCATGCCACCAGCGCGGGCACGCACGATGTGCTGTTCTGCGAGGCGGTGTCGATCGCCATCGGTGGTGCGGCGCAAGGGTTGATCTACTTCGACCGCCGTTACCACGAGATTGCGGTGCCGCCGCAGCATTGACTTCGGCTTTGCCCCCTCTTGTCCCCTCTCCCCTTGGGAGAGAGGGTTAGGGTGCAGCGGCCCTTGCAAAGACTGCGGCGGCTTCAACGCCGCTGCCCTCACCCCAGCCCTCTCCCCCAGGGGAGAGGGGGCAAGACAGGGGGCAAGACAGGGGGCAAGGTTCAGCGCGGCGTGATGCCCTGCAGCACGATGCGCTGCACGTTCTCCACCGTGCGCTCGAAGAACGCCTCGTCGTCCAGCGTGTGCCCCGACAGCGCCTGCACCTGCACGCCGAAATCCGCGTAGTGCTGCGTGATCGCCCACAGCGCGTAGATCAGATGCTGCGGGTCGACCGGCGCCAGCTTGCCCGCTTCCACCCACGCGGCAATCACCTCCGACTTGCGCTCCACCAGCGTGCGCAGTTCGCGGTCGAGTTCGTCGCGAAGCAGCGGCGCGCCCTGGATCATTTCAAGACAGAACAGCCGGGACGCATCGGGCCGGTCGCGCGAGATCACCAGCTTGCGGCGGATGTAGCCGCCAATCGCTTCGCTCGGGTCCTGCTCGGCGCTGAAGCCGCGCAGCGGTTCGAGCCACAGCGCAAGCAGATCGCGCAGCACGTTGACGTAAAGCTCCTCCTTGTTCGCGAAGTAATAGAGCAGGTTGCTCTTGGACACGTCGGCGCGCGCCGCCACCTGGTCGATCGACGTGCCGTGCAGGCCGAAGCGCGAGAACAGGCCCAGCGCCGCACCCAGGATGGCGCTGCGCTTGTCCTCGATCTGGCGCAAGCGGCGGCTCACCGCGGACGCGCTGCGCACCACGGGCTTGGCACGCTTGCGCGCGGGGCTCTCTTTGCTGGCCGGTGCGGCCAGCGCCTTGGTCTTCGGCATCTTCCCTCGCTCTCTCTGTCTTGGTTCAACTGCTGCGCACCACTGTAAGGCCGCAGTGCATCGCCTTGCGCCGCAACGGCCTTCCAGCGCCTGCAAGAAGGCCTTTGCACGCACCATGCCGGCGCGGCAATTGCGGTTTGTCCATTTGGTCCAACTGGCACAGACGTTGCATGGCGAAAGGCATGCCAAGCAAGAGGATTTCGCCATGACCCTGTTGTCCGTTCCCATCATCGATCTCGCGCCCTACTTTGCCGGCACGGCCGAAGGCAAGGCGGAGGTTGCAAGGAAAGTCGATGAAGCCTGCCGCAGCATCGGCTTTCTGGTCATCACCCACCACGGCATTGCGCCCGAGCTGATCTCGGGCGTGTCGTCGCTCTCGCGCACCTTCTTCGACATGCCGCTGAGCGAGAAGCGCAAGGTCGACCGGCCGCGCGAAGATGCGGTGCGCGGCTACAGCGCGGTGGGCGAAGAGGGGCTGTCGTACAGCCTCGAAGAGGCAGCCCCGGGCGACCTGAAGGAGTCGTTCTCCATCGGTCCGTCGAACGTGCCGAACGACGACTACCACCGCGGCCCTGCCGCAGGCCCGCACTTCGAGCCCAACAGCTGGCCGCCCATCGAAGGTTTTCGCGAAGCGTACGAGGGCTACTTCAGTGCCATGAGCGATCTCTCGCGCTCGCTCATGCGCATCTTCGCGCTCGGCCTTTCGTTGCCCGAGACTTTTTTCGACGACAAGATCGACGAGCACATCAGCATGTTCCGGGTGCTGAGTTATCCGCCGCAGCGTGAGCAGCCGTTGCCGGGCCAGTTGCGCGCGGGCGCGCACAGCGACTACGGCAGCCTGACCATCGTGTTGCCCGACGACAAGGGTCTGCAGGTGTTCAACAAGGCCGGCCAGTGGGTCGATGTACCGCAGGTCGAGGGTGGGTTGGTGGTGAACATTGCCGACCTGATGATGCAGTGGACCAACGACCAGTGGGTGTCCACGTTGCACCGTGTGGTCAACCCACCGTTCGAGGTGGCGAGCACCAACCGGCGTCAGTCGCTGGTGTTCTTCCATCAGCCCAATTACGACGCGATGGTGGAGTGCCTTCCCAGTTGTCTTGCACCGGGCGAGGTGGCCAAGTACGCACCGATTTCTTCGGGTGACCATCTGACTTCCAAGTTCGTCAAGCAGACGACCTTTGGCGGGACCAAGGCGACTGTCTAGATGAACTGGTTTTTTGGTTGTCGCGGTGCGGGTCATTCAGGGCGCGCACACGAGGGCGGGGTACCTTGCTCCGCGAATGTCCCCCGGGCTTCGGGCTACCGCACCTCCTCCTTTGTTTCGCTGCGCAAGGCACCCCACCCTCATGTGCGTTATGCGGAGCAGTCGTTGATCGTGCGATCACCCAGAGCGTGCCCAGGTGCACAGGGCGTCGGGTGCTCCCCGCAGCGAAATAAAGGAGGAGGGGCGAAGCCCCGGGGGACATTCGCGGAGGGGAGTACCCGGCGGCCTGTGCACGCGCCCTGAACGACAGCGCCCTGAACGACAGCGCCAAGAACAACGCAGCCCTGAAACAACAACGCAGCAGACCCACTGACATGCCCCACCTTTCCTACGTCAACGTCTTCGCGAAAGACGTCGTCGCCCTCAGCGGCTTCTACCAGCGCGTGTTCGGCTTCCCAGAAATCGAAGCCATCCGCTCACCCATTTTTCGCGGCCTGGACACCGGCAAATCGAGCCTCGGCTTCAACGCACTCGACGCCTACGAACTGCTGCACCTCGCAGAGTTTTCCGACACACGCGGCATCAAGTTTCTGCTGAACATCGACGTCGACAGCCAGGCCGACGTCGACCGCATGGTGCCCGTCGCACTCCAGGCCGGCGCCACCCTCGTCAAGGCGCCGTACGTCACGTACTACAACTGGTACCAGTCAGTGCTGCTCGACCCCGAAGGCAACGTGTTTCGCATCAACTTCATGATGTGACGCGCACTGCCCTCGCTCAGCTTTCAAGTCTCTCCCGTCCCTTCCCCTTCAAGCCTCTCCACCAAAGGTAGTTCCATGCAGTTGCGCACCCTCACTCCCGGCCTGGGCCTCGCGATGACCGTCGCAGCCGGCGGCGCGTTCTTCACCACGCTGCCCGCCACGGCCGCCGACGGCTTCACGCTCAAGGACAAGCCCAAGATCGCGATGCTCTACTTCGGCCCGAAGAACGACGGCGGCTGGACACAGGCCTTCGACGAAGCCCGCGTGAAGATCGAGAAAGAAATCGGCCAGAAGATCCAGTTCGTCGAGAACGTGCCCGAAGACGCATCGGCCATCAAGCCCGCGGCAGAAAAGTTCATTCAGCGCGGCGCCAACATCATCATCGGCACTGCCTTCGGCTACTCCGACAGCTTCAAGGACCTGGCCGCCAAATACCCCGACGTGGCCTTCTTGAACGGCTCCGGCACCACCAACGGCAGCAACCTCGAATCGTTCTACGGTCGCACCTATGAAAGCCAGTACCTCTGCGGCATGGCAGCGGGCGCGGCATCGAAGACCGGCAAGCTCGGCTTCGTCGCGGCCAACCCCTTCGGCGTGGTGAACTGGACAGTCAACGCCTTCGCGCTCGGCGCGCAGAAGATGAACCCGAACGCCACGGTCAACGTGATCTACACCGGCGCATGGAACGACCCGGTGAAGGAACGCGCCGCCGCCGCCGCGCTGATCGACCAGGGCGCCGACGTGATCGGCCAGCACGTGGACAGCCCCACGCCGCAGATCGTGGCGCAGGAGCGCGGCGTGTACGGCACCGGCCACCACCGCGACCTGCGCCAGTTCGCGCCCAAGGCCACGCTGTGCTCGTCGGTGTGGGTGTGGGACAGGTTCCTGACGCCGGAGCTCAAGAAGGTGATGGCGGGCGGCTGGAAGCCCGCCCCATACGGCGCCTTCATCGAGATGAAGGATGGCGGCACCGACATCGCGGGCTTCGGCCCCGCCGTGCCCAAGGACAAGGCCGCGGCCATCACCGCAGAGCGCGACGCCATCATGAAGGGCAAGCAGATCTACGCAGGCCCGCTGGCCGACCGCGACGGCAAGGAGCGCGTGGCCAAGGGCGCGGTGCTGTCCGATGCCGACCTGTGGAAGATGGACTGGTTCGTCAAGGGCGTGGTCACGCAGAAGTAGCCAGCCGGAGCCTGAACACGCCATGCCCAACGCGCTCGAACTCACCGGCATCCGCAAGTCCTTCGACGGCTTTGCGGCACTGACCGACGCCCACTTTTCCGCACGCTGGGGCGAGGTGCATGCGCTGCTCGGCGAGAACGGCGCGGGCAAGTCCTCGCTGATGAACATCGCGGCCGGGCTCTATGCACCGGAGGCCGGGCAGCTGCTGGTGGACGACAACGCGGTGCGCTTCACCGGGCCGCGCGATGCGGCCAAGCACCGCATCGGCATGGTCCACCAGCACTTCAAGCTGGTGCGGCCCTTCACGGTGGCGCAGAACATCTTGCTCACCGCGCCGGCACCGGCCGAGTTTCAGAGCCACGGCGAGCGGCTGCGCGAGATGGCGCGCGACATCCGCAACAAGGCCTCGGAGCTGGGCTTCGACATCGACCCCTCGAAGCGTGTCGATGCGCTGTCGATTGCCGAGCAGCAACGCGTTGAAATTCTCAAGGTGCTGCTCGCGGGCGCGCGCATTCTCATCCTCGACGAACCCACGGCCGTGCTCACCGACCAGGAGGCCGCGCGCCTGCTGCAGACCGTGCAGGGCCTGGCGCGCGCCGGTGCCGCCGTGGTGCTGGTCACGCACAAGATGGCCGATGTGAAGACCTATGCCGACCGCGTGACGGTGATGCGCGGCGGGCGCACAGTGGCCACGCTGCAGCCGGCGGAAACGTCGGTCGCGCAGCTGGTGAAGCTCACCGTGGGCGAATCGATTGCCAGCGAAAGCTTCAAGCCCTCGGGCGTGCCGCGCGGTGCGGTGCGCCTGTCGGTGCGCGGGCTGCGCACACCGGCGTCGCCCGAAGGCCGGCGCGTACTCGACGGTGTCGACTTGGAGCTGCACGCCGGCGAAATCTACGGCCTGGCCGGTGTCGGTGGCAACGGGCAAGGCGAACTGGCGGGCGCCATCATGGGCCTGCCGGGCGAAGCCACCGAAGGCGAGATCCGGCTCGAAGGCCATGGCGACCTGAAGACCATGGCCGCATCGGCGCGCCGCGGTGCCGGCATTGCCGCCATTCCGGCCGACCGCTACGGGCTTGCGCTGGCGGGTGGCCTGTCGGTGGCGGAAAACTACGCCATCGGCCGCGTGCACACCGGGCGCTACGGCCCGGTGTGGCGCCTGCGCCGGGGCCGCATCCAGAGCGACACGCAGGAAGCCGTGCGCGCCTTCGACGTGCAGGGCGTGCGCTCGGTCGCGCAGAAGGCGGCGTTGCTGTCGGGCGGCAATGCGCAAAAGCTGGTGCTGGCGCGCGAGTTCGGCAAGTCGCCCACGCTGGTGCTTGCGCACAGCCCGAGCCGCGGGCTCGACGTGCGCGCCAGCGCCGAGGTGCATGCGCGCCTGCGTGCCGCGCGCGACGCCGGCGCCGCGGTGCTGCTGATCAGCGAAGACCTCGACGAAGTGCTGCAGCTGGCCGACCGCGTGGGCGTGATGACGCGCGGGCGCATCGCCGGCGAATTCGCACAGCCCGCCGACCGGCAGGCCATTGGCCAGGCGATGGTCGACCATGGCTGAAGCAACCCTCTCGGCCGACATGGCACACACACCCAAGACCTCTTCCGCACTTCAAGAAGCGCCGCGCGCGGTGCAGCCGCTGGCACGGCGCCGCTACGCGCTGGAGATTCGCCAGCACATGGCGTGGCGCTGGCAGGCGCTGATCCTCGCGGCGGCGCTGCTCATCGGCTTTGCGATGTCGGCCGCGATTCTGGTGGCCGCGGGCGTGCCGGCCGACGAGCTGGCCAACGAATTCGTCACGCAGACCTTCTTCGACGGCCAGAACTTTCGCGCGGTGCTGTTCCAGGCCGCGCCCATGATTCTGGTCGGCCTGGCCGGCGCCATCGCGTTCCGCGCGCGCTTCTGGAACCTGGGCCTCGAAGGCCAGATGGTGTGGGGCGCCATTGGCGCGACGGCCATCTCGATGTGGCAGATCGGCCCGGAGAACCTGCGCCTGCCGCTGATGTTCGTGGCCGCCGTGGGCTGCGGGCTGCTGTGGGTGCTGGGGCCGGCGTGGCTCAAGCTGAAGCTGGGCGTGAACGAGATCATCTCCACGCTGATGCTCAACTACATGGCGGCCAACTTTCTGCTGCACCTGGTGTACGGCAGCTGGAAGGACCCGAAGGACAACTTTCCGTACACCCCGCAGTTCCGCGCCTTCGAGCGACTGCCCGAGCTGGGCGCCGGCGTGGGCAGCGCGATTCTTCTGGCCGGCATGGTGGCGTTGCTGGCGTGGTGGCTGGTGAGCGTGAGCCGCGCGGGCCTGTACCTGCGCTTTGTCGACGCCAACCCGCGCGTGGCGCATGCCAACGGTGTGCCTGTGCGGCGGACCATCTACGGGGCCGTGCTGCTGTCGGGCGCGATGGCCGGGCTCGCGGGCTTCGCGGTGGTGGCGGGGCAGGAAGGCCGGCTCACGCAGGCCTTCTATCAGGGCTACGGCTTCTCGGGCATCCTCATTGCGTTTCTCGCGCGCAACAACCCGCTTGCGGCCACGGTGGTGGCGTTGCTGGTGGCGGCGCTGTTCGTTACCGGGCGCAGCCTGCAGGTGTTCTACCAGGTGCCGTTCTCGATGGTGCAGCTCATACAGGCCATCATCGTGGTGTGCGTCGCGTCGAGCGACTTCTTCATTCGCCACCGGCTGCGCCGCGTGGGCGGGGAGGTTCTTCAATGAACGGCGGGGTCATTCTCAACTGGCTGGCGAGCACGCCGGATTTCGCGGTGCCTTATGCGCTGGCCGCGCTCGGCCTGATCATCAGCGAGCGCGCGGGCGTGCTCTCGCTCGGCGCAGAAGGGCTGATGCTGGTCGGGGCGCTGGCGGGCATCGGCGCGCAGATTGCCATCGGGCAACCGGCGGTGTCGCTGGTGCTGGCGATGCTGGCGGCCAGCGTGGTGTCGATGCTGTTCGCGGTGATGGTGATCTGGCTGCGCGTGAACCAGGTGATTGCCGGGCTCGCGCTGGTGTTCTTCTGCCAGGGGCTCACCTCGCTGGTCGGCTCCATGGCCGACTGGACCAACCACGCCACCGAGGGCATCGGCGGCATGGCGCTGTGGCCGCTGTCGATGCTGCCGGGCGTGGGCAAGCTCTTTGCGCAGAACGCGATGGTGTGGCTCACGCTGCCGATCTTCGGCGCGGTGGCGTGGTTCTTTGCGCGCACCTCCACCGGCCTGCGGCTGCGCGCCGTGGGCGAGAACCCGCAGGCGGCCGACGCCGCGGGCATCAACGTGACGGCGTGGCGCTTTGCGGCGGTGCTGGCGGGCTCGGCGCTGGTGGGGCTGGCGGGCGCGTACATCTCGGTGGTGAGTACCAAGCTGTGGATTGCAGGCATGACCGGCGGGCGCGGCTGGATCGCCGTGGGCCTGGTGATCTTTGCGCGCTGGTCGCCATGGAAGGCGCTGGTGGGCGCGGTGCTGTTCGGTTGCATCGAGGCCCTCATTCCCCAACTGGCCGCCGCCGGCGTGCAGCTGCCGCAGTACTTCGTGATGATGACCCCGTACGCGGTCACGCTGGGCGTGATGGTGTGGGTGGCGCTGTCGCGGCGCGGCGCCGACGAAGAGCCCGGCGCGCTGGGCCAACCCTATGTGAGAGAAGAACGCAGATGAAGGCCTGGGTCTACAACGAGGAGCGCGAGCTCGACGCGGCGCAGTTCGCCGACTACCTGAACCCCGCCACCACGGCGGTGGTGTCCATCGACATGCACCGCGGCCACCTGGACGACAGCCCCGACTGCCCCTGCCCCGCGCCGCGTGCGCGCGACGTGGTGGCGCCCATCGACGGCTTTCATGACGACGTGCGCGCGCTGGGCGTGCGCATCGTGCACATCAAGTCGGTGCTGCGCCCGGGCGGGGAAGACGACATTCGCGGCATTCCCGCGGCATGGCGGCGCACCTTTCCGCTGCATGTGGGCGCCATTCCGAATGCCGACGCACACGCCATCGAAGGCTCCAGATGGACCGAGTGGGTCACGCGCGTGGCGCCCGGCGACATGCGTGTGGACAGCAAGCGCCGCCTGTCGGCCTTCTACCCGACCGACCTGGACTTTCTGCTGCGCAACCAGCGCATCGAAACGGTGGTGCTCAACGGCGGCTTCACCGACTGCTGCGTGCTCAACACCGCCTTCGACGCCAACAACCACAACTACCGCGTGATCGTGCTGCGCGACCTGGTGCGCGGCACCGACCCGCACCTGGAAGGCGCCGCACTCGCGATGGTGTCGCTGCACCTGGGACTGGTGGTCGATTCGGCGGAGCTGCTGCGCCAGTGGCGCGCGTGAGGCTCTAGCTCGGCACGCCGAGCCAGCGCGCGGCCACGCCCTGCATGTCGCCCTGCGCGGCCTGCCACACCAGCTCCGGCGCGGCCACGTGCACGCCCGGCGGCGCGATGCGCAGCGCCAGGTCGACCAGCTCGGCCACCTTCGACGCGCGCACCGGTTGCTCGCTGCTCGGCACCATGAAGCGCAAGACCGACAGCATCCATGCGGCCAGCCGCTCCAGGGGGTTGGCGAACTTCGCATTCACCGGCTTGCGCGCCGAGCGCACCAGAATCACGCGCTCGAAGCCGCAGGCCACCACGGCCTGCTCGTCGAGGCTGGCCAGGCCGTGCTTCAGCGCATCGGGCAGCCGGCCCTGGTCGTGCGGCTGCACGATGGCCAGCGTCTGCACGCCGCAGGCGCGCAGCCAGCGCGCGAGCGCGGGAAGTTCGGCGGGGTCGGGCGCCCACAGCGCGCGTTCGCGGTCGTGGTACATGCGCGGCGGGTCGAAGGCCACGATGGCGGTGTGCGCCGAGGTCACGGGCCACTGCGCGATCGGCTGCGCCGGGCTCAGGTAGGTTTCCACGCCGCGCAGCCCGTCGCGAATGGGCTCGCGCGCCAGCACGCGGCTGTGGGCATGGCGGTGGCTGCCCGCCAGCCGGCGCAGCAGCTCGGCCCCCAGGGCACCGGTCGCACCGGCCATCAGCAGCGTGCCGAAGGCGTCGGAAGCCACGGGCAACACCGCGCGGTGGGCGGCTTGCAGGGCGTGGAGGGGGTCGATGGCCATGGGGGCTTCTATGCTAACTTCCGCCTCTTCTGCGGAGGTAAATCAAATGATGACGATGAAGCGCTGGTTCCTGATTCTTGCGGCCGTGATGTCGCTGAGCGGCTGCGGCTACAACCAATTCCAGTCCCTGGACGAGGCCAGCAAGTCGGCCTGGAGCGAGGTGCTCAACCAGTACCAGCGCCGCGCCGACCTGGTGCCCAACATCGTGGCCACCGTGAAGGGCGAGGCCAGCTTCGAGCAGGACACGCTCACCAAGGTGATCGAGGCGCGCGCCAAGGCCACCTCCATCACGGTGACGCCCGAGACGCTGAACAACCCCGAGGCGTTCCAGAAGTTTCAGCAGGCGCAGGGCGAGCTGTCTTCTGCGCTGTCGCGGCTGATGGCGGTGTCGGAGCGCTACCCCGACCTGAAGGCCAACGCGGCCTTTCGCGACCTGCGCGTGACGCTGGAAGGCACCGAAAACCGCATCACCGTGGCGCGCAACCGCTACATCGAAAGCGTGCAGGAGTACAACGTGCTCGCGCGCAGCTTCCCGAGCAACATCACGGCCAAGATCTTCAGCTACGCGCCCAAGCCCAACTTCACGGTGCAGAACGAGGCGCAGATTTCCACGCCGCCCACCGTCGACTTCAGCGCACCCAAGAAGTAAGGGCCGCAACAGATGGCCGTTGCTGCCGCATTGCTGCGCCGCGCTCTGAGCGCTCTGAGCGCTATGGGCGCATGGGTCGCGTTGGTTGTCACCGCGCTGGCCTGGACGGCACTGCCCGCGCTGGCCCAGCAGGGCCTGCTGCCGGTGCCCGCGCTCACCGCGCGCGTGATCGACCAGACCCAGACCCTGGACAGCGCGCAGCGCAGCGGCCTGGAGGCCAAGCTTGCCGCGTTCGAGCAGCGCAAGGGTTCGCAGATCGTGGTGCTGATGGTGCCCACCACCGCGCCCGAGGACATTGCGAGCTACACGCAGCGCGTGGGCGACGCCTGGAAGATCGGGCGCAAGGGCGTGGGCGACGGCCTGCTGGTGGTGGTGGCCAAGAACGACCGCGCCATGCGCATCGCCACGGCCAAGGCGCTCGAAGGCGCGGTGCCCGACCTGGCGGCCAGCCGCATCATCGACGAGGAGATGAAGCCGCGCTTTCGCAACAACGACTTTGCGGGCGGGCTGAACGCGGCGCTGGACCGGCTCATCGGGCTGGTCGACGGCGAGCCGCTGCCGGAGCCTTCGCGCGCCAGCAATGGCGCCAGCGGTGGCAGCAGTGACGACGAAGGGATCTTCGGCTTTCTGCAGCACTTTGGCGTGTTCCTGTTCGTGGGCGTGTTCGTCGGCGCGCCGATCGTGCGCGCCATGCTCGGCAAGAAGCTGGGCACCGTGGTGGTGGGCGGTGGCGTGGGGGTGATCGTGTTTTTCATCACGGCCAGCATCGCCATTGCGGTGATCGCAGGTCTTGTCGCGCTCGTGCTCACGCTGTTCGCGGCGGCCGGGCTGCCCGGGGGTGGCGGTGGCCGTGGGGGCGGCGGCGGTGGCTGGAGCAGTGGCGGTGGCGGCGGTTTCAGCTCCGGCAGCGGTGGCGGCTTCAGCTCCGGCGGTGGTGGCAACTTCGGCGGCGGCGGCGCGTCGGGCAACTGGTGAACACGATGGCAACCGACGCAACCCTGTTCTCCCGGCTCGGGCGCATCTGGCGCCATCGCTGGATCGACGAAGCCGAAGTGCGCCGCGCGCTGCCCGAGGCCGTGATGCAGCGCCTCACGGGCCGCGTGGCCGCAAGCGAGCGGCGCCACAGCGGCGAAGTCCGCATCTGCGTGGAGGCCGGCCTGCCGATGTCGTACCTGTGGCGCCATGCCTCGGCCCGCGAGCGCGCGGTGATGCTGTTCGGCAAGCTGCGCGTGTGGGACACGGCGCACAACAACGGCGTGCTCATCTACCTGCTGCTGGCCGAGCATGCGATCGAGATCGTGGCCGACCGGGGCATCCACTCGCAGGTCGACAGCGCGGAGTGGGCGACGATGGCGCAGCGCATGAGCGCGGCGTTTCGCGAAGGGCGCTTCGAGGACGGGCTGACGCAGGCGCTGGAGGAAATTTCGGCACTGCTGGTGGAACACTTTCCGCTGGGCGAAGCGGACGCCGACGTGAACGAGCTGCCCGACGAGCCCGTGGTGCTCTGACCCTGCCTTTGCTCCCTCCCCCTCTGGGGGAGGGCTGGGGTGGGGGCAAGCGGCGCATCCATTGGGCGCCTTGGCTGCCCCCATCCCAGCCTTCCCCCAAAGGGGGAAGGAGCAAATCGATCAGTCCGTTGCAGGCAGCGCCCACACGGCCGCGCCGCCCACTGCATAGAACCGCCGCCCCGGCGCCGCCTCCATCAACCACCCGCCGGTGAATTCACCAAAGGCCGGCAGCACGGCCTGCCCCGCGTCGCTCACGAAGCACGGCAGCCTCACCCTGTCACGGCCAGGCCCATGGAGCCTGCAGGCCGGATGCAAATGCCCCGCCAGCACGAAATGCGTGGCATGCGCCTGCGGGTGATGGCAGCAGGCGAACGGCCCGAGCAGGTGCGGCTCGTCGACCACCTCGATGCCCAGCGCGGCCGGCGGGTCGCCCGCGCGGCTGTCGTGGTTGCCGCGCACCAGCGTCATCGCGATGCCCGCGTGGCGCGCCCGCCAGTCCGCCACGGTGGGCAGCACCGTGCGCGCCTGCGCGGCATGCAGAAAGTCGCCGAGAAACACGATGCGCCGCGGCACCAGCCGCGCGATGAGCGCATCGAGCCGCGCCAGGTTCTCCTGCGTGGTGCCGCCCGGCACCGGCTGGCCGAGCGCGCGGTAGGTTGCGGCCTTGCCCAAGTGCAAGTCGGCCACGAACAGCACCTGCTCGGCGGGCCACCACAGCGCGCGCTCGGGCAGCAGTTGCAGCAATTCACCCGCCCAATGGACCGGCAAGAACGAAGCGAAAGTTTCTGGTTGCATCACGGGCTCGAAGTGTCGCAAAAGACGCCAGCGACTGCGGCCGACTTGCAATTGGCCCCGGCAGCCCCTATTTTTTGTCGATGACCGAATCGCCCCCGCTGCACATCGTCTGCCCGCATTGCCACACCACCAACCGCGTGCGCGCGGCACAACTGGCCAGTGCGCCCGACTGCGGCAGCTGTCACCGCCCGCTGTTCACCGGCCACTCCACCGCGCTGCCCGACGAAGCCACCTTCGACAAGCACATCGCGCGCAACGAGATCCCGGTGCTGGTCGACTTCTGGGCGCCCTGGTGTGGCCCGTGCCGCCAGATGGCGCCGGGCTACGAGCAGGCCGCGGCGCAGCTCGAGCCCCATGTGCGGCTGGCCAAGGTCGACACCGAGGCGGTGCAGGCCCTGGGCGCGCGCTTCAACATTCGCAGCATCCCGACACTGGCGCTGTTCCGCAATGGCCGCGAGGTGGCGCGCCAGGCCGGCGCGATGGGCGCTGCGGACATCGTGCGGTGGGTGAAGGCGCACGGCGCGGGCTGAACGTCGGTTCACAGCGGCGGCAAGGGCCGTGACGGCTTGCGCCGATCACGTCTCTCGCGCCGCGGCGCTGGCGGCTTGCCAGCCCCCTCCTGCCCGAAGACCAGCGTGCTCTTCACACGCTCCACACCCCCGGCCGTGACCACGCCGCCCGCGGCCTTCTCCAACTGCTCGACCATGCGCGCGATGCGGTCGGCCACGCTCTCGTTCGACAGCTTCTCGCGGAACAGCTCGACCATCAGCGGAAACGAAAACGGCGTCGGCCGCGCGAGCGGCTTCAGCACCAGTTGCTGCGTGGCCATGCGCACGAGGCTCTCGCGCAGGCGGCCGATTTCGAGCTCCTGCGCCAGCAGCTCCTGCTCGGCCTGCTGCAGCAACTTGTTGTCGGGGTCGTACTTGCGAAACACCTCCCAGAACAGCGACGACGAGGCCTGCAGTTGCTTGCTGCTGCGCTTCTCGCCCGGGTAGCCCTGAAAGATCAGCCCCGACACGCGCGCAATTTCCCTGAAGCGCCGCTGCGCGAGTTCGCCCGCGTTGAGCGACGCCAGCACCTCGTGCAGCAACACCGCATGCGCCTGCGCGCCATCACCTTGCGGCAGGCGCAGCACCTGCGGCAGCAGCGTGGGCCAGTCGACATCGGTCGCGCTCAGCAGCTCGAAGCCGTAGTCGTTCACGGCAATAGAGAAAGTGCGCGCCTCGTGCTGCGCCACGCGCCACGCCAGCAGGCTCGCCAGCCCCAGGTGCACATGCCGCCCCGCGAACGGATACAGGAACAGGTGCGAGCCCTCGCGCGTGGTCAGCGTCTCGGCCAGCAGCGTCTGCGGCGTGGGCAAGGCCGACCATTGCTGCTGAATTTCGAGCAACGGCCGCACGCAGCGCAGCTCGGGCGAGTCGTACCGGTCTTCGCCCGCCAGCGCCAGTTGCTGCACCACTGCGTCGGCCAGCGTGTTCGACAAGGGCATGCGACCGCCGTTCCAGCGCGGCACCGCTGCCCGCTTGCCGCTGGCGCGCCGCACCCAGGCGGTCATGTCGTGGATGCGCACCAGCTCCAGCAGGCGGCCGCCGAACAGAAAGCAGTCGCCGGGCTTCATGCGCGCGACAAAGCCTTCCTCCACGCTGCCGATCTTCGCGCCGGCCAGGTACTGCACCGCCATGCTGGCGTCGCTCACGATGGTGCCGATGTTCATGCGGTGCCGCCGCGCGAGCCGCGCATCGGGCACGCGCCACACGCCCTCGGCGTCGGGCACGGCGCGCCTGTAGTCGGGGTAGGCCGCAAGCGATGCGCCGCCCTGCGACACGAAGTCGAGGCACCACTGCCAGCTCTCGCGCGAGAGGTTTTGGTAGGCCGCCGTGCCGCGCACTTCGTCGTACAGGTCGTCGGGCACGAAGCCCCCGCCCAGCGCCACCGTCACCAGGTGCTGCACCAGCACGTCGAGCGGCTGGTCGGGTGAATGGCGTGCCTCGATGTGGCCGCCCGCTATTGCCGAGCGCGCGGCCGCGCCCTCGACCATCTCGATGCTGTGCGTGGGCACGAGCGTGATGCGCGACGGCCGGCCTGGCGCATGGCCCGAACGGCCCGCGCGCTGCAGCAGCCGCGCCACGCCCTTGGGCGAGCCGATCTGCAGCACGCGCTCGACCGGCAGAAAGTCCACGCCCAGGTCCAGGCTCGACGTGCACACCACCGCCTTCAGTTCGCCGCTCTTCAGGCCCTGCTCGACCCATGCGCGCACCTCCCGGTCGAGCGAGCCGTGATGCAGCGCGATGGTGCCGGCCCACTCGGGTTTGGCTTCGAGCAGCGCCTGGTACCAGATCTCCGACTGCGAGCGGGTGTTGGTGAACACCAGCGTGGTCTTGCTGCCGGCGATTTCCTCGATCACCTGCGGCAGCATCGTGAGGCCGAGGTGCCCGCCCCACGGAAATCGCTCGGCGCGGCCGGGCAGCAGCGAATCGATGACGAGTTTCTTGGGCACCTGGCCCTGCACGAGCACGCCGTCTTCATGGCCCAGCAGGGCGTGCATGGCCTCGCGCAGATTGCCCAGCGTGGCCGACATGCCCCAGACCGCGATGCCCGGGTTCCAGCGCCTGAGCCGTGCCAGCGCGAGCTGCACCTGCACGCCGCGCTTGTTGCCCAGCAGCTCGTGCCATTCGTCGACGACCGTCATGCGCACATGGCCGAGCACCTCGCGCGCATCGGCGCGCGCGAGCAGCAGCGACAGGCTCTCTGGCGTGGTGACGAGCACGGTGGGCAGTCGCTGGTTCTGCGCGCTGCGTTCAGCCGAAGATGTGTCGCCGCTGCGCGCACCCGCGCTCCACGGGTGCACCTCGGCGCCCAGCGCTTCGAGCGGTTGGTGCAGCGCGCGCAAGGTGTCGGCGGCAAGGGCGCGCATGGGCGTGATCCACAGCACGGTGAGCGGCGGGGCCGCGGGGCGCGCCGTTTCTTTTCGGGCCTGCGAGAAGGCCAGCAGCGCGGCGAGCCACACGGCGTAGGTCTTGCCCGCGCCGGTGGTGGCGTGCAGCAGGCCGGACTGGCCTTCGGCGACGGCCTTCCACACTTCGCGCTGGAACTTGAAGGGCTTCCAGGCGCGCGCGGTGAACCAGGCGTCGAGCGCGGCTTTGACGGCTTTTGCTGCCTTGCTCCTTCCCCCTCTGGGGGAAGGCTGGGATGGGGGCACGCGGCCTTCAACGCCGCGCTGATTCAAAGGCCGCTTGCCCCCACCCCGGCCCTCCCCCGGGAGGGGMGGGAGAAATGCGGGGTCCACCGGCTCTGGCGCTTGATCAGCTT
>NNBV01000785.1_pt1 | contig 30370 bp, 31 predicted proteins | sample 1173771 | NCBI WGS metagenome assembly NNBV01 (sample SAMN07173938, study PRJNA388173) | plant metagenome | isolation source: symbiotic tissue sample KVS11 | place: Norway: Troms, Kvaloya island | reverse complement strand
TGGGCCGCTCGACGAACTGGCTCAGTATTTCGACTGGAATCACCACTTCGGCGGCTCGGCGAAGCAGCCCGCTCTGCAGCGCCCACAGCGCGGCGCCGTGAAAAAGGATGACGCTGCCCGCAATGACGACATTGCGAGACAGGCCGAGAAAGGAGGGGGGAGGGGCAAAGCGGTCAGACACGATCAACCATTCGAATGCGGACACCTGAAAAGGTGCCCCGATTGCAGCAAAACCGCTACGAAGACGTGTTGTACGTCGCTGGCGTTACTTGCGAAAGATCCACCAGACCGAACCTGCAACCAGAATCAGGCTGCCGCCGAGTGCCGAGAAGAGTTCCATGCCTTGCTTTCCTTGATGGAGTTGGCAAGCTGAATCGCTCTCGGACCGGTTTCGCAATTCAGTGCGGCGACCGGGTGCGAGGCACTGCACTGCGCGACGATATCGCGCGCACAGCCCTCACACTGGCCACACTGTGTGGCCACGCCAAGTTCGAACTGGACTTCGTCGAAAGTCATGCCCGCACGCACGTGGCGTGCGATTTCGCGGTCAGAGACTCGGCGGCAGACGCAAACGATCATGGCGGTGAAAGCGGCAGTTGGCTGGCTGTTGGAAGTGATTGATTATAAATAAGAATCCATCGCATTTGCAATAACCATCTGGTTACAGATTCGTGCGATGGGATGGCGCTGGCGATTTCGCCCCTTCAGACCTCGGACCAGAGCCTCAGCAGGTTGTGGTAATGGCCCGTCAAGGCCACGGTTTCCTCGCATTCGCCCAGCCGGGCACGCAGCTTCTGGATGTTCTGGTCGAGTTCGAACAGCATGCCGCGCTGCTGGTCGTTGCGCACCATGCTCTGCAGCCAGAAAAACGAGCAGACCCGCGCGCCGCGCGTCACGGGATGCACGCGGTGCAGGCTGCTCGCCGGATAAAGAATCAGGTCGCCGGCCGGCAGCTTGACTTCGTGGGAACCGTAGGTGTCGATCACCTCCAGCTCACCGCCGTCGTAGTCCTCCGGGTCGCACAGGAAGAGGGTGCACGACAGGTCGGTGCGCAACGGCTGCGCGCTGCCGGGCAGGGCGCGCACCGCGCCGTCGACGTGCACGCCGTAGTGTTCGCCGCCTTCATAGCGGTTGAAGAGCGGCGGCACGAAGCGCAGCGGCAAGGCCGCCGAAAAGAACAGCGCATGCCGGGCCAGCGCCGCGAGCACAGCGGCGCCAAGTTCGAGGCTCACCGCCGATTGCTCGGGCAACTGGCGGTTGCGCTTGACCTGCGCGCCCTGGTCGCCGACCGTCTCCCGGCCGTCGATCCAGCTCGTTGCTTCCAGCGCCGCGCGCATTTCGCGCACCTGGTCGGGGCTCAGCACATCGGGCACGTGCAGCATCATTTGTCAGGACTCCACAAAGAGAAAAGCCCCGGTTTCGACCGGGGCCCGAGTGTCGCACCGCGCGCCACCGCACTGGGTGGGGCGCGGTGCCTGCAATGCTCAGAACGCGAAGTTGGCGGTGACCTTGTACGAGCGCGGCACGCCCGGCGTGTAGCGGTAGCCGCTCTTGTTGATGGATGCCACGTAGTCCTTGTCGAACAGGTTGTAGACGTTGAACTGGATGTCGATGTTCTTGTTGATGCGGTAGGACGCCATGGCGTCGACCACCCAGTACGAGTCGACATACGCCGGCGTGCCCACCGCGCCGTCGGTGCCGCGCGACAGCTTGCCGTTGTAGCGCGCGCCGCCACCCAGCGTCACGCCGAACGGCAGCTGGTAGGTGGTCCAGAGCGTGAACGCCTTCTTGGGCGTGTAGGCCAGCGCCGTGGAGCCGTCGGCCAGCACCGAGGGGCCGCTCAGCACGCGGGTGTTCATGGTGGTGAAGCCCGACGTCACGCCCCAGTTGTCGGTGATGGCACCCGACACGCCCAGCTCGACGCCCTGCACGCGCTTCTTGCCCGTTTGGTAGTACAGCTGCGAGACCGAGTCCTGCACCACTTCGTTGCTCACGTCGGTGCGGTACAGCGCGGCCGTCAGTGCCACGCGCTTGTTCAGCACGTCCCACTTGGTGCCCACTTCGTAGGTCTTGGCCTTCTGCGGCAGGAAGTCGGTGCGCCCGGCGCTGTTGCCGGTGCCGCCTGCGGCCAGTGCGAAGTTGGCGCCGCCCGGGGGCTGCGCGGCGGTGCCGTAGGCCGCGTACACGCTGCTGTTTTCCGTCGGCTTGTAGACCAGGCCTAGCTTGCCGGACAGCAGGTTGTCGGACAGCTTCAGGTTGGTGGGCGTGATGGTGGTGGTCTGCGGGCCGTTGCCGGTGCGGGCAAGTGTCAGCGCGGTGGCGTCGTAGGTGGTCGAGTAGTGGTCGTAGCGCAGGCCGGCGGTCAGCTGCCATTGCTCGTTGAACTTGAGCGTGTCGAACGCGTACAGGCCGATGGTGTCGGTGCTGCCGTCCGAGCCCGTGCCGTTGGCGATGCGGTTGTAGCCGCTCACGTACGGGTTCGGGTTGTACAGGTTGGCCGCAGGCCACGAACCGGCCGCGGCCAGCGTGGTGCCCACGCTGGCGAAGCCCGGCGCGTAGAAGTTGTTGGCGCGCTGCGTCTCGCGAATGAACTCCACGCCGCCGTTGAACGAGTGGGCGATGCTGCCCGTGTTGAACTTGGCCGACACGCTCGTCTGGTTGGTGAAGATCGTGTTTTCCTGGTCCTTGTTGGTGGGCAGGTTGCGCGTCAGGGTCCAGCTGGCCGGCAGCGCCGGAATCACGGTGTTCAGGAAGCCTGAGTTTGCAGCGGGCAGGGTGCCTGCACCGTTCGCCGACGTCAGGCCGCCGCCCATGAACGCCGTGAGCATGTAGTCCTGCGAGGTCTTGCCGTAGCGCGTGGTGTTGCGGATGGTGACGTCGGGCGTGAGGTCGTGCTCGATGCGCGCCGTGAACATGTCCGCGGTCACGTTGTCGAAGTCCGAGCTGGTGCCGTAGAAGTTGCTCGAATCCACGCGCTGCGCGGCGTTCAGGTAGGTGCGCCGAGCCAGGCCGCGGGTGATCGCGGTGGCGTCCGGCGTGGTGTAGCCCGGCAGGCCGATGGTGGGCACGCCGCCGTCGGGCACGTTGTTCTGCTTGACGTGCAGGTAGTCCAGGAAGATGCGCGTCGGGCTGTTCAGGCCGAGCGCGAGCGAGGGTGCGATCGCTTCGCGCTTGTTCTTCACGAAGTCGCGCCCGGCCACGCCGGCGTCTTCCACCACCGCATTGAGGCGGAATGCCGCGCCGATGCCGTTGGCGCTGCTGAGCGACTTGTTCCAGTCGACGCTGCCGCGCTTGAAGTCGGCGCTGCCGAAGCCGATGGAGCCGGTGAAGCTGTCTTCGAGCTTGGGCTTCTTGGTCACCAGGTTGATGTAGCCGGTGGGCGAGGTGCGGCCCACGTCGGTGCCCGACGGGCCCTTCACCACCTCGACCTGCTCGATGTTGAACACGTCGCGCGACACCGAACCCAGGTCGCGGATGCCGTCGACAAAGATGGCGCTCGAGCTGTCGAAGCCGCGCATGAACACGGCGTCGCCCGTGTTGGTGTTGCCGTTTTCCCCCAGGAAGAAGGTGCCCACGCCGGGCGTGTTGCGCAGCGCCTCGGTCAGCGTGGTCGCGCCCTGATCGCGAATGATCTGTTCCTTGATGACCTGGATGGTCTGCGGCGTGTTCACCAGCGGGGCGGTGAACTTGGGGTTGGCCGAGGTGTCGGTCTTGTAGTCGGTGACGGCGGCAGAGTCCTGCACCCGGACTTCCGGCAGCGCGTTGGACGATTGCGCGGATTGGGCGAAGGCACCCGGTGCCGCAATGGCGATCAGCGTGGCGGCGGCTGCGCCCGACAGTTTTGGAACGGCGTGCTTGCGGCTCTTGATGTAGGCCATGGAGTTTTCTCTGAAAAGGACGGCGAGGAGGACTCGACTGGCGATGTCTCGGCGCGGCGTTCTCTGCGGAGACGCGGGCGGACTGGCTGGGTGAGCCGATCTGCAGAAGTTTGCAAATCGACGCGAATGATATTGGTTATCAATACCAAAATGCAGGACTGGTCTGAACTAATCCAAAAGTTAGCCGCCGTTTGTTGCTGACGAGCAACTGAACGAACGCTGAAACCCTCAGTACACGTCCCGGCGATAGCGCCCGCTGGCCACCATCTCGCTCATGAGCGCCTCGCCTGCAACCTGGCGCAGTGCAGCGTCGACGCCCGAGGCCATGCCCTGCAAACTGCCGCACACGTACACCGCTGCGCCGTCATGCAGCCACTGCAGCAAGGTGTCGCCCGACTGCAACAACCGGTGTTGAACGTACAGGCGTTGTTCTTGGTCGCGCGAGAACGCCATGTCGAGCCTTTGCAACACACCACGCGCCTGCCAGGCCTCGATTTCTTCGCGGTACAGAAAGTCGTGGGCCGCTTGCCGCTCGCCGAATACCAGCCAGTTGTCGTGCCGGCCCGCAGCGGCCCGGGCCCGCAGGTGTGCGCGCAGTCCGGCCAGGCCAGTGCCGTTGCCGATCAGGATCAACGGCAGCATCTCGTTGCCCTCCAGGCGAAAGCCGCGATGGGGCCGCACGCGCAGGCCCACCGTGTCGCCGATGGCGAGCGTGGAGGTCAGCAGGCCCGACGCCGCGCCCAGCGTGCCATCGGCATGCTGTTCTTGCCGCACCAGCAATTGCAGTTCGCCATCGGTGTGCAGCGACGCAATCGAATAGTCGCGCGGACGCGCCGGGTCGCTGGCCACACTGATCTGCACCAGATCGCCGGCCTCCCAGTGCGGCATGGCGCCGCCCTGCGGCACCAGCCCCAGATGAAACGCTGGCGCGCCAGTGCTGCCGGGGTTGAGCAGCTTGCGCGTGGCAAGTCGCCACTGCGTGAAGGCGGCGGACGTGGCGTCGGTGCCGGCCGGCGGCGCGCCGCCCCAGTGCGCTTGCCATGCGGCCAACGCGCCGGGGTCGCTGTTGTCGACCTCGATGCGGTCGAACTCGCGCGTCGCACCCGCCGCGCGCAGCCATTCGTCGAGCGCGCGACCGAAGCCGCAGAAGTGTGCGTACTGCCGGTCGCCCAATGCCAGCACGGCATAGCGGAGCGAGGGCAGGGCGGCGGGTGCATGCATCACGCGCTCGGTGAACACGCTGGCGCCGTCTGGTGCGTCGCCTTCGCCGTAGGTGCTTGCGATGAAGAGGGCGCGGGTTGCCGAAGCCAGCGTGGCGGCGTCGAGCGCATTCAGCGCCATGACGCGCGCGGGCGTTCCCGCCGCGCTCAGTTGCCGGGCGGTCTGCCAGGCGATGGTTTCGGCCTGGCCTGTCTGGCTGGCGAACAGCACCAGCACAGGGGGCGCGGTGCTGCTTGCCGAGAGCGCGGCGGCGTCGCGTTCGCTCGCCGTTCGCCGCTTGCGCTCGCGCAGGTAGACGGACGCGCAAAGCGCCCCGTAGGCCACCACGGTCGAGCTCGCGCCCAGCGCGCGCCACGCCATGTCATTCATGCGCCGGCCGCTGCGGGCCAGGCCCGGGTGGTTTGCACCGCCGGCGCCATGGCGCCGTGGCTCACGAACAGCGCGGCAATGTCGTGGCGTTGCGCAAAGTCGAAGCCCTCTTCGGGGCCCAGCACCGTCAACACCGTGGCCAGCGCGTCGGCCTGCATGCATTCGGCGTGCATCACGCTCACGCTGGCCAGCGCATGCGCGGTGGGTTCACCGGTGCGCGGATCGATGGTGTGCGACCAGTCGCGCCCTGCGTGCGAGCGCCGGTGCCACCGGTCGCCCGAGGTGGCGATCGCCATGTCGGCCAGGGCCACGCGGCGCGCCGACGCCGGATCGCCGTCGACGAGCACCTGCCACGGCTGGCCGCCGGGGCGCCGTCCGACGCCCCGCAGCTCGCCGCCAATTTCGAACAACAGGTCGCCCAGGCCGAGCGCGCGAAGCGCCGCCACGCCATGGTCGACCGCAAAGCCCTTGGCGATGCCTGACAGATCGAGCGTGAAGCCGCCCGGTTGCAGCAGCGAGCCTTCGGCTGCATCGAACGCCAGGCGTTGCCAGCCCACATGCGCGCGCGCTTCGGCCAGGGCTTGTGCGTCGGGCAGCCCGTCGGCTTGCGCTTCAGGGCCAAAGCCCCAGCACGCGACCAGCCGGCCGACGGTCGGGTCGATGGCGCCGCCGCTCGCTGCCGCCCAGCGCGCCGCGCAGCGCATCACGTCGGCAAACTCCGCAGGCAGCACGTGGCGCGAACCGTTCGGCGCGCGGTTGAAGCGGCCGATGTCCGACTCCGGCTCCCAATGGCTCATTTGCGCGACCACGCGCGCCAGCGCCAATTCGACGCTGCCGCGCACCTCCGCCAGCGGCAGCATGCGCGGGTTGTCGAAGCGCAGCGACCAGGTCGTGCCCATGGTCAGGCCGCCCAGTTGCTGCAAGGTGGCGGGGTCGGCGGGGCGCGGGACGGCCGCGTTGGCGTAGCCGCCCGCGCGCCAGGTGCTGAACGAAAGGCCCAAGGTGCCCGGCTGCCTCAGGGCATCACTTCCAGGGTGGCCGCGTAGCTCAGACGACGTTCCTTGGCTTGCGGCACGGTGGTCTTGGTGTCCTTGGTGCTGGCGTCGAGCCAGTACATGCCGGCGGCGGGCCAGGTCACGCTGAACTGGCCCTTGTCGTCGGTCTTCACCTTGACCTCTTCGAGCTTGTCGCGGTACTGCGTGTTGCCGGCCGTCACGGTCACTTCGAGGTCCTTGGCGGGCTGGCCGTCCAGGTGCAGCGTGAAGGTGGCCTTCTCGCCCTTGGCCAGGTCGGTCGGGCTGCCGGTGGCGATCAGTTCCAGGCCCTGGCCGATCGGCTTGAGCGCGGAGGGCTTGCCGACCGTCACGAAGGTTTCGATGCGGCCCGACGACTGGGTGATGGTCACGTCCTGCGCATCGGCCGGCACTTCCTTGGCGATGGTTTCCGGCGTGCCGCGCGCGCGCTTGTTCTGGCCGGTGGCCTTGTCTTTCCAGCTCGCGAAGGCACCCGTGTTGATCACGGCGATGCGGTAGGTGCCCTGCTGTGCAACGCTCACGTCGAACACGCTGCGCAGCTTGAGCCTGGTCTCGTTCTCGGCCTTGACGGTGCTGCCGTCGGGCGCGGTGATCTGCAGGCCGTCCAGGCGCAGCGGCGCATGGTTGGCAACGAACAGGTCGTTCGACACTGCGGCGTCGACGCTCACGGTGTCGGCCTTGGAGAACACGGTGGACGATGGCAGCAGCCAGGCGTTGTGCGCCTGGGCCAGCGAGGCGATGGCCGTGAGGGCCACGGCGAGGGTGGCGGTGCGCAGAGAGAAGTGGGTCATGAAAGGTCCTTGAGGGGCGTGTGCGTTGGCGAGCGGTGGATCGGGGCGGGCGCGATCAGGGCTTGAGTTCGAGCTTGATCTCGCCGAGCTCTTCCTTGCCGGTGGCGGTCGACTGCGCGGCTGCTGTGGCGGCGGCGGTGGGCGGCCACTGGAACGGAATGCTCACGACCTCACGGCCGCCGACTTCGCGCGCGGCTTCCACCACCAGCTTGTAGGCGCCCGGCGCGAGCTTGGGCATGGCCGCGGTGCCTTCGGTGAAGTTCAACTGGTGCTTGCCGGCGGGCTTGGTGGCCCCGGTGACGCCGTCGACCGGCACCGCGAGTTCGCGCCCGCCCCGGCGCCACCACTGGCGCAGGTCCTTCAGCCATTTGGTGCCTTCGCCCTCGGGGTTTTTGGTCTTGGTGCGCACGTCGTACCAGACGGCCAGCGTGCCGGCCACCGTGTTGTCGGCGCGCTCGATCCACGTGGCCACATAGGGGCGGTGGTACTCCGACGCGTTCAGCCGCGGGATCTCGATGTTGACGGCCAGACCGGCCGCGAAGGTCGGCGCTGCAAACAGCGCCGACATGGCCAGCGGCGCGAGGGAATAGCGAACGTGCACGGAAAACCTCTTTCCAGAATCAATGAATGAACAACAGCGCGAGCAGCACCGGAATGACCAGCCCCATGCCGACCATCGGCCAGGTGAAGGGGCGGTTGCCCGCGTGCATCTTGAGAATGAACAGCCCGGTGATCGAGAAGACCAGCGCGGCGCCCGCGAAGATGTCGATGAACCAGCTCCACGCGGTGCCGGTGTTGCGGCCCTTGTGCAGGTCGTTGAGATAGGAGAGCCAGCCGCGGTCGGTGCGCTCGTATTCGATCTCGCCGTCCGACAGGCTCAGCCGCAGCCATGCGTCGCCGCCGGGGCGGGGGAGCGAGAGATAGATTTCGTCGTCGGACCACTCGGCTTGGCGCCCGGCGGTGCCGATGTCCCAGTGCTTTTGCACCCATGCTTGCAATTCAGCGGGCAGGGGCGCCTTGCCTTTCAGGGCCTTGGCGGCGGGCAGTTGCTGTTCGAGCTGGGCGCGCAATGCTTCGTCGATTGCACCGCTGAGCTTGGTGATGGCCGGCTTGGCCTCTATTTGCGCGGCGTGGTTGAGCGTGAAGCCGGTCACGCTGAACAGGATCATGCCGATCAGGCAGATCGCCGAGCTGACCCAATGCCATTCGTGCAGGGTCTTGAGCCAGTAGGCTCGGCGGCGGTTGTCGGGGCGGGCGGCGGCAGTCATCAGAGGCGCGGATTTTATCCGGGCAAATGAGAATGACTGTTATTCGTGGAGAGTTAAGTTACGTAAAGCAATAAAAAACGGGACCGAAGTCCCGTTGGATTTCAGGCGAGCGCCTTGCTTATTCGAGTTCGCCCATTTGCGATTGCAGATAGTTCTGCAGGCCGACGCGACCGATCAGGTCGATCTGGGTTTCCAGGAAGTCGATGTGCTCTTCCGTGTCGTCCAGGATCTTCTGCAGCAGGTCGCGCGACACATAGTCGCGCACCGATTCGCAATGTGCGATGCCGGCCTTGATGGTGGCTTGCGCGCCGGTTTCGGCACCCAGGTCGCAGCTCAGCAGTTCAGGCACGTCTTCGCCGATGTTCAGCTTGCCCAGGTCCTGCAGGTTCGGCAGGCCGTCGAGCATGAAGATGCGGTCCATGAGCCAGTCGGCGTGCTTCATTTCGCCGATCGATTCCTGGTATTCCTTCTTCGCCAGCTTGTCCAGGCCCCAATGCTTGAGCATGCGGTAGTGGAGAAAGTACTGGTTGATGGCGGTCAGCTCGTTCTTGAGCTGCGCCTGCAGATGTTCGATGACCTTGGGGTCGCCCTTCATGATCGTTTTCCTTATTCTGAAAGAGGGGATTGTCCGGGTCCTCGCAGGGGCCGCGCAAGCATTCCCCTGCGCAGTCGGTCTGCATGCGTACGAGGCTGATAGGCGTTCGTATTCGGGCGGCAAGCGAAGGCGAAAAGAATGCGAAAGCGCCTTTGTTTTTGATAGGCCGCACTCATGCTGTCGATAGCTCATTGCTATGAATTTGTCTTAATTGGTAGTTATACTCATGGCTCGCAATCATTTTTGTCCACCCGCAGCATCCAAGGAATCACCATGTCCCTGATCAACACCCAAGTCCAGCCCTTCAAGACCCAGGCCTACCTCAACGGCAAGTTCATCGATGTGTCCGACGAGACGCTCAAGGGCAAGTGGTCCGTGCTGATCTTCATGCCCGCAGCCTTCACCTTCAACTGCCCGACCGAAGTCGAAGACGCAGCCGACAACTACCCCGAATTCCAGAAGCTGGGCGCCGAGGTCTACATCGTGACCACCGACACGCACTTCTCGCACAAGGTCTGGCACGACACCTCGCCGGCCGTCGGCAAGGCCAAGTTCCCGCTGGTGGGCGACCCCACCCACACGCTGACCAACGCTTTCGGCGTGCACATCCCCGAAGAAGGCCTGGCACTGCGCGGCACCTTCGTGATCAACCCGGACGGCATCATCAAGACTGCCGAAGTGCACTCCAACGAAATCGCCCGCGACGTCAAGGAAACCCTGCGCAAGCTCAAGGCAGCCGTCTACACCGCCGCCCACCCGAACGAAGTCTGCCCGGCCAAGTGGAATGACGGCGACAAGACCATCGCTCCGTCGTTCGACCTCGTCGGCAAGATCTAAGCGCCCCGCGCGAAAGCCCGGGCGCTCACAAGGCCCCGGGCTTTTTTGGCCCCAGTTGATAGTTTTCAGTTATCGAAAGAGAGTTCCTCATGCTCGACGCAAGCACCAAAGCCCAATTGAAGAGTTACCTTGATCGCGCCACGCAGCCGATCGAGATCGTCGCCTCCCTCGACGACAGCAAGGCCTCGGGCGAAGTGCTGTCGCTGCTGAAGGACGTGGCCGAATCGTCCCCGCTGGTCAAGCTGACCGAAAGCCGCGACGACAACCACCGCAAGCCCTCGTTCTCGGTCAACCGCCCGAGCGAAAACCACGGCCCGCGTTTTGCCGGCCTGCCCATGGGCCATGAATTCACGTCGCTGATCCTTGCGCTGCTGCAGGTCGGCGGCTACCCGCCAAAGGCCGAGCAGGCCGTGCTCGACCAGATCAAGGCGCTGGACGGCGACTTCGAGTTCGAGATCTACGTCTCGCTCACCTGCCACAACTGCCCCGACGTGGTTCAGGCACTGAACCTGATGGCGGTGCAGAACCCGCGCATTCGCACCACCATGATCGAAGGCGGCACCTTCCAGGAGGAGGTGAAGGAGCGCCAGATCATGGCCGTGCCCACCGTCTTCCTGAACGGCACCGAGTTCGGCCAGGGCCGCATGAGCCTGGAAGAAATCCTGGCCAAGCTCGACACCAGCGGCGTCGAACGCGAAGCCGAGAAGATCGCCGCCAAAGAGGCGTTCGACGTGCTCATCGTCGGTGGCGGCCCGGCCGGCGCGGCCGCGGCCGTGTACGCCGCGCGCAAGGGCATTCGCACCGGTGTGGCGTCGGAGCGTTTCGGCGGCCAGGTGCTCGACACCCTTGGCATCGAGAACTTCATCTCGATCAAGGAAACCGAAGGGCCGAAGTTCGCTCACGCGCTCGAAGAGCACGTACGCGACTACGACGTCGACATCATGAATCTGCAGCGCGCCAAGGCCCTCATTCCGAATGGTGGCCCGGGCAAGCACCTGATCGAGGTGCAGCTCGAAAGCGGCGCCTCGCTCAAGAGCAAGACCGTCATCATTTCGACCGGTGCACGCTGGCGCAATATCAACGTGCCCGGTGAGCACGAGTTCAAGAACAAGGGCGTGGCCTATTGCCCGCACTGCGACGGTCCGCTGTTCAAGGGCAAGCGCGTGGCGGTGGTGGGTGGCGGCAACTCGGGCGTGGAAGCGGCCATCGACCTGGCCGGCATCGTGGGCCATGTCACGCTGATCGAGTTCGACACCCAACTGCGCGCCGACGCGGTGCTGCAGCGCAAGCTCAAGAGCCTGACGAACGTCGACATCTTCACCAACGCGCAGACGACCGAGATCACCGGCGACCAGAAGGTCAACGGCCTGGTCTACAAGGACCGTGCCACGGGCGAGCTGAAGACGGTGGCACTCGAAGGCGTGTTCATCCAGATCGGCCTGGTGCCCAACACCGACTGGCTCAAGGGCACGGTGGAGCTGTCCAAGCACGGCGAGATCATCGTGGACGCGCGCGGCCAGACGTCGGTGCCCGGCGTGTTTGCGGCGGGCGACGCCACCACGGTGCCCTTCAAGCAGATCATCATTGCGGCGGGCGACGGCGCGAAGGCGGCGCTGGGCGCGTTCGATCACCTGATCCGCACATCGGCGCCCGCCGAACAGGCCGCTGCCGTGGCCTGACCGCTTGCTCGTTGCAATAAGCAATAAGCAAGAGGCAAGAGGCAAGAAGGGGCCATCGATTTCCGATGGCCCCTTTTCTTTTGAAGCTTCAGTAGTTGAGCCGCTCGGGCCGCAGTTCCTGCAGGATGGTCGTCGCGATTTCCTCGATCGACTTGGTGGTCGTCGACAGCCAACGGATGCCCGCGCGCCGCATCATCGCCTCGGCCTCGCTCACCTCGTGGCGGCAGTTTTCCAGGCTGGCGTAGCGCGAATTCGGCCGGCGCTCATTGCGGATTTCGCTCAGCCGCTCGGGCTGGATGGTCAGGCCGAAGATCTTCTTGCGGTGCGGCGTCAGCGCGGGGGGCAACTGCTTGCGGTCGAAGTCTTCGGGAATCAGCGGATAGTTGGCCGCCTTCAGGCCGTGCTGCATGGCCAGGTACAGCGAGGTCGGCGTCTTGCCGCTGCGGCTCACGCCCACCAGGATGACGTCGGCGCCCTGCAGGTCGCGGTTGCTCTGGCCGTCGTCGTGCTGCAGGCTGAAGTCGATCGCGGCAATGCGGTCGTTGTATTCCTTGCTCTTGCTCACGTCGCTGAAGCGGCCGATGCGGTGGTTGGACTTCATGGCCAGCTCGATCTCGAGCGGCCGCACGAAGGTGCCGAACATGTCCAGCAACATGCCCTTGCAGCCGGTTTCGATCACTTCCAGCACGTCCATGTTGGCCAGCGTGGTGAAGACGATGGGGCGCACGCCCTCCAGTTCGGCTGTGTGGTTGATGTGGCGCACCGCCTGGTGGGCCTTGTCGACCGTGTCGGTGAAGGGCAGGCGCACATGGCGCGGCTTCATCTCGAACTGGGCGAGAACGGCGTTGCCGAAGGTCTCGGCGGTGATGCCGGTGCCGTCGGAAATGAAGAAAACTGTGCGTGTATGCATGGTCTTGCGGCCTTGTCCTGCGGCGCGCGCGACTTTGCCACGCCTACAATCCGGGCCATTATCGGGAATCCGCTTTCCCGATCCCCCATTTCTTTCCATGCTCACCGCGCTCGCACCCAAAGCAACGACAACGATCGTGCAGCGCCTTTTGCATGCGGCACCGGTTTCAACTTCTGGAGCTTCCCCATGTCTGCACTTTTCGACGCGACCGCCTTGGTCGTACCGTTTGAAAATCTGAGAATGACCGACGTCGAGTCGGTCGGCGGCAAGAACGCCAGCCTCGGCGAGATGATTTCGCAGCTGCCGCAAGGCGTGCGGGTGCCTACCGGTTTCGCGACCACGGCCCATGCGTTCCGCGAGTTCCTGGCCCACGACGGGCTGGCCGACAAGATCAGCAAGCGCCTGGCCGCGCTGGACACCGAGGACGTGCGCGCGCTGGCCACCGCTGGCGCCGAGATTCGCGCCATGGTCGAGGCCCAGCCGTTTCCCGCCGACCTGCAGAACGCCATCGGCGAAGCCTTTGCCACGCTGAGCGCCGGCAACCCGGAGGCTTCGTTCGCCGTGCGCTCCTCCGCCACGGCGGAAGACCTGCCCGACGCTTCGTTCGCAGGCCAGCAGGAAACCTTCCTGAACGTGGTCGGCATCGACGACGTGCTGCACAAGATGAAGGAGGTGTTCGCCTCCCTCTACAACGACCGCGCCATCAGCTACCGCGTGCACAAGGGCTTCGAGCACGACGTGGTTGCGCTGTCGGCCGGCGTGCAGCGCATGGTGCGCTCCGACCTGGGCGCCGCGGGCGTCATGTTCACCATCGACACCGAGTCGGGCTTCGAAGACGTGGTCTTCATCACATCGAGCTACGGCCTGGGCGAAACGGTGGTGCAGGGCGCCGTGAACCCCGACGAGTTCTATGTGCACAAGCCCACGCTGCGCGCCGGCAAGCGCGCGGTGATCCGCCGCAACCTCGGCTCCAAGCTGATTCAGATGGAATTTGCCACGCCCGAGGAAAAGAAGGCGAGCGGCAAGTTGGTGAAGACCACCGACGTCAAGGCCGAGCAGCGCAACCGCTATTCGCTGAGCGACGCCGACGTCGAGCAGCTCGCCAAGTACGCGCTGGTCATCGAAGAGCATTACGGCCGCCCGATGGACATCGAGTGGGGCAAAGACGGCGCCGACGGCCTGCTGTACATCCTGCAGGCGCGTCCCGAGACGGTGAAGAGCCAGCAGCAAGGCAAGGCCGAGCAGCGCTACAAGCTGCTGGGCAAGGGCGCCGTGCTGGCCGAGGGCCGTGCCATCGGCCAGAAGATCGGTACCGGTGCCGTGCGACTGGTGCACAACATCAGCGAAATGGACCAGGTGCAGGCCGGCGACGTGCTCGTCACCGACATGACCGACCCCAACTGGGAACCGGTGATGAAGCGCGCCGCCGCCATCGTCACCAACCGCGGCGGGCGCACCTGCCACGCGGCCATCATTGCGCGTGAACTCGGCATTCCGGCCGTGGTCGGCTGCGGCGACGCCACCGACCTGCTGAAGGACGGCACGCTGGTGACGGTAAGCTGCGCCGAAGGCGACACCGGCTTCATCTACGACGGCCTGCTCGAGACCGAAGTGACCGAAGTGCAGCGCGGCGTGATGCCCGAGATCGACCTGAAGATCATGATGAACGTGGGCAACCCGCAGCTCGCCTTCGACTTCGCGCAACTGCCGAACCACGGCGTGGGCCTGGCCCGGCTGGAGTTCATCATCAACAACAACATCGGCGTGCACCCGAAGGCCATCCTGGACTATCCGAACGTCGACAACGACCTGAAGAAGGCCGTGGAGTCGGTGGCCCGCGGCCATGCTTCGCCGCGTGCGTTCTACGTCGACAAGGTGGCCGAAGGCATTGCGACCATTGCCGCCGCGTTCTGGCCCAAGCCGGTCATCGTGCGCCTGTCGGACTTCAAGTCGAACGAGTACCGCAAGCTGATTGGCGGCAGCCGCTACGAGCCGGAAGAAGAGAACCCGATGCTGGGCTTCCGCGGCGCCGCGCGCTACCTGAGCGCCGACTTCGGCGAAGCCTTTGCCATGGAGTGCGAGGCGCTCAAGCGCGTGCGCAACGACATGGGCCTGGTCAACGTGCAGATCATGGTGCCCTTCGTGCGCACCCTGGGCCAGGCAGAGCGCGTGACCAGCCTGCTGGGCGAGCACGGCCTGAAGCGCGGCGAGAACGAGCTCAAGCTGATCATGATGTGCGAGGTGCCGAGCAACGCCATCCTGGCCGACGAGTTCCTGCAGTTCTTCGACGGTTTCTCGATCGGTTCGAACGACCTGACCCAGCTCACACTGGGCCTGGACCGCGACTCCGGCCTCGAGCTGCTGGCTGCCGACTTCGACGAGCGCGACCCGGCTGTGAAGGCATTGCTGAGCCGCGCCATCACGGCCTGCAAAGCGCAGGGCAAGTACGTCGGCATCTGCGGCCAGGGCCCCAGCGACCACCCGGACTTTGCGCTGTGGCTGGCGGAGCAGGGCATCGAGTCGATCTCGTTGAACCCTGACAGCGTGATCGACACCTGGCAGCAGCTGGCCAATCGCTGAGTTGAAGGCGGGAACGCCGTGCCCGCCTTGCTGCAGCCTGCGGGAATCCCCATGGGGGGATTCCCGGTGTGCGGCGGTGTCAATGAAACAAAATGCGTTTCCGGTGTCAAACTTGTGACTTAACAAGGGCCGCATGCTGGCCCCTCACGGGGACACCACCATGATTCTTGTCAAGACCGAATCCGGGCACCTCGCCCTCAAGGACCGTTCGGTGCCGCTCACGCCGCGGCAGCGCTCGGCGTTCATACTGTTCGATGGCAAGCGCTCGGTGGACGACGTGGTCGCCGCGGGCATGGGCATCACCGCGGCCGACGTCGAGCAGATGGTCGAGCTCGGCCTGCTGGCGCCCATGGGCGGCAAGCCGCCAGTGCAGGCGGCGGAGGAGGCCGTTGCCGAAGCGCCGGCAAAGCCCGCACCGGTGGCCGGTCGCAGCAAGCAGCAGCGTTACAAGGACGCCTACCCCATCGCCACGCAACTCACGGGCAGCCTGGGTTTGATGGGCTTCAGGCTCAACCTCCAGGTCGAAGGCACCAGCAGCTACGACGACCTAGCGGCACTGGCGCCGAAGATTCGCGCAGCCGTCGGGCCGGAGAAGGCCGCGGCGCTCGACAAGGCGCTCAACGACTAAGCCCCTTGCCGGATTGCAAAATCCAGGGCTATAATCGCCGGCTTTGCCTTGCCACACTGCGCCAGACGCTGCAGGTGGCTTTTTTCTCTTCCCCGGAAGAATCCACAAGGAGTGCCATGCGTCACTACGAAATCATTTTGCTGATCCACCCGGATCAGAGCGAACAAGTTCCAGCCATGCTGGAGCGTTACAAGGGCCTGATCACGGCCGGCGGCGGCAAGATCCACCGCGTTGAAGACTGGGGCCGTCGTCAGCTGGCATACCAGATCAACAAGCTCAACAAGGCCCACTACCTGTGCGTCAACATTGAAGCCGAGCAAACCGTGATGGGCGAGCTGGAGCACGCGTTCAAGTTCAACGACGCCGTGCTGCGCCACCTGACCGTTCAGAAGAAGAAGGCCGACACCGGTCCTTCGTCGATGATGAAGACGGTCGAGCGCGAAGAAGCCCGCAAGGCTCAGCAGGCCGAATACGCCGCCAACAACAACTGATGGTGTGAGTGCCGCCGCTGCGGCAACAGGGGTCAATCAGCTGCTGCTGACCGCCTCGGTTGCCGAACTCGGAGCCCTGCGATACACGCCAGCCGGCTTGCCCGCCATCGACCTGAAGCTCGAACACGAGTCGACGCTTCAGGAGGCAGGCAAACCCCGGCAGGTGAAAACGGCCCTCAAGGCCGTTGCCTTCGGCGCCATCGCCGAACGGCTCGCGAGGCAGTCGATGGGGAGTCTCTGGCGTTTCCAGGGGTTTCTCGCGACACCGGGCAACGGCAAGCATCCGGTCCTGCATGTGCAGGACTTCCAGCAAGATTAATTTTTCGAGAGGTCCATCATGGCCACGTTCAAGAAATTCAACAAAGACAAGCGCCCGAAGCGCAACACCCAGTCGCTGCTGTTCAAGCGCAAGCGCTTCTGCCGCTTCACCGTCGCTGGCGTCGAAGAAATCGACTACAAAGACATCGACACGCTGCGTGACTTCATCAGCGAAAACGGCAAGATCATCCCCGCACGCCTCACCGGCACGCGCGCGATCTACCAACGCCAGCTGAACACCGCCATCAAGCGCGCGCGCTTCCTGGCCATGGTGCCGTACAGCGACCAGCACCGCGTCTAAGGAGCCGAGACATGCAAATCATTCTTCTGGACAAAGTTGTCAACGTCGGTGGTCTGGGCGATATCGTCAAGGTCAAGGACGGCTACGCACGCAACTTCCTGATTCCGACGGGCCTCGCCCGCCGCGCCACCACTGCCAACAAGGCCGAATTCGAAGCCAAGCGCGCCGAACTCGAAAAGGCTGCGGCCGCCAAGCTGGCCGAATCGCAAGCCCAAGGCGAAAAGCTCGGCGGCTCGACCGTCAAGCTGACGCAAAAGGCTGGCGTCGATGGCCGTCTGTTCGGTTCGGTCACCAACGGCGACATCGCCGAAGAGCTGAACAAGCAAGGCTACAAGATCGTCAAGGCGCAAGTTCGCCTGCCCAACGGTCCGATCAAGGTCGTTGGCGACAGCACCGTGAGCGTTGCCCTGCACACTGACGTGGTGGTCGACATCACCGTGACGGTCTACGGCGAAACCGCCTGATCGTTCGCAGCGCGCCCGTCGCGCTGAAGCAAAGCCGCCTTCGGGCGGCTTTTCTTTTTCTGCGCCCGAGTTTTCCAGCGCATTGCACTGGAAGATCACCGTTTATTCACAACCTTGTCCACATGCGCATCGGCGTGTGCGGCTTAGCATGCAGGGTTGCAAGGGAAGTCCATGGCCGCCGTTTTTTCCTATGCCGACAACAACCCGTCGGCTGATCGTGAAGTCGCCAAGCTGCGCATTCCGCCTCATTCCATCGAGGCCGAATCGAGCGTGCTGGGAGGGCTTCTGCTCGACAACGGTGCCTGGGACCGCATGGGCGACCTGCTGGTCGATGGCGACTTCTACCGCCACGAACACAAGCTGATCTACGCGGCCATCGGCGGGCTGATCAACGCCAGCAAGCCGGCCGATGTGATCACCGTCTACGAGCGGCTGCAGAACCTCGGCAAGGCCGACGACATCGGCGGGCTGGTGTACCTGAACTCGCTCGCACAGTACGTGCCCAGCGCAAGCAACATCCGGCGCTACGCGGAAATCGTGCGCGAGCGCTCCATCCTGCGCAAGCTGGTGTCGGCCAGCGACGAGATCGCGACCAACGCGTTCAACCCGCAGGGCAAGGCAGTCGACAAGATCCTGGACGAGGCCGAGCAAAAGATCTTCAACATCGGCGAAGAAGGCACGCGGATGAAGCAGGGCTTCCAGAGCATGGACGCCCTGGTGGTCGAGCTGCTCGACCGCGTGACCGAAATGGCCGAGAACCCGAACGACATCACGGGCGTTCGCACCGGCTTTCACGACTTCGACAAGATGACCTCGGGCCTGCAGCCGGGCGACATGATCGTGCTGGCGGCGCGCCCGTCGATGGGGAAGACCTCGCTCGCAATCAACATCGCCGAGCACGTGGCGCTCGAAGAAGGGCTGCCGGTGGCGGTGTTCTCCATGGAAATGGGGGCCGCCCAGCTGGCGGTGCGTATCGTGGGCTCCATCGGCCGCATCGACCAAGGCCATTTGCGCACCGGCAAGCTCAGCGACGAAGAGTGGCCGCGGCTGACCGAAGCCATCGAGAAGCTGCGCACCGTGTCGCTGCACATCGACGAAACGCCGGGCCTGTCGACCAGCGAACTGCGCGCCAACGCGCGCCGTCTTGCGCGCCAGTACGGGCGCCTGGGCCTGATCGTGGTCGACTACCTGCAGCTCATGTCGACCAGCAGTTCCGGCGACGAGAACCGCGCCACGGCTGTGGGCGAAATCTCGCGGGGCCTGAAGATGCTGGCCAAGGAATTGAAGTGCCCGGTGATCGCGTTGTCGCAGCTCAGCCGCGGCGTGGAAAGCCGCACCGACAAGCGCCCCATGATGAGCGACTTGCGCGAGTCCGGCGCCATCGAGCAGGACGCGGACATCATCATGTTCATCTACCGCGACGACTACTACAACAAGGAGTCGAAGGAGCCGGGCGTGGCTGAGGTGATCATCAGCAAGCACCGCAACGGGCCCACCGGCACCATCAAGCTGGGCTTCCTGAAGCCGATCACCAAGTTCGAGAACCTGGTCGGCTACAGCCACAACGACCAGTACTGAGCGCGCTCGGCCTGCTCAGCCCGGGTTGCTTTTGCAGACCGACCACGGCGGCTCGCCGCCTGGCTTTTGCGGCGTGACCTTGCCTTGCACGGTCTCGGCCTTCAATTGGCGCAGCATGTCGGCCAGCGTCTTGCCGGGTTCGTCGCGAAAGCGCTCTGGCAGCACGTCGATGGTGTCCATGCGGTCCAGCCTGAAGCCGCGGAAATCATTACGCAGTTCGCACCACGTCGACAGCGTCCACACCTTGCCCCAATAGAAGCAGCCCAGCGGCCGCACGGTGCGCTCGCTGGCATCGCCCGACACGTCGTGGTAGCCCAGCCGCAGCTTGTGGTGCGACTGCACGGCTTCGCGCAGCGTCTGCAGCCGGGCGCGCAGCGCATCGTCCAGGCCCATGGCGGGCGCATACAGGGCCAGGGCTTCCGCGGAGACCCGGGCCGCGGGCGGCAGCACCGACAGAATCTTGCCCAGCCCGGCCTCGATGTCGCGCGCCAGCGCCGGGTCGACCCAGCTCTGGGCCATCCGGGCCGCGGCGACGAGCGCGGACGCCTCGTTCTGCGTGAACATCAGCGGCGGCAGCTCGAAGCCCGCGCCCAGCCTGTAGCCCACGCCTGCCTCGCCCTCGATGGGCACGCCCTGGTGCTGCAGGTCGGCCACATCGCGGTACACCGTGCGTTCCGACACCTCCAGGCGCTGCGCCAGAAAGGCCGCCGTGGTGAGCCGGCGCCCCCGGATGAGCTGCACCAGCTGGAAGAGGCGGTCGGCGCGGCGCATCAGGGTGTTCCGACGCGTTTCATCGAAGAGGCGATGTGGCCAGGCGAACAGTCGCACCGGTTCTTCTGGATGCTCATGAAACTCCGATGTGGACCGACACCTTGCCGGGCCCGTCGTAGGCCTCGAAATCGGTGCGGTAGCGCCGCGCGATGTGCGGGTGCGCCTCGAAATACTGCCAGATGCGCTGCCAGGTGGCGATCACCATCTGCGGCATTTCGCCCTGGCCGGTGAACACGAGGTAGTCACCCGCCTCGATGGCGACGCTGCCGTCTCCTTGCGTGACTGCCACGCCCGCCGTGAGGTCGAACGCGCCATGGGCGTCCGATTCATAGGCCGAGTAAACGCCGTAGACGCGCGTGTCGCCGTTGCGATGCGGTGTCGATGCGTACAGCTGCTCGCCGAAGAAGCGGCCCCACAGGCCGGCGATGCGGGCGGTTGCGGGGTCGCGCTCTTCACTGTTGGTGGTGCGCGCGGTGAGGCCCGCGATGCGAAAGGCGTCCTGGTGTTGACGGAGGGGGTCCATGTATCTCGTTTTCTTCAAAGTGCCAGTGTTGTCAGGTCGGCCTTCATGGCCTGGGCAATCAGCGCCATGTCGGCATCCTCGATGTCGAACATGCCGAAGCGAAACTTGTAGCCCCATTGCTTCGGCTTTTCGATGAACGCGAGGCGCTCGATCAGCGGGGCGATCGGTGCCTCGTGCGCGTCGGTGTACACCACGTCACGGCGCCACGGCACGAAGCCATTGCCCATGTCGAATTCGTAAGGGCCACCGGGTTGCACGATGCCGATCGACACAAAGCTCTGCAGCTTGTCCGTGCCGCTGAATACCGTGGCCGGGGCGTAGTAGGCCACGCGATCGCCCGCGGCCAGGCGCTTGAGCGGCGCGTGCTTGCCGTGGCCGACCTGCATGAAGCCGAGCGGGCGGTGGTCGCGCCCGCGCCGTGCATGCTCGGCGCTTGCCACGGCGATCCAGTTGCGTGGGGCCATGGCGTCTCAGTCCTGTGCGTGCAGGCCGACTTCGTTGCCTTCGGTGTCGCGCATGTGGGCGATGAAACCCATGCCGGGCGGCAACGCAGACTTGGGCGCAACGATCTGGCCGCCGGCCGCCTCGACACGCGCGAGCACGGCATCGATGCTGGGCTTGCAGTCCAGGTAGATGCGGATGCCGCGGCCCGCGGGTGCGTTGCCGCTGGCGCCGTTGGTGCCGACCTGCAGGGCACCGCCGGTGGCCGGCTCGTCGTACGGGAACACGGCCAGCGTCTGCCCGCCGAAGTTCTCGCGGCGCAGCTTGCGGGCCAGCACGGTTTCGTAGAAGGCCTGGGCGCGGTCCATGTCGGCGACGGGAATCTCGAACCAAGTGATGGCGTTTTGTTTTTGCATTGGAGGGCTCTCTTTCGTTTCTGTTGAAGGAGCCTCGATGGTGCGACCCGCCTCCTGACAACGTGTTGTCAGGAGCCTGTCACCACGGGCGAAAAAAAGCCCGCGATGCTCCGGGGAGCATGCGCGGGCTTTGTCGGCCGGGGGCTGAGTCGCTAGAGCACGTCGCTCGCGAAATCGGCCAAGCGCGAACGCTCGCCGCGTGCCAGGGTGATGTGCCCGCCGTGCGGCCAGCCCTTGAACTTGTCGACTGCGAAGGTGAGGCCCGAGGAGCCTTCCGTGAGGTACGGCGTGTCGATCTGCGCCAGGTTGCCCATGCAGATGATCTTGGTGCCGGGGCCGGCGCGCGTGATCAGCGTCTTCATCTGTTTGGGCGTCAGGTTCTGCGCCTCGTCGATGATCACGTACTTGTTCAGGAAGGTGCGCCCGCGCATGAAGTTCATGCTCTTGACCTTGATGCGGCTGCGGATCAGCTCGTTGGTGGCCGCGCGGCCCCATTCGCCTGCACCGCCGCCGTCGCCCTTGGCCAAAAATTCGAGGTTGTCGTCGAGTGCGCCCATCCAGGGGCCCATCTTTTCCTCTTCGGTGCCGGGCAGAAAACCGATGTCCTCGCCCACGCTCACGGTGGCGCGGGTCATGATGATCTCGGTGTAGCGGCGGTCGTCGAGCACCTGCGTGAGGCCCGATGCCAGCGCCATCAGCGTCTTGCCGGTGCCGGCGGTGCCGGTCAGCGTGACGAAGTCGATCTCCGGGTCCATCAGCAGGTTCATCGCGAAGTTCTGCTCGCGGTTGCGCGTGTTCACGCCCCACACGGCGTTCTTGCCCGAGCTGTAGTCCTTGAGCGTCTTGAGCACCGCGGTCTTGTCGCGGATTTCGGTGACGCGCGCGTACATGCTCGGCTCGCCCGGCGCCTCGAAGTACACGAACTGGTTGATGTACAGGTTGGGCACGATCGGCCCGCTGATGCGATAGAAGGTGTTGCTGCCGCTCTGCCAGCTTTCGACGGTCTTGCTCTGGCGGGTCCAGAAGTCGGGCGGGAGCGCCAGCGAGCCTGCGTAGAGCAGGTCGCCGTCTTCCAGCGTCTTGTCGTTCTGATAGTCGTCGGCGGCCAGGCCCAGCGCACGCGCCTTGACGCGCATGTTGATGTCCTTGGAAACCAGCACCACTTCCTGCCTGGGTTTGCCGGGCTTGTCGGTGGCGTACTCGTTGCGCAGGGCTTGCACCACGCCGAGGATCTGGTTGTCGGCCTTGCCCTGGGGCAGGCTGACCGGCAGCGAGTAGTCGAGCGGCGCCGTCTGGAAGAACAGCCGGCCGCCGGCCTCTCGATGGCCGGTGGTGTCGAGCTTCAGGCCCTTGTCGATGTCAGCGTCCTGCGCGCCGGCCAGCGCGTCCAGCGTGCGGCTGGTCTGGCGGCCGTTGCGCGCGACTTCGGTGGTGCCTTTCTTGTGGCCGTCGAGCTCTTCCAGCACGATCATCGGCAGAAAGATGTCGTGCTCCTCGAAGCGGAACAGGCACATCGGGTCGTGCAGCAGCACGTTGGTGTCGAGCACGAACAACTTGGCCGGGCCGGCCGATTTGCTGCGCTTGGTGCGGGCCGGGGCCTGGGGCGCGGCAACGGGCGCCGGCGCCGGGGTTGGGGTTGGGGCTGGCGTGGGGACGCGTGTCTCGACCTGTATGGCGGCGGGTTGCTGGGGCGCGCTCACCAGTGCGCTGACTGCGGCAGGAGCGGGAGCGTGAGCGTGAGCGTGGGCAGCTTTCGATTTGGCACGACGGGGAGGGCGTGCGTTGGCCGCGGTGTCTGCCGTGTTTGCGGTGTGTCCGCCACCTTCCGTGCCCAGGCTGTCGAACAGTTCCAATGGCTGCGGTCCGCTTTTCGCGGAGGCGTCATCGCGCGAATCGCCGGAGCGGCGCGAACCTCTGTGCGAGGGCCGGGCGGGCGCGTCGAGTGCGTCCGGCGAGAGCAATGCAGCGCGTTTCGTGGGGGCGGGAGGCAATGGCATGTGTCAGATCGCTCGCAGAAAGTGGGAACCAGAAAACGAAAAAGCCGCCTGAATACCTAGGCGGCTTTGTTCGGGGGATGCGGTCGTGGAGCTCAACGGCATGGGGCCATTATGCACACCCCGCACGACGCGCCAATGGCTCTTTACGCACCACCTGGGGCATTTCCCATGTCACGGTACAAAAGGGCCGGCGCGCCGCCCGGTGCAACGCTCAGGCAGCCTTCTTGAGCGCCTTGACGGCCTTGAGCACGTCGTCGACATGGCCCGGAACCTTGAGTCCGCGCCATTCGGCCTTCAGGATCCCGTCCGCACCGATCAGGAAGGTGCTGCGCTCGATGCCCTTGACCTTCTTGCCGTACATGATCTTGTTCTTGACCACGCCGAACATGTGGCACATCTTTTCTTCGGTGTCGGCGATGAGCTCGAAGGGGAGCTCCAGCTTTGCCTTGAATTCGTCGTGCGACTTCATGTTGTCGCGCGACACGCCGAAGACCGTGGCGCCTGCCTTTTCGAAGTCCTTGTAGCGGTCGCGGAATTGCATCGCTTCGGTGGTGCAGCCCGGAGTGTTATCTTTCGGGTAAAAGTACATGACCAGCACGTGGCCGAGATGCGAGGTATTCGAGACCTTCAGGCCGCCCGTGGCGTTGGCGTCGAATTCAGGAATGGGTTTGTTGACAACGATCGCCATGAAACTTGTTTTCTCCGTTAGATTCCGTTCTCCGAGCCCTCTCGCACCGTTTTCAGACGGGCTTGCTCAAAAGAATGAAGGATTGGTCGTTGCTAACTTTGGGGGTAGCGGGCCGGTTCGCAACCCAGTATTTTACCCCGAAAACGCTGGCCTCAGCCGTTCGCCGGACTCTCGACGAGCAGAGCGGCAACGACATGCCTGCCTTCGCCCGCCAGGATGTTGTAGGTTCTGCAGGCCGCCGCGGTGTCCATGGTCTCCACGCCGGTGCGTTGCGCCATCAAGGGCTGCAGCCAGGCGGGTTGTGGAAAACGGATGCGGTTTCCGCTGCCGAAGATGATCAGTTCGGCGCCCAGCGACACCAGTTGAGCGAAATGCGCAGGACCGATCTCGTCGAAGCTCGAACAATGCCATTCGAAGCGCTCGCCACGCGAGCCGACGACAACACTGCCTTCGACCTTTTCATTGTTGATGGCCACCCAGCCGGGGCCGTGGGCGGTAAGGGATTGGGCGTCGGATTTGTCGGGCTGGAGCTTCATCTGTGCACTGGGAACTGTGGTCAAATTATAGGTTTCCCCTGGTGCCGAGGGGCTCGCAAGGGTTTTTGGGGGCCCGCCCGCAAGGGCCTGCAACCCCAAGCAAGCAACCCGTTTCAACCCGTTTCAACTCGTTATTTCGCGCCCGGGAGGGCCCTTTGAAGCAGCTCAAGAAATCGGCCAAGCTGGCCAACGTGCTCTATGACATCCGCGGCCCGATCATGGACGCCGCCAAGCAGATGGAAGAGGACGGCCAGAAGATCATCAAGCTCAACATCGGCAACCTCGCCGTGTTCGGCTTCGATGCCCCGGAAGAAATCCAGCAGGACATGATCCGCAACCTGCCCAACTCGGCCGGTTACTCCGACAGCAAGGGCGTCTTTGCCGCGCGCAAGGCGGTGATGCACGAGACGCAGAAGCAGGGCATTGCGGGCGTCACGCTGGACGACATCTATCTGGGCAACGGTGCCAGCGAGCTGATCGCCATGTCCACCAACGCGCTGCTCGACGACGGCGACGAGCTGCTGCTGCCGGCGCCTGACTATCCGCTGTGGACCGCCTCCACCAGCCTGTCCGGCGGCACCCCCGTGCATTACCTGTGCGACGAAGCCAACGGCTGGATGCCCAACCTGGACGACATCCGCGCCAAGATCACGCCGCGCACCAAGGGCATCGTGGTCATCAACCCGAATAACCCGACCGGCGCGCTGTACTCCGACGCGCTGCTCAAGAGCATCGTGGCCATCGCGCGCGAGCACGGCCTGGTCATCTTCGCGGACGAGGTCTACGACAAGGTGCTGTACGACGGCGTCAAGCACACCGCCATTGCCAGCCTGTCGAGCGACGTGCTCACGCTGACCTTCAATTCGCTCTCCAAGAGCTACCGCTCGTGCGGCTACCGCGCCGGCTGGCTCGTGGTGTCGGGCGACAAGCGCGGCGCGCAAGACTACATCGAGGGCCTGAACATGCTCTCGAACATGCGCCTGTGCGCCAACGTGCCGGGCCAGTGGGCCATTCAGACGGCGCTGGGCGGCTACCAGAGCATCAACGATCTGGTGTGCGACGGCGGGCGCCTGCGCCGCCAGCGCGACCTGGCCTACGAACTCATCACCGCCATTCCCGGCGTGAGCTGCGTCAAGCCCAGTGCGGCGCTGTACATGTTTCCCAGGCTCGACCCCGAGGTCTATCCGATCGAGGACGACCGCCAGTTCTTCCTCGAGCTGCTGAAGGAAACCCGCGTGATGCTGGTGCAGGGCACCGGCTTCAACTGGGCCACCCCGGACCACTTCCGCATCGTCTTCCTGCCCCACGAGGACGACCTGCGCGAAGCCATCAACCGCATCGCCAAGTTCCTGGAGCAGTACCGCCTGCGCCGCAAGACAGTCTCATGAAATTCATCAGCGCCGCCGCCGCCTTTTCTTTCTGCGCTCTGCCTTTCGCGGCCTTGCCCGCGGCAGCCGCCGACAAGGCTCCCACCGGTTCTGTTTCCTTCCAGCACAACGACTGGGAACTGGCCTGCGACAACACGCGCACCTGCCGCGCCGCCGGCTACCAGCCTGAAAGTGGGGAAGGGGCGCCGGTGTCGATGCTCCTCACGCGCAAGGCCGGGCCCGGCACCGCCGTCGACATCGAAATGCAGATCGACCGTGAAGACGACATCAAGGGCGCCGTGCGCCTGAAGGTTGGCAAGGCCACCGTGTCGGGTCTGGAGGGCGGATCCCCCAGCCTCGACGCCGGCCAGGTCCGCACCGTGCTGCCCGAGCTGCTCAAGGCCGACAACGCCACGCTCACCGCCGCCGGCAACAAGCAGTGGACGATCTCGCTGGCCGGCCTCAATGCCGTGCTGCTGAAAATGGACGAGGCGCAGGGCCGCATCGGCACGCCGGGCGCCCTGGTGCGCCGCGGCGGCAAGCCGGAGTCGTCGGTGCTGCCGCCGCTGCCGGCCCCGGTGGTGAATGCCGTCAGGCCGCCCAAGGCGCGCCCCGGCGACGCCGCGCTGGCCGCGCGCATCTTTCCGTCGCTGAAGCTGGCCGACATCAAGGAACAGTGCAACAACAACGACGACGTGAGCGCCAAGGCGCTGGAAGTGCACCGCCTGACCGACAAGCGGGTGCTGCTGTCCTTGGCCTGCAGCATGGGCGCGTACAACTCGTCGAACCTGCTCTGGATCGCCAACGACATGCCGCCCTATGCGCCGGTGTCCCGCGAGGCGAACGGCGACTTCGATCCCAAGGACGCCAGCGTCAGCTCCGCCATGAAAGGCCGCGGCATCGGGGACTGCTGGTCGAACGAAACCTGGCACTTCAACGGCAAGGACTTCGTGCGCACCGGCGAAACCGGCGACGGCATGTGCCGTGGCTTTGCCGGTGGCGCCTGGAGCCTGCCCCGCTACGTCAGCCGTGTCGTCAATACGCCGTGATTGCGCCCTGATTGATTGCTCTGTGCCCGCTCTCAGTGACCGCTCCGTCCGCCACCCCATTCAAACCCTCAACGCCATCAGTGCGACCTTTTCAATGAAATCCATCCAAGTAGGCCTGCTCGGCGCAGGCACGGTCGGCAGCGGCACCTTCAAGGTACTCCAGCGCAACCAGGAAGAAATCAAGCGCCGCGCCGGACGCGGCATCGAGATCACCATGGTGGCCGACCTCGACATCGCCCGCGCCCGCGAAGTGGCCGGCGAAGGCGTCAAGGTGGTTGCCGATGCGCGCGAAGTCATTGCCAACCCCGACATCGACATCGTCATCGAGCTCATCGGCGGCTACGGCATCGCCAAGCAACTGGTGCTCGAGGCCATTGCGGCCGGCAAGCACGTGGTCACCGCCAACAAGGCGCTGCTGGCGGTGCACGGCACCGAGATCTTCGCGGCCGCTCATGCCAAGGGCGTGATGGTGGCCTTCGAGGCCGCGGTGGCCGGCGGCATCCCGATCATCAAGGCGCTGCGCGAAGGCCTCACGGCCAACAGCATCCAGTGGCTGGCCGGCATCATCAACGGCACCACCAACTTCATCCTCTCGGAGATGCGCGACAAGGGCCTGGACTTCGCCACCGTGCTCAAGGAGGCGCAACGCCTGGGCTACGCCGAAGCCGACCCCACCTTCGACATCGAAGGCGTGGACGCCGGCCACAAGGTCACGCTGATGAGCGCCATTGCGTTCGGCATTCCGGTGCAGTTCGACAAGGCCCACATCGAGGGCATCACCAAGCTCGCCGCGCAGGACATCAAGTACGCCGAACAGCTGGGCTACCGCATCAAGCTGCTGGGCATCACCAAGCGCAGCACGGTCCAGAGTGCGAGCGGCAAGCCGGTCGAGGGCATCGAGCTGCGCGTGCACCCGTCGCTGGTGCCGTCCAAGCGCCTGCTGGCCAACGTCGAAGGCGCGATGAACGCGGTGGTGGTGCACGGCGACGCCGTGGGCACCACGCTGTACTACGGCAAGGGCGCCGGCAGCGAGCCGACCGCCAGCGCCGTCATTGCCGACCTGGTCGACATCACCCGCCTGCACACCGCCGACGCCGCGCACCGCGTGCCGCACCTGGCCTTCCACCCGGACGCCATGAGCGACCTGCAGGTGCTGCCGATGGCCGAGGTCGTCACCAGCTACTACCTGCGCCTGCGCGTGGCCGACCAGGCCGGCGTGCTCGCCAAGGTCACGGGCCTGCTGGCCACCGCCGGCATCAGCATCGACGCCGTGCTGCAGCGCGAAGCCGACGAAGTGGGCGGCGAAGGCTCCACGCAAACCGACCTGATCATCCTCACGCACGATGCGCGCGAAGGCACCGTCAACGATGTGCTGGCCGAGCTGCAGGCGCTGCCGACCGTGCTCGAACCCATCGTGCGCATCCGCAAGGAAGAGCTGAAGTGAATTACCTGAGCACCCGCGGCCACCCCGACCGCAAGCGTTTCTGCGAGATCCTGCTGGAGGGCCTGGCGCCCGATGGCGGCCTGTATCTGCCCGACAGCTATCCGCAGGTCGACACCGCCACGCTCGCCAGGTGGCGCGCGCTGCCGTACGCGGAGCTGGCGTTCGAGATCCTCTCGCTCTACATCGACGACATTGCGCCGGCCGACCTGAAGGCCATCTGCGCCAGGACCTACACCGCCGAGGTGTTCGGCACCGACGAGATCGTGCCGCTGCGCGAGCTCGAAGACGGCGTGTACCTCCAAGCCCTGTCCAACGGCCCCACGCTGGCCTTCAAGGACATGGCGATGCAGCTGCTGGGCAACCTGTTCGAGTACGAGCTGACCCGCCGCGGCGCCGAGCTCAACATTCTGGGCGCCACCAGTGGCGACACCGGCAGCGCGGCCGAATACGCCATGCGCGGCAAGAAGGGCGTGCGCGTGTTCATGACCTCGCCGGACGGCCGCATGAGCCCGTTCCAGCAGGCGCAGATGTTCAGCCTGCAGGACGAGAACATCCACAACATCGCCATCACCGGCGTGTTCGACGACTGCCAGGACATCGTGAAGGCGGTGTCGAACGACCTGGGCTTCAAGCGCAAGTACCGCATCGGCACCGTCAATTCGATCAACTGGGCGCGCCTGCTGGCGCAGGTCGTCTACTACTTCGCGGGCTATTTCCAGGCCACGGCCAGCGACGACAAGCCGGTGAGCTTCGCCGTGCCTTCGGGCAACTTCGGCAACGTCTGCGCCGGCCATGTGGCGCGCATGATGGGCCTGCCCATTCAGACGCTGGTGGTCGCCACCAACGAGAACGATGTGCTCGACGAGTTCTTCCGCACCGGCATCTACCGCGTGCGCGGCGCGGTCGACACGCACGAAACCTCCAGCCCGTCGATGGACATCAGCAAGGCCAGCAACTTCGAACGCTTCGTGTTCGACCTGGTGGGCCGCGACGCCGCCCGGCTGCGCCAGCTGTTCGTTGAAGACCTGGGCCTGAACGGCAGCTTCGACCTGAGCGCCGATCCGCTGTTCAAGCAGGCCGCCGAGCGCTTCGGCTTCAAGAGCGGCCGCAGCACGCACGCCGACCGCCTGGCCACCATCCGCGACACCGAAAAGCGCTTTGCCACGCTGATCGATCCGCACACCGCCGACGGCCTGAAGGCCGCCCGCGAGCAGCTCGCCCCGGGCGTGCCGATGGTGGTGCTCGAAACCGCGCTGCCCATCAAGTTCGCGGCCACGCTGGTCGAGGCACTGGGCGAGGAGCCGCCACGGCCGAAGAAGTTCGACGGCATCGAGGCGCTGCCCAAGCGCGTCGTCAAGCTGCCGGCCGACGCGGAAGCCGTGAAGGCCTACATCGCCGAGAACTGTGACTGACCGCGGCCGGGCTCCCGCATGAAGGTCGTCGGCTTTGCCGGCTATTCGGGCGCGGGCAAGACCACGCTGCTGGAGCGCCTCATTCCGGCGCTCAAGCGGCTCGGCCAGCGCGTGTCGGTGGTCAAGCATGCGCACCACAAGTTCGACATCGACCACCCCGGCAAAGACACCTACCGCCACCGCGAGGCCGGTGCCTTCGAAGTTGTGGTGGCTTCCGACAAGCGGCTCGCGGTCATGCGCGAGTTCGAAGTGCCGGTGGAACTCAGCGTGCATCAGCTGCTGGCCGAGGTGCATCCGGCGGCCGACTGGGTGCTGGTCGAGGGCTTCCGGCACAGCGACGTGCTGAAGATCGAGATCTGGCGCGCGCCCGCCGGTGACCAGCCGTCGCGCCCGGTGCTCTACATCGAAGACCCCTTCGTCACCGCCGTGGCCACGGACGATCCGGCCAGCCTGCCCGAGCCCACCGCGCGGCCGCTGTTCGACCTCAACGACGCCGAGGCCATTGCGCAGTGGTTGATCGACAGCGGCGAGCGCTTCGAATACAACCCCGAACACCATGGCTGACACACCCGTTCCCTTTTCCGCCTCTTCCCTGCGCCCGCCGCTGATGCCGCTCGACGAGGCCATTGCCGTCCTGCTGGCAAAGGCGCAACCGACGCTGCCCAGCGAAAGCGTCGCCACTTTCGACGCCGACGGCCGCGTGCTGGCGCAAGACCTCGTCTCCGGCCTGACCGTGCCACCGCGCGACAACAGCGCGATGGACGGCTATGCCGTGCGCGTGGCC
>NNBV01000210.1_pt1 | contig 30374 bp, 20 predicted proteins | sample 1173771 | NCBI WGS metagenome assembly NNBV01 (sample SAMN07173938, study PRJNA388173) | plant metagenome | isolation source: symbiotic tissue sample KVS11 | place: Norway: Troms, Kvaloya island | reverse complement strand
GTACTAATAGTTCGCCAAGGTAGCTAGTTAGGGAAAAGTTAAAGGATTGAAATTTTTATCCTTTAATTTTTCCCCCAGTCGAAATCCTGCATTTTTAGCTTCGTGAACCTTTAATCATCTCTGGTGAATCGCTAGTTTCATTTTACAATATCTATTCTACTTATAGACTAAGTGTTTAGAATTCTTATCTAATAAATTTCATTGACTAATCGGAATTTGATCTGTCATAACTTTTTGTTTCCTTAAAAAGCTATTTAAGTCACTAAATACTTTCCAAACTTTTAGTTTTTTTAAGAAAAATTAGTTCAAATATTGACTTTTTATTGGTATGATAAGTTTTGTTAACATTATTAGTAATGTTTTTTAATTTACTAACTAATTTTAGTTTTTCACAGCCTAAAAGTGCGCCAAGAATTTTAGTAAGTTATGACTCTTAACTCATTAATGGCTATGGTGTTGATTGATTACCAGGAGAAAGTAGAAATATGAATTCTGGGGAATATACATTAGCTAAATCAACCAATCAATGGGCACTACAACCAGAAGTAGAGATGAAGTTTGCTCACTTTCTAATAAATCACGCTGTAGATGCTGCTTTTTGTTTAGGAGCAAACGCACAGTTTCTTTACGTCAACGACGCCACTTGCCTGATGACTGAGTATTCCCGTGAGGAATTACTCTCCATGAGGCTGCATGATATAGATGTAGACTTTTCGCTACACAATTGGTCAGAAATTAGCTCACAGGGTTCCCTTACCTTTAAATCTCGCTATCGGACAAAAGGAGGTCGGATATTTCTGGTAGAAATATCGATTAACTATATAAAACAACAAGATATAGAATTTGGCTGTGCTTTTGCTCGTGAAAAAACTGACGAGATAGTAGAACTGAGCGTGCAAAAGTGGACTGATGAATTAAGGGATGCTAAAGACAATTTACAACAGGAATTTTCTCAACTGAAGGCAAAAGAAGTAGAGCTAGAAGCATCTCTTTCTTTACTTCGTTCCACTCTCGAATCTACTGCAATTGGTATTGTTGCAGTTAACTTTGAGGGAGATATTCTCAGCTTGAATCAAAAATTTTTGGATATGTGGGAGATACCAGAGTCCCTAATGTTATCTAAGAAATGTCCTCGATGCAAAGCATTTTTTGAGAACAAACTTAAAGATCCACAAGCTTTTAATCGGCTGATTTGGGAAGTATCTAGCCAATCTGATTTTGAGAGTTACGACATTCTAGAGTTGAAAGATGGGAGAGTTTTTGCACACTATTCTAAACCTCAGTGGCTTGAGGGCAAAATTATTGGTAGAGTGTGGAGTATTTGGGACATTACTGAATCGAAACAAACTGAAGAAGCATTACGGCTCAACGCAGCTAGATTTCGGACTTTAGCAGAAACGACAGATGCCAGCACTTTTCTGATTCAAGGTACGCGACTTTGCTACATAAATCCAGCAGTAGAGCAACTCACTGGCTATACAAAAGAGGAACTGCTAACAGGTTTTGATCTTCGCCGACTGATTAAGAGCAAAAAACGCAGGCAAATACGTAAGCAGGGTGAAGCAACTAACTTTGAATATCAGGAAATGAATATTCTGACAAAAAATGGCACGGAGCGCTGGCTAGCCTGTGCAGTTGCAATGCTAGATGGAGGACTGGATTTTGGAGGAAAACCAGTTGAAATGATTGCAGCGATTGATATTACCGATTATAAATATGCAGAATTAGGGCTTAACCAAGCATTAGAACAAGCCAAACAACTTAGCGAACTTAGAGCGCGTTTTCTTTCTATGGTTTGTCATCAATTCCGAACTCCTCTGAATATTGTTTCATTTTCTAATAGTTTACTGAAGGAAGAAGTAGACAAACGTACCCAGAAGAAAATACAACCATTACTCGATCATATTCAAAAAGCCACCGAACAACTGAGCCTGATGTTGGATGATATTTTGTTCTTCTCTAAGGCAGAATCAGCAAAATTAAACTTTGAGCCAAAACCACTTGAATTAGTTCAATTTTGTCATGATTTAGTTGCACAAATGCAAATGAGTGTTAGCCAAATCCCAATCAATTTTGTAAGTCCTGATAACTCTCTAACAGCCTATATAGATAAAAAACTGTTAGAGCCGATTTTGAAGAATTTGCTTGATAACGCGATTAAGTATTCTCCATCAAAAATTGCAATTAATTTAGAACTATCTTGCCAAAATGAAAAATTGATTTTTCAAGTCAAAGATAGGGGGATCGGTATTTCATTAGTAGATCAACAACGAATATTTGAGCCATTTTATCGTGGTAGTAATATTGATCATATCCCTGGTACTGGACTAGGACTATCGATTCTTAAAACCCTTGTAGATTTACATCATGGACAAGTGTCTGTAGAAAGTCAAATTGGTGTGGGGACTACTTTTACTGTCATGTTGCCATTAATCAAATCAGAGTTTACTAGTAGCGAGTTATGAGTGTTGAAATAAAGATAATTGTTTATTCAAAATTTAACAATCATAACTCTTGGAACGAGGTAATTAATTTAGGTCTATTTAGATACTCACCAAAGAGTATAGTAACGAACTTATGCAAAAAGTCATGGTAATAAAAAATGATGTACGAATCGTCCAAGAAAATTCTCGTCATTGAAGATGATAGCGTTACCCGCAATCTTTATTTAAAAGGTCTTGAGGCTAAAGGCTTTGATACAATAAGTGCTGACAACGGTCTTACTGGTATCCAACAAGCACAAAAGGATATACCCGATTTAGTGATTTGCGATATCACGATGCCTGATATGGATGGTTATAGCGTTTTAACTACCCTACGCGAAGATCCTCAGACAGCAATTATTCCTTTCATTTTTCTCACTGGCAGTAGTACCAAAGCAGATGTTCGCAAAGCTATGGAATTGGGAGCAGATGACTATCTTACCAAACCTTCGACACTAGACGAATTGCTCAGAGCGATCGCAACTCGTTTGCAAAAGCAAGCTAATCTGCAATACTGGTGCGCGATGAAATTCGAGAAAGCTCCAAAATCAGTATTTTCAGATGATACTACAGATGCGATCGCTGGAGGTGTTGCCGTAGCCTCTGATAGAGAAGCCCCTGACAAACAAGCCAGTATTCCTTCTAAGTCAATCTTTCCCTATATTCCCCAATTAAAAGAAGTTTTCGACTTTATCGAAGCCCATTATCATCAAGGAATTACTTTGTGTGATGTGGCTGTTGCTGTTGGTTACTCACCAGCTTACTTAACTAACCGAGTCGCAAGGCAGACAGGAGAGACTGTAAACTGCTGGATTGTCAAACGCCGGATGGCAGGAGCGCGTTTTTTACTCCAAAATAATAATCAGACAGTTGAGAAGATAGCGAAAGCATTGGGCTATCAGGATGTGTCTCATTTCTCCCGCCAGTTTCGCCAACATCACGGTTTACCTCCCCAAGCTTGGCGCAAAGAGCATCAGCTTGTATCGCAAAAACAGGTGAAACTCTGGTGAAATTAGATTTCCAGCAATTTTCATTTAAACTACGACTGAGATGGGTAGTAGGCTTCCCCCGAACGGGAGTGGCGAGTGGGAAGTAGTGTAGTTTAACAAGAAAAGTATTTTCCTCCTACCTTCTGCCTCCTGCCTCCTGCCTTCTGCCTCCTACCTTCTGCCTCCTACCTCCTGCCTTCTGCCTCCTGCCTCCTTCATACAAATAGTTGCGTAAACTCATATATTAAATCCACTCTGCCCTTACGTAACATGGCTGGATCTAATCTTTCAGTAGTATTGCAAGTCATCAAGACAACTAACCTTTGCTGCATCTGAATACCAGAGTCATCAATTACACTCTGATACAAAGTGCCATCCAGCAAACTCAGAATGTGTTCGGTTTTGTTGTTGTATTGCGCTACCTCAGAAGCACGATTTTGTGCTAGATTATCAGCTTCGTTAATAACGATACAAATACGCTCTATGTAAGTTGGTGGGACAAAATTAGCGATCGCATCATGGTCTAAAATAAAAATTACATACCCTAAAGGTACAAGAATTTCTTTTGCTACTGCCTGTGTCCAGACTGTTTTACCTGTACCTGGTTTACCATGTACAACAACCGCTAACTGATTTTGATTCAGAATCGCTTGCTGTACAGAATCAGTAAAGTTTTGGATATCTGCGGGAAATGTGCGAATGTTAAATTGACTATGAACCTTGCCTACACGACTTTGATATCCACTCAGCATCACTGCTAAGTCGTAAGTCGCTTTGTTTATTAGTGGCGCGAGATTTCTTGCCATTAAACTATATTGTCGTCGCCCGCGATCGTAGGGGTCAATTTGCAACCAAACGTCATACTTTGCCCAGTAAGCATAAACAGTATTGATAACGTCTAAGCGTTCCCAGCTAACAAATCTATCTATAGGAAAATAAAAATCTCTTTCTGAGTAATACTGGGTAATAATGTCGGGATTACCCAACACACCTAAAACTCGCAGTACAGTAATTTCTTGCAGTCGGTTAAGAACATAATCAATGGGAATACTACTACGACTCACAAATTGAACAATGGGCGTTTCCGTACTCAAAACATCCTTGTAGCGATGATCCGGTGATTGAGGATCTGGCGTGATGTAATTCCAAAACTTTTCAACTTCGTAGCGGGTGTTCTCAGATACAACATTTAACAAATTAGCCCACCAAGCATAATTATTTCGCCCCAAAATATCAGCAACATTACTCGCTAAATTCAAACTTTTTTGAGTTAGTTCGCGGGAGTCACTAGACACCAGTTGCCACAAAAACCCCCAGTCTAATTCTCGGTTAAACGGTCGCCAACCGCTAGCAAGCAAGCTTTGCCGGGTATTATTTGTAGGAGCGCCTTCATTGCTTCTAAAATAGTCAAAATCCATATTTATGTGTTATGCAGCGTTAATCGGGTTATTTTGTGTAAAGTAGGAGATTTTGAAAAATTTTTCTCGTAATATCAACTAATTGCGTACAAATGATAATTTTATTTACACTGTGCTGTAATGGCTATGAAGTCTTTATAATCTAACTTATTACTTATGTAATATACTATACTACATTAAAACTACCTGTGTCAACTTTTTTGACAAAGCAATTGGGAAGTGGGAGTTTACTTTTAGCTATTGATGTACTTGCACCACTCATCTATCTCTAAATGAGGACTAATATCACATCCGTGAAATTGCCCAGAAGATAAAGCACATAAGGAATGAGAATTAAATAACATCGACTTTTGTAGGTTGGGTTGAGGCACGAAACCCAACGCCCCAGAGATGTTGGGTTTCGCAGACTCAACCCAACCTACACAGGTTACTAAATCCACGATTCTAACCTCATTTTGGCTGAGACAAAAGTGCACTTTCCTTGCTGGCTTGTCTCTAGGTTAGCTTTAATATCATCTCCGGTAAATTAGTTGTGATATTTCATTGCTTCGCTTTGCTCTCTACGAGACGCACTCGCGTTCGCAATGACAACTTAAAAGGAGGGTTAGGGAGAATCAAGTCCAATACGCTTGGGATAAGGATAATAGCATCCCGCAGGGAAGTGAAACCCAACAATTAACGCTTGATGTTGGGTTTCGTTCCTCAACCCAACCTACGCAGGTTAAGGTTTTTATAGCTAACACCAAGCGTATTACATTATCAATTAAAAATTATTCTAATCAAGTTGAGTATTTGCCATTAATTTCTATATAACCCTCTGAAAGATCGCAACCCCATACAGTTGCAGAGGCTTCACCAATATTGAGGCTAACATGAATATTTACTTGATCCTTGGACATAATTTGCCGCAACTGTTCCAGATTTTCATTAGTTAAGGTATTTGGATAAACTTTCACATTATCAAATCTAATAACAACTTTGTCTGGATTAATCTCTTGTTCATTTTCGCATTTACCTATAGCCATAGCAACTCGTCCCCAATTTGGATCTGCTCCATAGACGGCGGTTTTGACTAATGGGGAATTCACAATTGCTTTAGCTACTGTTTTAGCTTGTGCATAGTTAACAGCCGAATCTACAGTTACCTCAATAATTTTGGTAGCACCTTCTGCATCTCGGGCAATTTTTAGCACTAATTCTTGTGCAACTTCTTGCAATGCACTAGCAAAATCTGCTTCTGAAACTTCACCTGCCAAACCATTAGCTAAAATCACGGCGGAGTCACTAGTAGAAGTGTCAGTGTCTACACTCAAACAGTTAAAGGTTTTATCTATAGTAGAGCGAAAAATAGAACGAAGGCTATTTGCAGAAATTGCAGCGTCGGTAAAAAAGAAAGTTAGAAGAGTAGCCATATTAGGCTCAATCATGCCAACACCTTTGGCAATTCCGACGAGCTTGGCATTTCCTATTTGGCGTGTAGCTAGTTTTGCTACTGTATCGGTGGTCATAATACCACGGGCTGCGGCATGGAAATCAGCGTCAGTCAATTTTTCGCCCAATCCTAATAACCCTGATCGGATTTTTTCAATTGGATAACGTCTACCAATTACACCTGTAGAAGCGATCGCAATATTATGTGCTGCAATTCCAGTTTCGGTTGCAACTAATTGTAGAACTTCTTGGGCGTCAGCGATGCCAACTGAACCATTAGCTACATTTGCGTTTTTAGATATAACGACAATTGCTTGTGCTTGCGAATCTTTTAAATTATCCCGGCTAATAGTAACACTTGGCCCAGCAAAAAGACTTTGAGTAAAGACTCCATCTGCAACACAAGGAACAGATGATTTAATAAATACGAAATCATCTGTTGTATCTCGGATTCCTAAGTTAGTAATAAATGCACTAAAACCTTGAGGTGTTGAAGATGTAGTTAATGACATTTTTCTAGATTTAATAATTTGCTTTAATTATCTCATACCATTTCCAAAAATCTTGGCGACAGAAAATTACAAATCAGTTAATGTGAGGGTAAATGTTGTCCATCCATTGCTACTTTCTGCTTGAATGTTTCCTTGGAGTTGTTCGACTAATTTCTGGACTATGGGTAAACCTAATCCTGAGCCACCTTGATTCCAGATGTCTGCATTGGGAAGGCGATAAAATTTCTCAAAAATCCGTGGTAACTCTGTCACCGTAATTTCTGCTGAATTACTGATAGTAATAATAGTTTTTGCGATCGCTTCTGAGGAATTGTGATTTACACTTAGGATAATTTCACCACCAGCAGGTGTATATTTACAAGCATTATTAAGTAATTCTACTATTATTCGTTCCAAGCTAATGCTATCTGAGAACAGAGGCGGGAGATTTGAAGGGAGATTCAGGTGTAGAGTTTGCTGATGTTCTTGAACACGGACTTGAAACGGTTCAATCACCCAAATTAACCACTGTTGTAAGAGTAACGCATCAGGTGTAATAACTGGATAGGATGAGCTTTCTAGCCGTTGTAAGTCTAGTAGATCGTTAATTAATCCTAGCTCGCGATCGCACTCGCTTTCCATCAATTCTAGATAGCGTCGAGCTTCCTCAGCATTCGTAGATATGTGTATCATTTGAATCATCATTTTTATATTACTCAGAGGCGATCGCAGTTCATGAGAAACTAAATTCAAAAAGTCATTTTTGAGTTGATTTATCTCCTCCCATCGCGCCACAAGTTCCTCTTGCTCAATCTGCTTTTGACGCGCCTCAATTGCTCGTTTGCGCTCAGTAATATCTCGAAACACCAAGATAGCACCGGTAATATTCTCTTTATCATCTTTAATTGGTGCAGCGCTGTCATCAATTGGTATTTCTGCACCGTTTTTAGTAATCAAAATGGTTTCTGCGGGGAGGCTAACAATAATACCATCTTCAAGAACTTTGACGATCGGACTTTCAATAGAGTCATGAGTTTCGGCATTGGCAATATTGAATACTTCTGATGAATTTCTCCCACAAGCTTCTTCTTGTTTCCATCCAGTTAGATTTTCAGCAACCGGATTCATAAAAGTGATCAATTCATGTAAATCGCTAGCGATTACACCATCGCTGATACTTTTTAAGAGTGCATACAGCCATTTTTTATTTGCTTTTAGCTGCTTTTCTACGCCATGTTTAATCAGAGTTATTTCAATATTAGTTTGTAGCTCTTTTTCTTTAAAAGGTTTGAGTAAGTAGCCAAAAGGCTCAGTTATCTTAGCCCGCTCTAATGTATTTTCATCTGCATAAGCAGTCAAATAAATTACTGGGATATCCAAACGTTTATATATTTCTTGAGCAGCTTCTATCCCGTCCATTTTCCCTTTTAGTTTAATATCCATCAGTACTAAATCTGGGGATATTTCAATTGCTGTATTAATTGCTTCTTCTCCTGATGAAGCAATGGCAGGAACTTTGTAACCAAATTTCTTAAGTCGATATTGTAAATCTTTGGCAACAATAGCTTCATCTTCCACAACTAAAATTTTTGCGTTTGTCATTTTTCATTAATTGTGTATTTATGGTAAAGGAAATGTCACCTGAAACTCTAATCCAATGGCGCTTTTAATATTGATATTTCCTGATAGCTGGTGGGTGAAAGCATCTACTAGCTCCCAGCCTAATGATGCTATGTTTTCAAAATCAAAATTTGGTGGTAAGCCAATGCCGTTATCACTAACTACAAGTGTCAATTCTTGATCAAGATTTTTCTTAAAATCAATACTAATTGTACCATTTCTACCCATTGGGAATGCATATTTTAAGGAATTAGATACAAGCTCATGGATAATTAAGCTACAAGGAATTGCTGTATCCAAGCCTAGAAAAACTTGGTCGTCAATATTTACTGTCATAGCGATCGCATCTTCGTTGACTTCATAAGCAGTAAATAAACTTGCCACTAAATCTCGAATATATTCACCAAAATCAATCCTTGCCAAGTCTTGAGATTGATACAATTTTTCGTGAACTAGAGCCATTGATGCAATTCTCTGCTGGCTTTGTTGGAATATTACTAAATCGTCTTTGTCTTTGACATAGGCAGATTGCAGGTTTAGCAGACTAGAAATAACCTGTAAATTATTTTTGACCCGATGATAAATTTCTTTTAATAACACCTCTTTTTCTAAAAGTGATGCTTGGATTTGCTCCTCCCACTGTTTGCGATCGCGCTGTGCAGCTTGTCGTTCACTAATGTCTTCGATTACAGAAATAAAATACTTTGGATCTCCACAAACTTCACGTGTTAAAGATACAGTCAGATTAACCCAAATTATGGAACTATCTTTGTGAAAATAGCGCTTTTCTATGGAATAAGTTTGAATATTATCTGCTAAAATCTGGTCAACATATTCCAAGTCTGTGTTCAGATCATCTGGGTGGGTAATATCTTGAAAAGTTAGCAAATGTAGTTCTTCGGGTGTGTAACCAAGAATATCGCAAAGCTTCTGATTAACTAACAACCACCTTCCATCTGTTGCTACATGGGCAATGCCAACAGCAGCTTGATGGAATGCAGCCCGAAATCGTTGTTCACTCTCGCGTAATGCTTCTTCTATTCGCTGACGTTGAGTAATTTCTGTCTGTAGTGATTCGTTGATTTTGGTTAACTCTGCTGTCCGTTCCTCAACTTTGCTTTCTAGTTGGTTAAGTAAGTTATTTAATGCCTCTTCTGCTTGTTTGCGCTCAGTGATATCTGTATGTGAGCCTGCCATTCGCACGACATTACTATCTTCATCCCAAAGTGCTTGACCTCGATCTAAAATCCATTTATAAGTTCCGTCTTTACACAAAACTCGATACTCAGTAGTGTAAAACGGTGTTTTCTGGGCAAAGTGATCTTGAACTGCTTGCATTACCCAATCGAGATCGTTCGGATGCACTCGTGTCAATCTTGGATCTAAATGGTTAGAAATTTCGTGATCTTCGTAACCGAGCATTTCCTGCGAGCGAGGTGAGAAAAAAACTTCATTAGCTCTAACATTCCAGTCCCAAATTCCATCATTATTGCCGCGCAAAGCTAATTGCCAGCGTTGTTCACTTTCTCTCAACACCTCCTCAGTTCGTATGCGTTCAGCAATTTCTTTTGCTAGTTGGCAGTTTGCAGCCTCTAATTGAGCAGGACTTGGTAGAGCTAGTGCTTGCGGTATTAATGGCACAAGTTCTATAGCCGTCAATACGGAGACAAAAGCGGTAATAGCTTTGAGTAACCCTGATAGCCAATAAGTAGGGTGCCAAAGCGTCCATACATCCATTAAATGGGTTGTGCCACAAGCAACGATGAATGTGCCAAACATTAGGAATATCCAGCCAAAAGGCACATCACGCCGTTTACGGACAAAATAAACCAACATCACTGGAATTGAATAATAAGCAAGTCCAGTTAACACATCTGAAACCAGATGCAACCACACCAATCCTGGTTTCCAGAGGTAGCAATGTCCGTGGGGAATAAACTGGCTAGTAGAGAAAAAATTATTTAAAAATTCCATCATCAAAACCCATACACTGCACAAGTCTTCACCGAAGCCTGAAGTGCGAAGGGAGATGTTTATTAGCCTACCTAAGACCTCTGTAGACACGTAGGCGCCTGGAGGGTGGCTTCTCATACTCTAAAAGAGAACACATTCGGCCTTCGTTACAGGTTTCCTGTATTAGCCGGAGGCTAGGATCGAGCAGCAGCTAGGCCTTCTACATCCTGTACCTGTCATACTTTCTAAGTTTTTTAACCTGATGATATGATTTATTGAAATTAAAGTACCGCGATCGCTCTGGTTCTTGTTACCGTAGATTCTCTGAAATGAAGCATTTATATATATAAAAACCTGCAAAAATCACAGTAATATTTCGCTTATATAATGTAAGTTTCATATAGCTATATACGTATTTTTACGTACTCACGAAATTAAATCCTGAGTATACCCATAGGGGCACGGTATCCTTATGACATAATGTTGTACTGTATCTGAATAGGAACCGCTATAGGGACTTCCAAATAAAAAAATATCCAATTAACTCTTGTGGGGTGGGCGTCTCGCCCGCCCTATGGACTGGGCGGGCAGGATGCCCACCCCACAATATTGAATAATTTATTTCTTGGAGTTCCCATAAGTCAATACGCTTGGGTTAAGGATAATCGTAGGTTGGGTTGAGGAACGAAACCCAACCTACGCAGTTTAAGGTTTTTGGCTTTAACTGAACCGTATTGCGCTATAAGCAGTCAGACAGAATTAATTACGCAATGACTGTAAATATTTTTGTCCGACTACTTAACTCTTAACTCCGAAATCCTAACTAATAAATTAATATCTGAGGTTGCTCAATTATGCCATCAGGCATGATAGTATCCCGCAACTTCGCATAAATCAGGTTTGTCTTCCAAAGGTTTGCCTTTGTTAAATTTGCCTTTGTTAAATTTGCCCATGTCAGGTCTGCACCAGTTAAATTAGCCTCAGTCAAATTAGCTTCTAGTAATTTTGCTCCACATAGTTTTGCTCCTGCAAGATTTGCAAAACTTAAATTAGCTTCAATTAGCGACGCTTCAATTAATTTGGCTTCACTTAGGTCTGCTTCTCTCAAATCCACATCACACAAAGAAGCACCCCAAAGATTACTACCTTTTAATTTCACCCGCCATAAGAAAGTTCCGCACAAATTTGCTCGTGTTAAATCAGCATTAATCAAATTAGCTTCACACAAAGATGCTTCATACAAATTAGCTTCGCGTAAACTAGCTTGCATCAAATTTGCGCCACTTAAATTAGCGCGAGTCAGAACACAGCCACACAAATTTGCACCACGCAAATCCGCTCCGATAAAGTTAATACCGCTTAAATCAATTCCTTTGAGGTCGATTCCACTCAAGTCACATCCGCTAAAATCCCGGCGCTGAAAATATTTATTTGTGATTTGACTTAATATAAATTCCTGCTGTTCAGCATAATTTTTCATGGTATTCACCTCTGGGTGTAATTTATCTCAAATGTCGAGTGTGATAGTTACCGTATATTGAGAGTACACCCCAAATGGAGATTAGCTCAGTAAATAATCAAAAATAAATTGACAAAAAACCGCCAATCACTTGAAAATGAGCTTTTTTAGTGGTTTTTAAAACAAAAAATGCTGACATAAGTCAGGAAATATTCATACAACAAGAGTCATTTGTCATTTGTCCTTGGTTATTGCTACTTCCCTACGAATTTTCATGAAAAGCTGTGAGATGAGTTAAAATTTCTATAAGTAATCAGTACTAAGTACTTCTCCTCACTCATAACTCGGCACTGATAGCATAAGCGTAATCCAACCTAGTCATCGCTGATTCTTTTGTTGCTTTCACTACTGCGCTTTTTTATTTACTTGTAACCAAATTTCTAAACTCACAAGCAACCACAGCTTCACTCCATAACGACTCCAAGTATCTCCTCGATAGTTTAACCAATTGCGAATTGGCAACTGGTTTAAGTAAGGAGCGATAGCTGCATTCCGATTGAGCAATAAATCTCTGGCTTCTTGTTGCCAATATTTCCGAAATCCTAATTGCACTGGTACCATCATGCCACTTTTGGGACGATGAATAATTGTGTCTGGTAAAATATCTGCGATCGCTTGTTTTAAAACTGCTTTTTCTTCCACTCCAGAAAGCTTATACTCTGGAGGGATTTCCATGCTTAAGTCTACTACTCGTTGGTCAAACAAAGGGGAGCGACCTTCCAAAAAAGCTGCTTGAGTTAAGTTACTCACTTTCGTCAGAATTTGGTCAGCGCCTTTAAATTTGATATTCATTGCCATTAAACGATTTAAATAGCTAGCTTGAGAAGATAAATCTTCTTCAAAAACCCAAGGTGCTGTTTGTACTGCTGTCCAAACTTCTGGTTTTAAAAGTTGCGGTAAGTCAACAGCACACTTTTGAAAGGAAATTAAATAAGCTTGCAATGCATCCTGATTGGTGACAGAGCCATATAAACTATTAATTAGCATTGGCTGATTTTTTGGCCCACCAAAACAGGGGTCGCCACCTTCACCATTTAAAATAACTTCTACGCTTTCTCTCGCCAATCGTCCCAGCAAGAGGTTAGGAACAGTCAATGGGTCGCCAATGGGGTCATCTAAATACGCCATTGTTTCCGGTAGACGTGACCACATATCCTTAAAAGTAATTTCTAAAATGTGGTGCTGCGTCTGGCAATGGGATGCAACGAGATTGGAAAATTCTAACTCATTGGGACATTCCGAACCAAAATGAATCGAGAAGGTGTGAACTGGTGCTTTATGGAATTTTGCTACTAAAGCAGTGATACTGCTAGAGTCCAAACCACCAGAAAGGAAAACACCAACGGGTTCATTGGCTGGTGGTAAATATTCTTGAACAACTTGGTCTAGGAGTTCTCGCAAGCGATCGCCATGCCATGCTAAGGGTTGATCTATTGCTATAATCTGTTCTTGAAGCTGCCAATAAGCTGCAACCTTGTGGTCAGGAAATTCTAAAACGGTTCCAGGTCGCAGTTCCCGCACCTGTTCCCAAAGGGTTCGTTCGCCTGGAACAAAGGCACAACAAAGATAATCTCGCAACGCCACCAAATCTAAATCGGATGACCGATGGGGTGATAAAGTTCTTAGTTGAGGTGCAATCCAACGAACTGAACCAGTGGTAGTGTAATAGAGGGTGCGAACACCGATGCGATCGCGAACCAACCTCAACACCTGTTGTTCTCTATCCCAAACCACTAGCGCAAACATCCCCACAAGTTGGCGAAGACATTCAAAACCCCATCGTTCCCAAAGATTGGCAACTAGTTGCAGATAACTTCCTTGAAAGCTATCTGGTTCAATTCCTAACTTTTGTAGCAACTGCACTCGGTTAGTTAACCAAATATCACCAACAACAACAAATCGTCCTCCAGAACTGATGGCTAATTTTTCCGTCAGAAATTCAGAAGCTGTGCGTGGTACAATCACAGAAATTTTTTCATCTCGCCAAACGATATCTTCATAGTTTTCATCAACTGTTCCCCACGCTACGCGCCAAGTTGGGTTAGTTTTGATAGATTCGATTTTAGGATATTTACGGTTTTTAAACGCATCAAATAGCATGGGAAATTTTTAACGCATAATCAGTAATTTTAGGGCATTTCACAAACCTCTCTTTTTTTAGGAGAGAGACTTTGAATTCTCCCCTTGACTCTTAAACCAAAGACAATTTGTAAAATTTTCATCATCTTAAACAAATACACTCATTATGCGTGGTTGTTAACTTCGTTCCGGGGTGCAAATCCGTCTTCTGTGATTGGTTGTCAGCAGTGGGATAATCATCAGCCAGATAATTTAACTGCCTAGCCACCATTTACACCCACTTGGAGTGGCAAACCTTTACATTAGCTAGTATCTTATTTCTCTGCAAGTCTCTAATGCTAGTTTTCATCAACGTAAAGATATTGCTAGATTAGTTACCCAAGAACTCAATAACTTTCTACTAAAATTTTCCCCGCATATATAGCGGTTCTCGTTTCCGTGAGGTACACCCGTAGGGGCAATTCATGAACATTAGTTGTCAACTTAACGTGAAACCCTTGTCAAGACGTGATATTGAGTTCATTCACTGACCATCACTCAATATGTTACCCCACCCTAACCCTCCCCTTGTAAAGGGGAGGGAACTAGATTCTTTTTCCCCCCTTTATAAGGGGGGATTAAGGGGGGTAAAACGCCTGTGGAATAAACGTTTGAGCATAAGTTGACACCAATGATTCATGAATTGCCCCTACACTTTGCGATATAACGTTGTACTGCATCTGAATGGGAACCGCTAATCCGGCTTACAACATCATTAAATTAGTCTGGTATTTCTGTAAAGAATGAATTACTTGTCATTTATTCCAATCAGTAGATGAGTTGAAATCTTTACTAGATAAGCTATTGAATCAGGGCGAGTTAGTCATTAAGTTGCATCGTTAGTAAAGAAACAAGGTAAACAGTGACTCTATTACCCTTTAAATGCCGATTAGCTTATTTTGCCAAATTTTAAATGACAATTCCAATTACATCACTTGTGACTTGAGAAGCGACTATTTTTGGCCATACCCAGTATTAGCCATTTTAAAGGCATGGATCATCCTTTACTATTGATTCTCGTTAAAATCACTATTTTTTCTCTGATGTTAGCCATCGGGAGCAACCTTTCTTTTGAAAAAATGCTCTCCTTCTGGCGAAAACCTGCCTTAGTATTCCGTGCGCTTCTAGCCATTATTGTGCTAGTTCCTCTAGTAGTTATTTTCTTGCTGAAACTGTTTAAATTACCACCGGAAGTGATGATAGGGTTGGCTTTGTTGGCAGCTTCACCAGGTGCGCCTCTAAGCACAAAGCGATCCCTACGGCGAGCAGAGCTAACGCAAAGGGCTGGAGGCAGCTTATCCTACGCAGCGAGTCTTCAGCTAACCCTGGCAATACTTGCGGTTTTTGTTACTCCTCTCACCTTGGCGATTTTCGCCGCCTTATTTGAGAGTATTTCACAAAAGGTGGCGATTTTAGAAGTTGCCCGACAAGTCATTACGGTACAGATATTGCCTGTCAGTCTTGGTCTTTTGATTCAAAAGTTCGCTCCTACATTTGCCGAAAAGATTGCCAAACCTTTGATTTTTATTGCTAATGGTGTCTTTTCAATACTGGTTATTTTAGCGTGCATCTTAGGGCTGCCACTGTTTTCCAGAGTTTGGCAATTACCACTCGTAGCGATCGCGATTATGGTGATTGCCTCTCTAGGAATTGGACATGTTTTAGGCAGACTTGATGATGATATGCGGTCTATCTTGGCAATTTTCTGTATTGCTCGCAATTTTGGTTTAGCTTTATTTATCGCTATTTTGAATCATATACAGCAGCAGGTGATTCCGACGCTAGTAGCTTATGTAATTTTGGGAGCTTTTATAGGTGTTCCTTACTCAATCTGGAATAAGCGCAGATTAGCCGGATTGAGTCGGGAAATTAACTCGTTATGAGTCAATACGCTTGGGTTAAGCATCTCTTTTTTCTCTCTGCGTCCTCTGCGCCTTGGCGGTTCGTTAAAAAATTGACTTTGGTAACAGAGTTTTAGCCTTAACTGAACCGTATTGCGTTATGAGTCAGCCACCCGTCAACCTAGATAAGGAGTTTTGGTTTATGTCTCTGCGTGAATACAAACCCGGAAACACTTTCCCCGGTGTCATAGGACGGACAGTTGATAAATCCAGTCCTGCTTGGCCAGAACCTTTGCGAGCCAAAGAAGGCACACCAAACGTGCTATTTATCGTCTTCGATGATACAGGCTTTGGGCAATTTGGGAGTTACGGAAGTCCGATCAAAACACCCAACCTAGACGCATTAGCCGCCAATGGTTTGCGCTACAACAATTTACACACGACGGCATTGTGTTCACCCACCCGTTCTTGTCTGCTGACTGGCCGCAATCACCATTCCAACGCCATGTCCTGCATTACAGAAGCTTCTACCGGTTATCCCGGTGGTAATGGGAATATTCCCTTTGAAAATGGGTTTCTCTCGGAGATATTACTACAGAAGGGTTATAACACCTATGCGATCGGGAAGTGGCATTTAACACCCTCACACCAGCTTTCTGCCGCCGGCCCCTACGATCGCTGGCCTCTCGGTCGCGGTTTTGAACGTTTTTATGGTTTTCTGGGAGGAGAAACCCACCAGTATTATCCTGAATTGGTTTATGATAACCACACCGTCAAGCCAGAAAAGACCCCCGCAGAAGGCTACCATTTAACTGAAGACTTAGCAGATAAAGCAATTAGCTTCATCGCTGATGCCAAGCAGGTTGCCCCCGATAAGCCCTTCTTCATGTATTTCTGTCCTGGGGCGATGCACGCCCCTCATCATGTGCCAAAAGAATGGGCTGATGCCTACGCCGGACAGTTTGATGATGGTTGGGAAGCCTACAGGGAAAAGGTTTTTGCCCGTCAGCAGCAAATGGGTATCGTCCCCGCCGATGCCGAACTTTCCCGCCATGATCCCGATGTCTCTCACTGGGATACTCTCTCAGCAGCAGAAAAACGGCTTTATGCCCGTATGATGGAAGTCTTTGCTGGCTTTTTAACCCATACTGACTACCACATTGGTCGCTTACTCGACTTCCTCAAATCTATCGGGGAGTTCGACAATACTGTAATTATGGTCATCTCGGACAATGGGGCAAGTTCGGAAGGTGGGCCCACTGGTTCGGTTAATGAGAACCTCTTTTTTAACAATGTGCCAGAATCCCTAGAGGAAAATCTCAAGGCACTCGACAAGCTAGGCAGTCCAGAAACCTTCAACCATTATGCGTGGGGCTGGACTTGGGCAGGTAATACGCCTTTTCGTCGTTGGAAACGGGAAACTTATCGGGGTGGAATCAGCGATCCTTTGATCGTCCATTGGACTAAAGGCATTGAGGCAAAAGGCGAAATCCGTACTCAGTATGCCCATGCCATTGACCTTGTGCCGACGGTGCTTGACCTACTAGAAATTGAACCACCCACAACTATCAAGGGTGTTACACAATCCCCCCTTGAAGGTGTAAGCTTCGCCCATACTTTTAATCATACTGACGCACCCACTAAGCATCTTACCCAGTATTTCGAGATGATGGGACATCGCTCTCTTTACTATGATGGCTGGCGGGCAGTTTGTCCTTGGCCTGGGCCATCATTTACAGAAGCAGGGCAGTTTTTTGGTGCGTCAATCTCAGCCCAAACCCTTACAGACTTGGATACCCATCATTGGGAGCTATATCATGTCGCTAAGGATTTTGCGGAAAATCACGACATTGCTGCTGACAACCGCCCTAAGCTAATTGAGATGATTGCTACTTGGTATGTAGAGGCGGGTAAATATAATGTGTTGCCTGTGGATGGACGTGGTACGCAACGATTGGCAGAAGAACGTCCTCAGATTGCTGTCAATCGTACCCGCTATATTTACTATCCCGATACTCAGGCGATTCCAGCCAATAGTGCCGTTAGAGTGTTAAATCGTCCCCATAGTATTACGGCTGATGTCGAAATTCCCATAGGTGGTGCAGAAGGAGTATTACTTGCTCACGGGGGTAATGATAGTGGCTACTCCTTTTATGTCAAAAATGGTAAACTTCACTGGGTTCATAACTATGTAGCGCGATCGCTCTATCATGTCGAGTCTGTAGAGTCAGTCCCGGAGGGTCGCCATCAGTTGCGCTTTGAGTTTAAAGTGACGGGTCAGCCGGATTTAGCGAAGGGGAAAGGATCGCCGGGTCGCGCCCAACTTTATATCGATGGGAAATTAGTCGGACAAGCTGATATTCCTGTAACTACTCCCTTAGCACTAGGTCTAACCAGTGGCGTGACCTGTGGGATAGCCCCTGGTGCGCCTGTAACACCCGATTATGAACCGCCCTTCAAGTTTACAGGCAAGATTTATCGTGCGATCGTAGATGTTAGTGGAGATTTGATTCAAGACACAGAAGCCGAGATGCGTACCATTATGGCACGACAGTAGATGTACCATTTGTCTCCTTGAGGCACAACATATACAAACTGGAATGGCACTAAGATAACGGCAAATCCATTGTTTATAAGGCTTTTGAGTGTGGGGAGTGTGGGGGGAAAGAGAATTTATGCTTTTCCCTCTTCCCACACCTCCCACACCTCCCACCCCTCCCACACCCACTCTAGGCTGCATGTTTTACCTTTTCTTAGTGCCATTCCACTCTCATCGCTTTTTCCAACATGGAAGCAGATTCTATCCCTAAAACGATCGCACAGGCAAGTCAGCAAATGCAAAGTGGCTTGCTAACTTCAAAAACGTTAGTCAAGCATTATCTCGAAGGTATCCAAAAGTTAAATCATACACTCAGTGCCTTTATTACCGTTCTGGATAAACAAGCCCTAGGAACTGCTACTAAACTAGATTTTGAGCGAAGCAACGGTCAAGAGCGCGGATTAATACACGGGATTCCTGTTGTTATCAAAGACAATATTGATACAGCAGGAGTAAAAACTACAGTTGGCTCACAACTTTTTTGCGAACTGACAAGTCAGGGCTTGCGCGATCGCATACCATTATCTGATAGTGTAATTGTCCAAAAGCTAAAGGCAGCAGGTGCGGTAATTTTAGGTAAGACAAATTTAAGCGAATTTGCGGCTGACCTTTCTGGAAACAATCTTTTTTATGGAAATACTTGCAACTTCTGGAACCACAACCACTCATCAGGAGGTTCTTCTAGCGGAAGTGCAACCGCTATTGCTGCACGCCTTTGTTTAGCTGGAATTGGTACTGATACTGGTGGTTCAATTCGAGTTCCCGCCAGTTGGTCAGGAGTGGTAGGACTACGCCCAACTTACGGATTACTTAGCAATGAAGGTATTTTTCCCCGCGCTCGTAGTTTTGATACAGTTGGGTTTTTGACAAATTGTGTAGAAGATATTGCTATTTTACTTGATGCTGTACTCTGCCCGATATCCACAAATTCAAAACAACTGTATCCTCTACCAAGCAATATCAACGGTTTAAAGTTGGGCATAATTAGTAACTATACATTTCGTGGAATAGAACCAGAAGTTGCAAAGGCAATTTATAACGCCATATCCATCTTGAAACAACTAGGAGCGGAAATTATCACCATAAATTCTCCATTTTTAGTAGAGGAATTTGACGAAGCGACTTACTCCACCATTGCTCTTTATGAATTCCATCAAATTTTGCAAGCAGCTGATAGCGGTTCCCATTCAGATGCGGTACAACATGACATCACAAGGTGTAGGGGCACGGCAGTGCCGTGCCCTTACGGGTGTACCTCACGTAAACGAGAATCGCTATATGCTACAAACCCCAATATATTTGGAGCTAAAGTACAAAATGACTTATCCAGAGGAGTAAAAATTTCTCATGACAGTTACAAAAAAGCAAAGAATAAATGGGAAAAATGCTTTCTGCAACGGCAAAAACTGTTTCAGCAAGTTGATATTCTGGTAACTCCCACAACACCAATGGTTGCACCTATCATTAATGCCGAGGCTAAAATTTATCAATTAAATCGGCGATTTATGTTACCTTTCAGCTTTTTGGGTTTACCTGCAATATCGTTACCTTGTGGCCGAAGCAGTCAAGGTTTACCTATAGGATTGCAACTTGTTGGTAATTCCTATACCGAAGCTTTGATTTTGAGAGTTGCCTTTGCCTTCCAGCTTGCTACTACTTTCTCTGAAGGTAGCCTTCTCTAACTAACGGTAAAACATTTCGCCCCACATTTTCACACTCTTCTAAATGCGGATAACCAGACAAGATAAAAACTGTGATTCCCAAGTCTATGTATTGTAAAATCCGCTCCGCCACTTGTTGATAGCTACCAACAATTGCCATTCCTGCGCCACTCCGCACCACAGAAATACCAGCCCAAAGCAGTGGTTCAACATACCAATCTTCATCAGCATTCCCCCGTAATTCCCACTGTCGGCTTTGACCGACACTTTCCCGTTTAGTATTGGGAAATTCGGTGGCTCGTGCTTTATCTAATACTTTTGGAGAAACTTTTGTTAACATTTCTTTTGCTGTTTCCCTAGCTTCAATTTCAGTTGGTCGAGCGATAATATTAATCCTCAATCCATAACGCACCTCATTTCTACGTCCGCAATTAGTAACTAATCGCTGCATCTGGTTGATTCGGTCAGCAAGTTGTTGCTGTGCTTCCCCCCACATCAGATAAACATCTGCAAATTCTGCACCTACTTGTTGAGCCATTTCACTCGCACCACCAAAATAAAATAGCGGCCCAGATGGTTGCAGAGGTAAAGTTTCTAACCGAGTTTGATGGAGTTGATAAAATTCTCCTTCATAGTCAAAGGGATTAGTCGTTGACCATAACTGCCGACAAATTTGCATAAATTCACGGGTGCGACGATAGCGGCTATCATGATCTAAATAATCACCATACATTGCCTGTTCTGTTGGTCGTCCACCTGTGACAATGTTAAGCGAAAAGCGACCTTTACTGATGCGATCTAAAGTGACAGCCATCTTTGCCAATATTGGGGCCGAATAGAAACCTGGACGCACAGCTACTATCGCACCAGCATTGATAGTAAGGGATAAAACTGCTGTTGCTAAAGTCCAAGCCTCCATAACGTGGTGGTTGAAACCCATACCAATTAGAACTTGCCCAAAGCCAAATTGTTCTGCTTTTTTAAAAATTTCAACAGTATACTCAAGACTGGGAGGACGTTCCCAAACGGGCAAACCCAAATAAAACCCATCACCAGACACCGGAGCGCACCAGTTAAATTCCAGCTTCTGTTTTGCAAACATTTATGCAAATTTTAGATTGCAGGGCAAACGGATCAAAATTGGCTCTGAAAATGAGGTGTAGTGAATGGTTATAATTTTACCGATATTTCAGGCGATCGCAACATCGACGAATTATGACTTTCCTTACCACTCCCATCGACCGATGTCAGGTGCTGAACCGGAGTAAGGAAGCCCTACAACGGCGGGGAACTCTTCCTCGTCTTTGGAAGGAGGAAATAAGGCTGTAAAAAACCTACCATTCTATCTTTAACCTGAGTATTAAGATTTATTGGTCTAAATATTACCAAAACAGAATTCAGGGGTCAGGAGCCAGAATGGGCTAAACCTTAGCTATCCGCTAACAGAATGAATTTTGAACGAAAAAGCAGATAGCGCAGCGTCTGTCTGCGACACGCTGCGCGAACGTAGAGAGCCTCTTGATTCTGATTTCTTCTTCAAAACTCCTTACTATACCTCATTTTCAGAGCCAATTTAGAGTTAGAGCGAATATGTAAAGAAATATAAAGCTTATTGGGAATTATAAATTGCACTTGTGTAGTCAAAAAAGTTCACGATGTTAAATAATTTGCATTTTGAAGTATGCTAAAGTTCATGTTACAAAATTCAAATTCTTTTTCAATATAGATTTATTGCCTATTAAGAAGATAAGTTTCCTTTACTAGTTTGTAAAGGAGCTACTTCTGTATGGGTTGACTAGACCTCTTGCAAAAGTCCCTAACACCCCTCATCGCTTGCGGGGGGGTTCTTATGTTTTTGATTTATGCAAAAGGTCTACTGCCTAGAAAGCATTATTTACAATGACCTCAAATTTTGAGGGAAATAAAATTCCTTAATCCATCCGCAAAAACTTATATGCTTTTAGGCATCGATTTTGGTACTTGTAATACAAGTGGAGCATTAATGCTAAATGGTACAACGACATTAATAAAAGAACCCTTGAAAGGTGGCTACTCTTTTCCCTCTAGTGTCTATTTAGCTGAAAAAGGAGACGTACTTGTAGGTCACGCGGCGGAAAACAATCGGATGCAAGATATCCATCGGTATCGAGGGGAATTTAAACGTGCGCTGGGAACGAAGGAACCATACCGGATAGGGGAGCGTGATTTTTTACCGCAAGACTTGGTGGTAGATGTACTACGGAAGCTCAAAATAGAAGCCGAGAAAATCGTGGCAGCACGAGGACAAGGAGCAATTGAAAATGCTGTCATTACTGTTCCTGCTACATATCAACAGTACAAATGCAACTTAATGCAGAAAGCAGCAGAAACCGCAGGATTTAGTTCTGTGAAGCTTTTGGAAGAACCAGTAGCAGCAGCTATTTACTACGCCCATCAGAATAAAAATAAATTGCAGGATGGAGAGAATATACTCATTTATGACCTCGGTGGTGGAACTTTTGATGCCACTTTAATTAAACAAGAAGCAGGGAAATACCAAATTATTTCCACACCAACAGGACTAGAACATTGTGGTGGAACTGACTTTGATAGACTAATTTACGAAGATATAAAAAACCGTTGTAGTGAAGCTTTACGTCAACAATTAAATAATAAAGCTTCATGGCAAGCAAGGACTACTATATGTAAGTTGTGTATTGATATCAAGCATCAGTTGAGTGAGGCGCAAGAGGCCACTATTTACATTCCCATTGGAGGCGAAAATTATCAACTCACTCGCACAGCTTTTAATCAAATGATTGCTCCATCTATTGACCAAACTATAGAAGTTTGTGACCAGTTCATAAAAAGTGCTGGCATGGATTGGCAAGATATCAGTCAAGTTTTATTAGTAGGCGGTAGTTGTCGCATTGTTTATATACAAGATGCAATAGAGAAGAAGTTAGGACATCCACCTTTATTAATAGATGAACCAGAATTATCAGTTTGTCAGGGAGCAGCTATTTATGGAACTGAGTTAAATACTAAGCCAGAGCCAATTCAAGAAGAAATAAAAAAACAACCAGAAGTAAAACCTAATGTAGAAACATCCCCTAATTATTCATGCAATTCTTCTGGAGACACTTTTGCTTGGTTCTCAACAAAGAACAATAGCAAAAACAAAAGCACGAATGATGATTGGTTTTAGTAGAATGCTTACTACTAAATATCTTAGTAACTGTCTTAATTTATTATTTTGGAGAGGAGTCAAAATTTATGTCTAAGTGGTCAGCACTTGTCTACGGTCGCACCTACGAAGTAGATTTTCGCTTAATTGCAATGCCTAAATACTTTGAAGATGATGCACAAGCTAGTATATGGGCAGAAAAATACATCCTTGCTACCACACAAATACCAGAAAAACTGCCAAATAGTCCGCGCTGGTCGTTGTTTACTAATGATAAATACTGTGTAATTGCAACTACTTGCATGGTGAAAGAACTATTCCCTAATGGTATTTCACAAGAGACGAAAGATATCACCACAGATTTTCGCGGACGACCTCTATATGCCTTTATTGGTTATGTAGCCAAAAGAAGCGAACAACTTCCACCCCTACCAGCTTATAGTGACCTGAAGCTAGAACAGTTTCAACCTTTATACCGAAAATATGTTGAAAAATGTTGGGATGTAAAATCCTATCAACCAGAAAGTAGACAACCCATTCCTACTAGTGACGATGAAAGTATAAGCTATGGGTCTTTACCTTCAAGTAATACGAATGCCAACATAGCTAGTATCTCTGATGTTAATTCTAGTCAAGATTCCCGCCTACTTTTTCCAGAGACAGAAAGAGAAATGCTGTGGACAGCAGTGGCAAATAGTGTTACGCAATCTTCTCGGCACAGCATATCAGTATGTCTTGGCTTGTCATCCCAGAAAGAGGCAGTAAATAGTCCTTTCTTAAATGCTACTGCTAGCAATGTAGTGACAGTGACACGAACTCCTGTACCAGTAAAAGTGACACAAACACCTGTAGCAGTAAAAACAGGTGCAAAACCAATAGAACCTACTCAGCCTCGGTTAAGCAAACCATTAGAAACACCTACACAAAGCACTGGTAATAACTCATCAAAAATAGGATCTAACGAGCAGCATACAGGTGGTGTTGTCGGTGGTGTTGTATGTGGTGTTGTTGGCGGTTTTGTCGGTGGAACTATTTCTGTATTTGATGTTGTCGGCGGTGTTGCCGTTGGAAGTATTCCTGTCTTTGGTGGTATACCAGGAGTAATTTTAGGTGCTACTTTAGGTGCTGGAATTGGATGGATAGCAGGAGAAATAATTGCTAGTAAAACTGGTGAATTATTAGGAAACCTAACTGGTTCTCCAAATACAGATAGAGGCATCAATCAAATAGAATATCCAAATAGTAATTCACAGGGCAATAGTCAAACAAAAAATCAAAATATCGGTTTTAAACCCACAGACAATTCCGATAATCAGCGAGATGATAAAAATCAAGAGAGTCAAAAAAAGCCAGACAACTGGTTTTAAAATATCCTATTAGAAGAAAAACATGAAAGTTGTGATGCTTGGGAATAGTGGTGTAGGAAAGACAACGTATATGGCGTCCCTATACGGAATTATGCAACAGAAAATAGATGGTTTCTCCTTGAAGGCTAATGATGCAGCAGATGGTAATAGACTTCTAGAATTAGCTAATCAAATTTCATCTGGTCGGTATCCTGATGCAACATCTAACCGAAATGAATATGATTTTTATCTTCAGTATCAAGATAAAGAGGTATTTCCTTTCTCTTGGTCAGATTATCGAGGTTCAGCTATTCGTAGCACAAGTGATGATAACCAGTCAAAAATATTAGTTGATGAACTAAAAAATGCCGATGGAATTATGATGTTTTGTGATTGCGATGCCTTGATGGCTAAAAACAAATTAAAAGCCATGAATGAAATTCGCAGAATGACCTATTTGGTTACGGAGGCAGTGAAAAATATTGAACGTCCAATTTCTTTAGCAATTGTCCTCACCAAAATAGATAAATTAGTCCAATTTGAACAAGATATATTTAATCCTTTTGAAGGGTTAATTAGTGTGATTAATGCCAGTGAATGGATTTTAGGTTCATTTATTCCCGTTGCCTGTACTCATCAATTTATTAATGTGCCATTGCCACTGCTTTTTGCCCTGCGTTCCTCAGTGATTTATCAAGCAATGTTAGCAGAACATCTGCTTAAATATCACTACAATAGATACGAAGAATTTAAGAAAAAGAATGAAGGAATAAGCGGAGGTATTAAATGGCTAGTGGATTCATGGAATGGAAATACCACTGATGACAAAAATGCAGAAGCAGAGCTTGCTAAAGCAGTTGAAATTTATCAAGTATTTGAACATATCAAAGAGCCAGTTATTGCGTTAGCTAAATATCTAGAAAATATTCCTATGATTGAAGAAAAGCTCACTTTAAAGGATTATGCATCAGCATGTGAAAATACTAAGATAAAATACCATCTGCCCAATTTTATTGGACAGAATCAACAACGACAGGAAACTTTCGGTTGGTTTTAGTTACTAGCTTCAAATTATCATTGATTGAGATTATTTAAAGGAGAAAAAAGAATGAAAATTACGATGCTTGGCAATAGTGCTTCCGGTAAAACTTGCTATATGCTAGGGATGTATGCGTTTATGAGTATGGGTTTAAAGGGATTTACCCTTACTGCTACAGACCCAGATCAGGATCTCAGGTTAATGGATCAGTGGGAGGCATTAATTGGAGACAACATTCTTCCACCACCAACACAACCACAATCACAGGAATCACCTATTTATACCTATAATTTTAGCTTTAACTATGGAGCTAAACCTCTCATAGATTTTGAATGGATTGACTATCGTGGTGGTGCATTAGCAGGTGATAGGGAGCAAGACGACGCTACATTTTTAAGGCAAAAGGCTAGGCAATCCGATTGTTTATTTTTATGCGTTCCTGCTGAATGTTTAAAAGAAGAGATTGTTAATGCTAATGGCGAAGTTAATAATAGAGTTAAATTAAAAGTTGCAGGCACTAGCAAATTAGCAGTAAATAGAATAAATTCAATTCTCACAGAAATCAAACAAGCTATCAATGAAGAAAAAAATGATGGGCAACCAGTACCTATAGCTATTGTTATTACTAAGTTTGATTTAATCTTCGGTAAACGTAATAGAGAAGGAATTACTAGAGATATTCAGGAATTATTTAACCCTCTATTTGTAGAAAATTCTGGTTGGCTGACAATGATTTGCCCAGTGAGTTTAGGCAAGGATATACGCATAGAAGAAAATAAAATTATTGGAGAAATAGATCCAGTTAATGTGTATTTACCACTAGTATTTGCCATTTACTCACAGTTAACAAAGGATGTTAGCACAGTCAAATCTAGTTATGATAACATCCAAGAGCAAAAAACTAGGGTTGCAGATGACCTGAAGATACAGCAAAGTAAATGGAATCGTTTCTTAAAACGGGGGGATATTATTAATAAAGTGAGTTCTTTAAAAAATCAAGAAACTGAGTTAGCGAAAAAAGAAGCAGAAATACAGGATATATCTAAAAAGATGCAACTAGTTGCTAAAGAACTAGATAATGTTTCGATGTTTTTAGGAAATCAGGAGATGAAAGTTAGTGTCTAATTCTTCCTTAAAATGGTCTGCCCTAATCTATGGTCGTACCTACGAAGTAGATTTTCGCTTAATTGCAATGCCTAAAGACTTGTTTGATGCAGAAGAAGATCGGAAATGGGCAGAAAACCACATCCTCGCTACCACACAAATACCAGAAAAGCTCTCAGGTAATCCACGCTGGTCGTTATTTACTAATGACAAATACTGTGTATTTGCAACTACTTGCATGGTGAAAGAACTGTTTATTGATGATAATGATATTTCTCAAGAGACGAAAGATATCACAACAGATTTTAGGGGACGACCTCTATATGCCTTTATTGGTTACGTAGCCGAAAGAGATACAAGCGGACAATTTCCACCGCTACCAGCTTATAGTGACCTGGAGGTGAAACAGTTTCGACCTTTATACGAAAAATATCTTAAAAAATATTGGGATGTGAAACCTTATCAACCAGAAAGTAAACAGCCTCATTTTACTATTGAAGATGAAATGTTTAACTTTACACAAATCACTAGTGCTGAATTAAAGCTAAATCAAGACCTAAAAAAAATTAGAGTTTGGTCAGAAAAATATCAATCAGATGTATGGAATACCGTTATCAAAGAGATTGAGATTTCTCAGCAACCTATATCTGTATGTCTTAGTTTATCAACACCAAGAGATGCAGAAAACAGTCCATTTTTAAATGCCACTGTACTAAGACTAGATACTAGTAGAGATGGACTTGATTTAGAAAAATATGTTGATAAACCACATCAGCAAACAAAAGAAATAAGAAATCCACTAAAATCTCTACCGAAAGAAGTTCCACAACACTCTGAATCTACTCAATATACATCTCAAAGTACGAACAATATACCACAGCACTCTAATTCAACTTTTTCTAGAGAAAAAGGCATTCCATTGGTAGATGATAGACAAAGAGAGTATGAGAATAAAGAACTAATTGTTAGGAGGATAGTAACATATGCTTTTTTAGAAAAATACGGGCATTATAGCTCAGAAGTTATTCAACAAGTACCAACGTCTAAGTTACAACATGGAATTCAAAGTTTATTGAATAGTTTAAATTCAATGTCTCCAGTTCCATTTAAGAATTTTTTGGAAAGTGAATCTAAACAAATATCTTATGATGAATTTAATTTTGATCAAGATATCAATGAATTAGCAGATATAGCCGGTATGGATTCAATAACACTTAGAAATAATATTGCAAAGTCCCTTGATAATATCTCATGCGATGATTTGGTAAATATTGTAGATTACATTTTGAATTTAGTATCTACTTCTACAAGTAAAACTGGCATAAAGAAACAACAGGAATACATATCTCGAAAATTAGAAGGTTTTGAATTAAAAGCAATTGACAACAAAGATAATAATTTTTTAAACAATAATGAAAATCAATCAAAATCTCCGGCAGAAGATACTCAGAAACAAAAACCTGAATGGTTTTAAAGATTGTTGCTAATGAATTTAGCGTGGATTTTCATTTTCATGTCAAAGAAAAAACTAAGCAATTTATATATAAGGAGAAGATAGATGCAAGCTGGAGATTTTTCCCTAGATTCTAGCAGTTTTGATTTCAATGCTAATGACATTGATTATTCCGAGCAATCTAATGCAAATTTCGTTGACCTTGATACTCAGGGTATTGATACTGATGGTGATGGACAAGCTGATAGTTGGGTAATTCCATCTGACTTTGATGGTGATGGGATGCCTAATGAAATATCGCCAGTTGAAGATATAAATAGGGATAGTCAATCAGATGATGTTTGCGAATTCCCAAGTGATACAGATTCCCAAATGTGCGGTGTTCCAGATGATGATATGGAATATTGGCATGAGCAAACTTATCCTGATACTTGCGCGATCGCTTCGCAGGAATTTATTTTAGACTCAGTTACAGGGGTAGATTTTTCAGAGGATGAATTGCGTGATCAAGCTATTGAGAATGGTTGGTACACTGAAGGTGGTGGTACTCCCCTAGAGCATATGGGCAGCTTACTAGAAGCCAATGGTGTAGATGTAGACAAAAAAGATGGATGCACGCTAGAAGATTTAAGCAACAAACTGCAAGAAGGTCAGAAAGTCATAGTAGCAATAGACGCTGACGAAATCTGGTATCAAGGGGTTGATGAGGATGATTATTTATCGGAATTGAATGGAATGCCAGGTCAAGGTGTCAATCATGCTGTGCAAGTAATTGGCATTGATAACAGCGATCCAAATAATCCTACAGTGATTCTCAACGACCCAGGTACACCTGATGGTCAAGGGTCAAGGATACCAGTAGACCAATTTTTAGATGCTTGGGCTGATAGTAATTCCTACATGGTTTCCACTACTGGTAATGTTGTGACTGCATAAAAAACTTGCAGATGTACAACAATAAAAAACATTAGCATTTGATGAAGAAAATTGGCACATTTAAGGTAATTTATGACAACACCACTAGCTCAAAAACCACGAGAAACTCTTGGCAAAACTGAACAATTATTGCAATCTATCCGTCAAACTCCTTTATTTCGTCAAGTCATACCCCTAGAGGCAGGTATTGGCTTACCAATTCCTCAACGCAAAGAAGGCAAAGTTTACGCAATATTACCCTGTTTTGGTTTTGCACCTACAGCCCAAAAAGGCCAAACTAAAATCTTTCCTCCTTTCGCCACAATTACCGTGAATTGGGCTAACCAAGTGCCTGTGGAATATGTCAATTTGCGCTTTCGTAATCCAGCACCAGAACTACAATGGCAAGGTGAAATTGGTATTTTTCCCCATCCAGCAGTGGCACAAATGACACTAAGCGAATACAAAGATAAACGCCGTGAATTGCTAGCTATGTACGATGAGATGTTTGAAATGTTAGCATCTGATACGAACTTTTCATCTGGATGGATAACCGATTTTAGTGTATTATTGCGTACATTAATAGAACCGTCACTAGAGCCATATTATCGTGTTCTGGGCGCAAAATTCTGCGATCGCTTCTTAGCCAGCCCTTAATTATTTATCAAAACAGAATTCAGAATTCAGGAGTCAGAATACAAGAAAGGTATTCTGACCGAAAAAGCGGATAGCGCAGCGTAAAGCCTGCGGCATGGCTTCTCTACGAGAGTCTGCGTACTATTAGTAAGCTGTCTGCGACATGCTGCGCGAACGTAGAGAATGTCTTGATTCTGAATTCTGATTCCTGCATTCTGCATTCTTCTTCAAAAAATACATCATAACTTTATGCCTAACTATCAACAACAAAAACAGAAGGTTTTACAGCTTTTTAAACCAGCTAAAACCTTAGCTGAAGGTCAAAAAAATATCGAGATTAAGCAAAGCCTTGAAGAAGTAGAAAAGCGTCTAATTGAAGAAAAACTTTTTGTGGTTGTTTGTGGTGAATTTAAACAAGGCAAATCTAGCTTAATGAATGCCTTGCTAAACGAACCGGAATTATTTCCAGTAGATGTTGACATTACAACCAACTTAGTTTCAAGTATTACCTATGGTGAAACCGAAAAAATCACTGTAGTTTTAGGTGAATCGGGAAAAGAACAATCTCAGGAAATTCAACGAGTTCAAATTC
>NNBV01004663.1_pt1 | contig 30468 bp, 37 predicted proteins | sample 1173771 | NCBI WGS metagenome assembly NNBV01 (sample SAMN07173938, study PRJNA388173) | plant metagenome | isolation source: symbiotic tissue sample KVS11 | place: Norway: Troms, Kvaloya island | reverse complement strand
ACCGCGGCGACCACCTCGKCGGGTACAAAGTCGCCGACCACCGRGATCTCGACMGGCGCGGCGGCAAGCTGCTCGGCGAGATCGGCGCGCAGCGCCTGGGTGCTCACCGCCGCCAGCGCCTCGGGCGAGGGCACGCCGAAGCGCGGGTCACCGTTCGCGACCAGCGCCGGGACCTTGGCCTGCGCGACCCCTGCCGGGGTGGCGTCGAGCTGCGCCGTGATCGCCGGGACCAGCGCCTGCCATTTGGCCAGCGCTTCGGGGCGATAGCCAGGGTCGCTGACATAGGCGGTGCTGACCTGCATCTGCGTGGGAAAATCGGCCATCGTGGTGGTGCCGCCGATCTGGAACGAATCCTCGGTGACGCCGAGCCCGAAGGCGATCTGCCGCCCGGCGAGAATCCGCTCCAACTCGTCGAGACTGTGCTTGCCGGTTCCCGCGGTGCCGAACAGCACGCTGGTGAACACCGCTTCGGCCGCGCGCGCCTTTGGAATGGCGAGCAGGCCCGAGCCGATCCGCACCCGATACCGCAGCCTTCCGCGCTCGAAATCGGTCTGTTTCAGATTGAGGCGGACATTGTTGGCGAAGCGGATCTGGCGGATGCCGAGATCGGCGATCTCCGTGTCCGCCGTGATTGCGGAGGGCGCGCCGAAATCGGTATAGCCGAAGGCGATGGCGGCGCTTTGCGCGGGCGGAGCGACCGCGACCTGCTGCGCGGCGCGATAGGCGGCCATGATGGCCTCCGCCCCGCCAGGAATGGGCGCCTTGGTCGAGACGTGGATCAACGGCTGCGAGCCGCCGAACTGCGCCGCCACCGCCTGCGAAACCGCGGCCGGGGTAATGCCGGCCGCGATGCGCTGGAACAGCGCGTACTGGGTGGCCGGGGCGATGAAGATATCCTGCTGCTGGACCGTGCCGAGAATCGCCTCGGCTAGCGCCGGGCTGCGCCGGGTCGCCGCCTGTTCGGCCCGCGTGCGGTAGCGGGTGGCAAAATTGGCGAGTTGCTCGGCGAGTTCCGCCTGGGTCACGCCATGTTCGAGCAGCCGGCGGACTTCAGTCTCGCCCACGCGCAACGCGTCCTTCCAGCCATCCGCGGTTTCCCTGGCCTGGAGCGTGACGTTCGCCTGGCTGGCGAGATCGAAGAAGTCGCCGGTTTCGGCATTGCCGGAGATGATCGGCGCATTCAGCGTATTGGCGAGGAGCGCGAAGCGGCGGTCGAGCACGGCGCTGCCGAGTTCGATGAGCAGCCGGCGGCGGAATTCGGCCTCGGTCGCGGGCCGCTGGGCGTAGGGGCCGAAACGGTCAATGGTGACGATCACCGGAACGCCCGGATCGACGAAATTGCGCGCGGCTTCCGGGCGCCGAAGGTCGATCGCGCCCTTGGCGGTCTGCGCAAGAGGGGTTCCGGCCGGCTGCCAGCTTGCGAAGGCGGCGCGAATCCGCGCCTCGGCGGCGGCGGGGTCCAGGTCGCCGACCACCACCAGCGCAGCGTTGTCGGGCCGGTAGAGTCTCTTGTAATAGCCCGCCAGCGTATCGGCCGCGAAGCTGTCGATGTTGGCGTCGAGATTGGCGGTCAGCAGCTTTTGCGAGAACGCCGTGCCGGGAGCCACGAAGTCCAGGTAATCCTTGATCCGGCGCCGCGCGAAAGTGTTGCGGGTGCGCGTCTCGGACTGGATGATGCCGCGCTCGCGGTCGATCGCGGCGGGGTCCAGCGTCAGCTCGCTCGCGGTCTCGCGCATCAGCATGAGCGCGGTGTCGAGCAGCTTGGGATCGTTGCGCGGCAGGTCGAGCTTGTAGATCGTGTCCTCGAGCCCGGTCGAGGCGTTGGTGTCCGCGCCGAAGGCCAGCCCCTCGCGCTCGAGCAGCTTGATCATCTCGCCCTCGGGCACGTTGCGGCTGCCGTTGAAGGCCATATGCTCGAGGAAGTGGGCGAGCCCGGCCTCGGCCCCGCTCTCGTCGATCACCCCGGCATCGAAACCAAGCCGCAGCGCGACGGTATTCTTCGGGGTGGCGTTAGCGAGCACCGCGACCTTGAGGCCGTTGTCGAGCCTGAAATAGCGCACCGCCGGATCGGCGGGGATGTCGTAAACGGGAAAACCCCAGCCAGTAGTGGCGGTGGGAGCGAGGGCGGGGGCGGGGGCTGCGGCCGCCGCGCTGTCCCGCGGCGCCGCAGCGGGCAGCGTGGCGCAGCCGGCAAGCGCGAATGCGATCAGGGGCGGGGTCGCGAGCAGGCGGCGGCGGGAAGATGAGATCATTGGAGCATGGTTCCTGTCTTGAGGTCAATCGCCCGCGTCGACGCGGTCAGCATGAGCCGCGCGACCGGTCAATTCTCGGTGCTTTCGCTCAAGGCCATGGTCCTTGTGCTGGGGACGCACGGCGGGCAGGGACGCGCCCAGTCGATCTCCCAGGTAGCAGTCATGGCCGGAAATTTGGCGGAAGGAGGGCCGAAGGCGATCGCCTCGTCCGCGGCCTGCGCCGGGGCAGCCGCGGCTAATGCAAGTACTCCCCCCGCCGTGAGGTCAAAAATCCGTGATATCATCCTCGTGCGCCCGTGAACCCTAGAGGGCCGAAATTGCGCGATTCCAGGTGCGTTGCAAGCGCGGAATAACTGGTCAACCACTCCCTCGTCACGTTTCTGGCTTCCTGTCGTCGCCACGAATGCGATGGCGCAATGGTCATTCCTCGCGAGCCCCGCGGCGGAGCGCGCTCCAGGTGAGCCAGGCTACGACCCCCGCGATCACGGCGCCCGCCACCAGGTTGAGGTGCCCGGTCAGCAAAGGCAAGATGTGCGCCTGCGCCCCCAGCCGCGAGGCGAGCGTCACCCACATCGTCACCCACAGCGCCGCGCCTACCGCGTTGGCAGCCAGAAAATGCAGCCAGTGCATCCCCGCCGCCCCCGCGGCGAGGCCATTGAGCTGACGCAGCAGCGGGAAAAACCGGGCGAAGGTCACCACCAGCACGCCGCGCCTGGCAATGACCATTTCCACCCGGTGCATCCGCTGCTCGGAAATGCCGAACCGGCTGCCGTGGGCGACGATCAGCTGCCGGCCCGCAAGGCGCCCGATCAGATAGCCGACATTATCGCCCAGCACTGCGGCGACGAAGGCCGTCAGGCCCACGCCAAGCGCGCTGAACTTGCCCGCACCCGCCATCCCGGCGAAGAAGATGATCATCGTCTCGCCGGGAATGGGCAGGCCGAAGCTTTCCACGAACACGCCGGTGAAGAGGCCTGGAAGGCCGTAATGCTGCAAGGCGGGCATCACGCCCTGGAGCCAGGCTGGCAATGACAATCGCGCGACTCCTGCTTGCGGGCGGCCAGGCGCGCGGCGCACAGCCCGCGCGGTTAGCGCCGGGCCCCGCTCACTTCTTCTTCGCCGGCGTGGTCCCGCGCAGCCGGCCGCGGTGGTGGGCCATGTCGAGCACTTCGCCGGGGCCGTTCTCGCCGTCGAGCAGGCCAAGCCGGCGGGCGACCTCGCGATAGGCCTCCTCTTCGCCGCCCAAGTCGCGGCGGAAGCGGTCCTTGTCGAGCTTCTCGCCGGTGGTCATGTCCCACAGCCGGCAACCATCGGGCGAAATCTCGTCGGCCAGGATGATGCGGCTGAAATCGCCGTCCCACAGCCGCCCGAACTCGAGCTTGAAGTCGATCAGGCGGATGTCGATCGCGGCGAACAGCCCGGAAAGGAAATCGTTGATGCGGATCGCCATGCTGGCGATGTCGGCCATCTCCTCGCTGCCCGCCCAGTTGAAGCAGGCGATCTCCTCCTCGGACACCTTGGGATCGCCCAGCGCATCGTCCTTGAGGCAGTATTCGATCAGCGTGTGCGGCAGCGGCTCGCCCTCCTCGAGCCCCAGCCGCGTGCAGATCGAGCCCGCCGCGACATTGCGGATCACCACTTCGATCGGCACGATCTCGACCTGGCGGATGAGCTGCTCGCGCATGTTGAGGCGGCGGATGAAATGCGTCGGTACGCCGATATGGTTGAGCCGCGTGAAGACGTATTCGCTGATCCGGTTGTTGATCACGCCCTTCCCGTTGATGGTGCCCTTCTTCTGGGCGTTGAAGGCGGTGGCGTCGTCCTTGAAGTACTGGATCAGCGTGCCGGGCTCGGGCCCTTCGTATAGGATTTTGGCCTTGCCTTCGTAAATCTGGCGGCGACGGGACATGGGCGGGGGGCCTTTCGTGAGGCGGACTTGGTGAGGCGCTGCGTTCGCGGGTCAAGGCCGCTGCGTCAAGCTGAGAGGGAGGGTGGCATAAAGGCGCCCGCCAGTCCTCAAGCAGCAAAGCGATAGGACAAAGAGAGAGCCGCGGGCGCCATTCTACGCGAAGCGGAAATGGTGCCCGAGGGCGGATTCGAACCACCGACACTGCGATTTTCAGTCGCATGCTCTACCAACTGAGCTACTCGGGCATTTCCGTAAGGCCGTGCGGCTATCCGCGGCCGGCCGGAAGGGCGCGCCTATGACGAAGGGCGAGGCGCTTGGCAAGGGGGATGCGCACGCCGCGGCGAGGACCCCTCGCGGGGTTGGCCGCGGCGCGCCTTCCTCCGCCAGCGCCGGACCCGAGCTTGCTCTGGCGACAGGTGCCTCCTCTTGACCCCACCCCCATCCCCCGCTAAGGGCCCGCGCATTCGCGGCTGGGTCTGAGCAATCGGGCATTCGCCTCGGACAGATAGAGCTGAACATTGCCGGTGATGTCCCGGGGCCTGGAGCGCATGCGCGGCGGGCTCTTTTCTATTGGGGCTGGTGGCGCTTTTCCGATTGAGGTTCCGGCCTTCGCTGGGCTCGGTTCCCGGAAAACGCGGCGAGTTTCGGGGCGGCCGTCAGAGTAACCCGGTGTCCGTGCCGGGTGGAGCGTTTCAGGCTCGTGCTATCAAGCCAGGCGGTCGCCTTCGGCGGCGTCCTGGTTAGCTGGATTCCGGACCGTAGTCCGGGGTGGCGGTTTCGATAGGGCGGCTCGCGATCTTCTCCACCTGACATCGTGGCGCTGCCACAAGGTGAAGAGAAGAAAGACTCACATGCCGACGATCAACCAGCTGGTCCGCAAGGGCCGCGTTCCGCAGAAGGCCAAGAGCAAGGTCCCTGCGATGGAGCAGAACCCGCAGAAGCGCGGCGTCTGCACCCGCGTCTATACCACCACGCCCAAGAAGCCGAACTCGGCGCTGCGCAAGGTGGCCAAGATCCGCCTCACCAACCAGCGCGAGGTCATCTCCTACATCCCCGGCGAGGGGCACAACCTGCAGGAGCACTCCGTGGTGCTGATCCGCGGCGGCCGCGTGCGCGACCTGCCCGGCGTGCGCTACCACGTGCTGCGCGGCGTGCTCGACACGCAAGGGGTCAAGGACCGCAAGCAGTCGCGCTCGAAATACGGGGCGAAGCGGCCGAAATAAGATTTGGCCTCATTGGAGGCGTCCCCGCGAAGGCGGGGACCTCGTGAGGCTACGCAGAACGCCGGAGGTTCGCCCCGCCGACTGAGGCCCCAGCCTTCGCTGGGGCGCGGCCAGGGGCTCAAGAGATAAGGAATTCGTGCCATGTCACGTCGTCGTCGTCCCGAGAAGCGGGAAATCCTGCCCGATCCCGTGTACCAGGATCAGATCCTGTCCAAGTTCATGAACAACCTCATGTACGACGGGAAGAAGTCCATCGCCGAGCGCATCGTCTATGGTGCGCTCCAGACCGTGGAAACCAAGGCCAAGGCCAATCCGATCGAGCTTTTCCACACCGCGCTCACCAACATCGCCCCCCAGGTCGAGGTGCGCAGCCGCCGCGTCGGCGGCGCGACCTACCAGGTCCCGGTCGAGGTCCGTCCCGAGCGTGCCCAGGCGCTCGCCATCCGCTGGCTGATCTCGGCCGCGCGGGGCCGGGCCGAAACCACCATGGCCGCGCGCCTCTCGGGCGAGCTGATGGATGCCGCCAACAACCGCGGCAACGCAGTCAAGAAGCGCGAGGACACGCACCGCATGGCCGACGCGAACCGCGCCTTCTCGCACTACCGCTGGTAAGATTTAATATCGGGGGCGCGCTCGTCCGGGCCGCTCCTTGAACCCTCGAGGAATTCAACAATGGCCCGCGAATACCCGCTGGAGCGCTACCGCAACATCGGCATTATGGCGCATATCGATGCCGGTAAGACCACCACCACCGAGCGCATCCTCTACTACACCGGCAAATCCTACAAGATCGGCGAGGTGCACGACGGCGCCGCGACGATGGACTGGATGGAGCAGGAGCAGGAGCGCGGGATCACCATCACCTCGGCCGCGACGACCACCTTCTGGCAGGCCGAGGACGGCCAGGGCCCCAAGCACCGCATCAACATCATCGACACGCCCGGGCACGTCGACTTCACCATCGAGGTCGAGCGCTCCCTGCGCGTCCTCGACGGCGCGGTTGCAGTGTTCGACGGCGTCGCGGGAGTAGAGCCGCAGTCGGAGACGGTATGGCGGCAGGCCGACAAGTATCGCGTACCGAGAATGTGCTTCATCAATAAGTTGGACCGCACTGGTGCCGACTTTTACTATTGCGTCCAGAGCATCATCGACCGCCTCGGCGCGAATCCCTTGGTGCTTTACCTGCCGATCGGCGCGGAAAGCGATCTGAAGGGCGTGGTGGACCTGGTCAACAGCCGCGGCATCGTCTGGAAGGACGAGAGCCTGGGCGCCGAGTTCGAATATGTCGCCATCCCCGCCGAGCTCGCCGACAAGGCCGCCGAATATCGAGCCAAGCTGATCGAGGCCGTGGTCGAGCTCGACGACGCGGTGATGGAGAAGTTCTTCGAGGGCGAGGAGCCCGACGTCGCCACCGTCAAGCGCCTGATCCGCCAGGGCACGATGGACCAGAAGTTCGTGCCGATCACCTGCGGCAGCGCGTTCAAGAACAAGGGCGTCCAGCCCCTGCTAGACGCCGTGGTCGACTACATGCCGAGCCCGCTCGACGTCCCCGCGATCAAGGGCGTCAAGCCCGACAGCGACGAGGAAGACGAGCGGCCCTCGAGCGACGACGCGCCGTTCTCCGCACTTGCCTTCAAAATCATGAATGACCCCTTCGTCGGCTCGCTGACCTTCACCCGCATCTATTCGGGCAAGCTCACCAAGGGCCAGGTCCTCAACAGCGTGAAGGACAAGAAGGAGAAGATCGGCCGCATGCTGCTGATGCACTCCAACAACCGCGAGGACATCGACGAGGCCTTCGCCGGCGACATCGTGGCGCTCGCCGGCATGAAGGACACCACCACCGGCGACACGCTGTGCGATCCGGCCAAGCCGATCATTCTCGAGCGCATGGAGTTTCCCGACCCCGTCATCGAGCTCTCGGTCGAGCCCAAGACCAAGGCCGACCAGGAGAAGATGGGCGTCGCGCTCAACCGCCTGGCGCAGGAGGACCCCTCGTTCCGCGTCTCGACCGACCACGAGAGCGGCCAGACGATCATCAAGGGGATGGGCGAGCTTCACCTCGACATCATCGTCGACCGCATGAAGCGCGAGTTCAAGGTCGAGGCCAATGTCGGCGCGCCGCAGGTCGCCTATCGCGAGAGTCTCGCGAAGGCGGTCGAGGTCGATTACACTCACAAGAAGCAGTCGGGCGGCTCGGGCCAGTTCGGCCGCGTCAAGGTCAGGGTCACGCCCGGCGAGCGCGGCCAGGGCGTGATCTTCGAGGACAACATCAAGGGCGGGAACATCCCCAAGGAGTTCATCCCGGCGATCGAGAAGGGTTTCCGCGAGCAGGCCGAGAGCGGCTATCTCATCGGCTTCCCGATCATCGATTTCTCGATCGAGCTCTACGACGGCGCCTACCACGATGTCGATTCGAGCGCGATCGCGTTCGAGATCGCTGGCCGCGGCGCGATGCGCGAAGTGGCGCAGAAGGCCGGGATCAAGCTGCTCGAGCCGATCATGAAGGTCGAGGTGGTGACGCCTGAGGACTACCTTGGCGACGTCATCGGCGACCTCAACAGCCGGCGCGGCCAGATCCAGGGCACGGACAGCCGCGGCAACGCGCAGTCGGTGGAGGCGATGGTGCCGCTCGCCAACATGTTCGGCTACGTCAACGAGCTGCGCTCGTTCAGCCAGGGGCGCGCGCAATACACGATGCAGTTCAGCCACTATGAAGAGGTCCCCGCGAACGTGGCGGCCGAGGTCAAGGAAAAGCTCGCCTGATGGCGTGAAACGCCCGTAAATCGGCGGGGCACCGGCTCCGCCGCGGCGGCGCAGTGGGCAAAGGCTCGCTGCGCCGCTTTGCGTCCGGGGTTGCGCCGCGGGGACTGCGCTGAAATTGCAACAGATGTGTCAAAAAGCGGTTTGGCAGCTTTTGCTGCGCTCGCGAACGCGCTAGGGCGCGCAATGCCGGGTGCCTTGCTCGCTCGCTGCCTGTTCGTATCGTTCTCGGGAGGAACCCATGATGAAATATAGTTCAAGCCGCAGCCTGGCGCGGCTCGCAGGCGGCGCCGCGCTGCTGGCCCTGGCGCCCGCGCAGGCGTGGGGCCAGGACTCCACGGCCAACGATCCGCTCGAGAGCCAGGCCGTGTCTCCGGCCGAGCCCGAAACCACGGCGGAGCTGGTCGTGATCGGCACCCGCCGGACCGACCGCTCGGTGACCGACTCCGCATCGCCGATCGACGTGATCGGCGCGACCGAACTGGGGGCGCAGCCGGCCGCCAACATGCTCGACACGGTGCGCAACCTCGTGCCCTCGTTCTTCGTGCCGCAAAATACCATTTCGGACGCCTCGACCTTCGTGCGCGCACCCTCGCTCCGCGGCCTGGGCGCCGATCAGATCCTGGTGATGATCAACGGCAAGCGGTACAATCGCGCCGCGCTGGTGCAGGTCTATTCGGGCGCCGACACCGCGCTGTCCTACGGTTCGCAAGGCGCCGACATTTCGAACATCCCCGCGATCGCGGTGAAGAACCTGCAGATCCTGCGCGACGGCGCGACCGCGCAATATGGCTCGGACGCGATCGGCGGCGTCATCAACTACCAGATCCGCGACGACGAAGGTCTCGAGGCATCGGCGTTGTGGGGCCGGACTTACGAAGGCGATGGCGAGCGCATCCAGCTCGCCGCCTTCGGCGGCGTCCGCCTGGGCGACGCTGGTTTCGTCACCGTCGCTGCCGAGGCCTATGACGAGGAAGGGACCAGCCGCGGCGCCACCCGGCCGAATGCCATCGTCTTCGCGCAGAACAATCCCTCGCTAGTGAACACCATTCCCAATTATCCCGGCCCGGCGCAGATCTGGGGCTCTTCCCCCGGCTCAGGCTTCAAGATGTTCATCAACGGCGGCTTGGAGCTCGCTGAAAGCGTAAAGCTCTACTTCACGGGCAATTACGCGCGCAACAACGCCAACCAGAGCTTCAACTATCGCCCGTCGCAGACTGCGACGGGTCTGGTCGTGGATGTCGGCACGGGCACACCGCAGACCCGGACCAACGGCCGCAATGGCTCGTTCAATACGATCTATCTGACGCCATGCCCGGCAGGTAACGCCACCTGTCCGGCCGGCGGCTTCGTATCGAACGGCGCGACCTTCTCCTTCGCCTCGCGCTATCCGGGCGGCTTCACGCCGCGCTTCATCGGCGAGGTCGACCAGATGTACGGTACTGTCGGCCTGAAGGGCGAATTCGGTGGCGGGCTGACCTACGATCTTTCGGCCACGCTGGCCCGCAACTCGCTGGCGCTGTCGATGACCGATTCGCTGAGCGCGTCGTTCGGGCCGGAGAGCCAGTCCCGGTTCAACTTCGGCAATCTGATCCAGCGCGAACAGGTGTTCAACCTCGACCTGACCTACCCGCTTGAGGTGGGATTCGCGAGCCCGATCACGCTGTCTGCCGGCGCCGAGAAGCGGCGCGAGGAATACGAGAAGACCGTCGGCGACCTGCAATCCTATGCCGCCGGACCGTATGCCCGTCAGGAACTTTATCGGCCCGCTGCTGGCGGCGGCTTTGAACCGGTGCCCAACACACCTGCCGATTGCCCGCGCTACAACGACGCTGCGTCCGCGCCCCCGATCTGCATCGCCACTCAATCGCCCGCCGCCAGCGGATACGGCGGCGTGAGCCCGGTTTTCGCCGGCGCGGCGGCGCAGAAGAGTTACGGCGTGTATTTCGGTGCCGAGGCGGACATCACCGATGCCCTGACGCTTGGGGCCATGGGCCGCTACGAGGATTATGACACCTTCGGCAGCACCTTGGTGTGGAAAGCCAACGCGCTGTTCGAAATCACTCCGGCCTTGTCGGTACGCGGCACGATCGGCACCGGCTTCCACGCGCCTTCGCCGGGGCAGAACAACACCCAGATCGTGACCACCAACTTTCGCAGCGGAAACCAGGTTCAGACGGGCACCTACCCTGTAACCAGCGCGATCGCGCGGTTCTACGGCGCGCAAGCGCTTCAGCCCGAGCGGTCGAGAAACTACGGCGCGGGCTTTATCCTCAAGCCGCTCGACAACCTCACGCTCACGGTCGATGGCTACATCATCGACGTTCGCGACCGCATCGGTATCTCGCAAACTTTCACGGTGACCCAGGCCAATCTGAACGCCTTGCCGGCGCTCGCCGTCGTGGGTCTGGGGGGTGACGTCAATTACTTCACCAATGGGTTCGACACTTCCACCCGGGGGATCGACGCGGTTGCCAACTATCGGACGCGCCTGCTCGATGGCGGTTTGAATCTGACCCTGGCTTACAATTACAACAAGAGCGAAGTCACCAAATTCAACCCGAATGTCATCAATGCCCAGCAGCGGTACAACGTTGCCAATCTCCCGCCCAAGCACCGGATCGTCGCCTCGGCCAATTGGCAGATAGGCAACTTCACCGTCAACGCGCGGGGCAACTATTACAGCAGTTGGTCCAACGCACTCGAGTATAACCTCGTGCCGCCGACGCCCAACGCCGCCACCGCCACGGTCGCGCCTCCCTCGCAGATTTTCCGGGGGAAATTCGTGGGCGACCTGGACCTCTCCTACACGCTGGCCGAGCATTACACGCTGACGGTGGGCGCCAACAACATCTTCAACACCTATCCCGACCGCATCGCGCCGTCGGTCGTGAACCCCGTCTACGCGCTCACCAACAGCCTGGCCGACGGGCAGATTTATCCGCGCTCGGGCGGGCCGTTCGGCATCAACGGCGGGTTCTACTACGTCCGTCTGCGGGTGACCTACTGAGCGGGGTTGACCGGGAAGACACGGGGCGGCGGGGCGATGTCCCGCCGCCTTTTTCGTGGCGCATCGCCACTGCGGCCGATATCCCGGCGCTTCACCGCGTGATGACCCGCGCCATCGAGGCGCTTCAGTCCGACTTTCTCGACCCGACCCAGGTCGCGGCCAGTCACAAAGTGATGGGGCTCGACAGCCAGCTGGTCCGCGACGGCACTTATTTCATCGTGGAAGAGGGGGCGCGCATCGCCGGCTGCGGCGGGTGGAGCTTTCGCGCCACGCTCTACGGCGGCGACGCGAGCATCGTCGGACGCGAGCCCGCGCGCCTCGATCCGGCGTGCGATGCCGCCAAGGTGCGCGCCATGTACACCGACCCGGCTTACGCGCGGCGCGGGGTCGGGCGGATCATTCTGGGATTGTGCGAGAAGGCGGCGCGCGCGGCAGGCTTCGCGCGGGTCGAGCTGATGGGTACCGCAGCGGGCGTGCCGCTCTATCGCGCCTGCGGCTACGCGCCGCTGGGACCGCCCGAGGAGGCGGACGTGGACGGCGTGCCGGTCCCCTTGTTGCGGATGGGCAAGGCGCTTATCTGACGCTTGCCGCCCGAACCGGAGTCGGTCCGCCGGCTCGGGCCGGGCAGGGATGGAAATTAGGACTAGCGCGCGCGCGCCACATTCGCTATCGGCGCGCCCTCGCAAGCGACCGGGCCGCGCCCGTTCGATGCTGGCGATTGGGGACGACCCCGTTCCAAAGCGCAGTTTTTGATCGAAGATGGCCCGCCCGCCCAGGCAGCGCGCCGCATAAGGAAAGACAATGGCCAAGGAAAAATTCCAGCGCAACAAGCCGCACTGCAACATTGGCACCATCGGTCACGTCGACCATGGCAAGACCACGCTGACCGCGGCGATCACCAAGGTGATGGCCGCCGAGCACGGCGGTTCCGCGGTGGATTTCGCCAATATCGACAAGGCGCCCGAAGAGCGCGAGCGGGGCATCACCATATCGACCGCGCACGTCGAGTACGAGACGGCGGCGCGCCACTACGCGCACGTCGATTGCCCGGGCCACGCCGACTATGTGAAGAACATGATCACCGGCGCCGCGCAGATGGACGGTGCGATCCTGGTCGTGAACGCCGCCGACGGCCCGATGCCGCAGACCCGCGAGCACATCCTGCTCGCCCGCCAGGTCGGGGTGCCGGCGCTGGTCGTCTACATGAACAAGGTGGACCAGGTCGACGACGAGGAACTGCTCGAGCTTGTCGAGCTGGAAGTGCGCGAGCTGCTTTCCAGCTACGACTTCGACGGCGACAACATCCCGATCGTCAAGGGCTCGGCGCTGGCCGCGCTCGAGGGCCGCGACGATGAGATCGGCAAGAACTCGGTCATCGAGCTGATGCAGGCCGTGGACGACCACATCCCGCAGCCCGACCGTCCGGTCGACAAGCCGTTCCTGATGCCGATCGAGGACGTGTTCTCGATCTCGGGCCGCGGCACCGTGGTGACCGGCCGTATCGAGACCGGCATCGTCAACGTCGGCGACGAAGTCGAGATCGTCGGCATCAAGGACACCAAGAAGACCACCGTCACCGGGGTCGAGATGTTCCGCAAGCTGCTCGACCGCGGCGAGGCCGGCGACAACGTCGGCGCGCTGATCCGCGGTGTGGCGCGCGAGGAAGTCGAGCGTGGGCAGGTTCTGGCCAAGCCCGGCTCGGTCAATCCGCACACCGAGTTCAGCGCCGAGGTCTATGTGCTGTCGAAGGACGAAGGTGGCCGTCACACGCCGTTCTTCGCCAACTATCGCCCGCAGTTCTACTTCCGCACCACCGACGTCACCGGCGAGGTCATCCTCCCCGAGGGCACCGAGATGGTGATGCCGGGCGACAATGTGACGATCGGCGTCAAGCTGATCGCTCCGATCGCCATGGACGAAGGCCTGCGCTTCGCGATCCGCGAAGGTGGCCGCACCGTCGGTTCGGGCGTGGTCTCGAAGATCACCAAATAACGCGCCCGCCACCGGGCGCGGACGGCGGACAATCGGTAAAGCCCGGCTCGCGACATCCGAGCCGGGCTTTTCCTTTTCCTGCGAGGCACGATGCGCGGCGCCGATCGCCGCGTTTCCCGAGCCGGCTTCGCGAAGTTGCGATTTCGGGGCTTGCCAGAGCCACCGCGTCTCCGTATAGGCGCGCCCTCGACGGGGATTCGTCCCCGAGTCACAAAGTTTCAAGGGGCCGCCCGCAGCCGGAAAACCGGCACAGCGGGGACGGCCTTTTTATTGAGCGCCGGCAACGGCGCTCGCGGCTCTTTCGCATCGGTGCAGGACATGGAAGCTCAGAATATCCGCATTCGCCTGAAGGCGTTCGACCATCGCGTTCTCGACCAGGCCACTGGTGAGATCGCGGAGACCGCCCGCCGGACCGGCGCGCTTATTCGCGGCCCCATTCCCATGCCGACGCGGATCGAGAAGTTCACCGTGAACCGCGGCCCGCACATCGACAAGAAGTCGCGCGAGCAGTTCGAGGTGCGCACCTTCAAGCGGCTGCTCGATATCGTGCAGCCCAACGCCCAGACCGTGGACGCGCTGATGAAGCTCGATCTCGCCGCGGGCGTGAATGTGGAAATCAAGCTGGCGTAGCCAGCGCAGTCGGGGCCCCCGCGAAGGCGGGGGTCTCCGGGTTCCAGGCCGTCCAAAAACGGCCTGAGGTCCCTGCTCTGGCGGGGACCCGATCCAAGGGATACCGCCGGGCCTCGGTCCGGGCCTGCGTCCCCCGTCTCCTCTCTTTTGAGAGGCACTCAGCCCGGACGGGGCGGCGCATCACTTCAAGGGGCTGATGGGGTCCCATCGAAGCAATACTTCGATGGGTGCCCTGCACGCACCTGGGGAATGGTCCCTTGGTGCCTCTGTTGAGGAGTTTGACGATGCGCACTGGCGTGATCGCCAAGAAAGTCGGGATGACCCGCCTCTTCCAGGAGGACGGACGGCATGTGCCGGTCACCGTTCTCGCGCTGGAGGATTGCCAGGTCGTCTCGCACCGCACCGCCGAACGCGATGGCTATTTCGCGGTCCAGCTCGGCGCGGGCGAGGCCAAGCACAAGAATGTGAACAAGCCGCAGCGCGAGGCCTTCGCCAGGGCGGATGTATCGCTCAAGATGCGGGTCGCGGAGTTCCGCGTCGATGGCGAGGACGGTCTCGTTCCCGTCGGCGCGCACATTTCGGCCGAGCATTTCGTCGCCGGCCAGAAGGTCGACGTCACCGGCCATACGCAGGGCAAAGGCTTTGCCGGCGCGATGAAGCGCTGGGGCTTCGGCGGCATGCGCGCGACGCACGGCGTTTCGATCAGCCACCGCGCCCACGGCTCGACCGGCCAGCGGCAGGATCCGGGCAAGGTGTTCAAAGGCAAGAAGATGGCCGGCCACATGGGCGACCGTCAGCGCACTCAGCAGAACCTCGAGATCGTCCGCACCGACGCGGCGCGCGGCCTGATCTTCGTCAAAGGCTCGGTGCCGGGCACCGAAAACGGCTGGTTGCTCGTCCGCGACGCGGTGAAGGTTCCCTCGCCCGAAGGGCTGCCGTTCCCCGGCGCGATCCTCGAGAAGAAGAGTTCCGCTCCCGAGCACGAGGAGGCACCCGCCGGCATGGTCGAGGCCGCCGCCGAGCACGAAGTGCACGAGCAGGTCGACGCCGAGCACCAGGCCGAGCTGCTGAAGACGCAGGAAGCCGGCGCCCAGGTCGACACGACCGAAACCACGACCGAGGGCGAAGGCCCTGCGGACGAGAGCAAGGAGTCCGACGCGTGAAGGTCAAGGTCCAGAAACTGGATGGCAAGGCTGTCGCGGGTTCGGGCGGCGAAATCGAGCTGAACGACGACGTTTTCGGTCTCGAGCCCCGCGCCGACATCCTCCACCGGGTCATCACCTGGCAGCTCGAGAAGCGCCGCGCCACCGCGCGTCCCACTCGCGAGCGCAGCGAAGTGTCGCGCACCGGCAAGAAATTCGGGCGCCAGAAGGGTGGCGGCACCGCCCGTCACGGCGACCGCGCGGCTCCGATCTTCGTCGGCGGCGGCAAGGCGCACGGCGCACGGCTGCGCGATTTCAACCCCTCGCTCAACAAGAAGATCCGCGCGCTCGGCCTGCGCATGGCGCTATCGAGCAAGGCGAAGGGCAACGACGGCGCGAGCCTCGTCGTGCTCGACAGCCTCGAGCTCAAAGACGCCAAGACCAAGGCGCTCAAGGGTCACCTCGACAAGGCGGGCTGGGCCGGCAAGGTGCTGGTCATCGGCGGCGAGAGCGTCGATGAGGGTTTCGCCAAGGCGGCGCGCAACCTGCCGCACGTGAACGTGCTGCCGGCGATCGGCGCCAACGTCTACGACATCCTGAAGCACGACACGCTGGTCCTCACCAGGGACGCGGTCGAGAAGCTGGAGGCGCGCTTCAATGGCTAAGCAGCAGTCAAAGCAGGTCGATGCGCGTCATTACGACGTGATCACCGCGCCGCACATCACCGAGAAATCCACGCTCGCCTCGGAGCACAATGCCGTGGTCTTCAAGGTCTCTGGCGAGGCCACCAAGCCGCAGATCAAGGAAGCGATCGAAGCCATCTTCGGCGTTACGGTCACCGGCGTGAACACGCTGGTGATGAAGGGCAAGTCCAAGCGCTGGAAGGGCAAGGCCTACAAGCGCACCGACCAGAAGAAGGCGATCGTGACGCTGAAGGACGGCGATAGCATCGACGTCACCAGCGGGATCTGAGGCCGAGGACCTAGGAACGAACGATGGCACTCAAGAACTACAACCCCACGAGCCCCGGCCGCCGCGGCCTGATTCTCGTTGACAAGTCCGGGCTCTACAAGGGCAAGCCGGTCAAGTCGCTGACCGAGGGCAAGCGCAAGACCGGCGGGCGCAACAACAAGGGTCACGTCACTTCGCGCGGCATGGCCGGCGGCCACAAGCAGAAGTACCGCTACATCGACTTCAAGCGTCGCAAGTGGGATGTCGAGGGCACCGTGGAGCGGATCGAATACGATCCCAACCGCACCGCGTTCATCGCGCTGGTCAAATACAGCGACGGCGAGCTCGCCTATATCCTGGCGCCGCAGCGCCTGGCCGTGGGTGACAAGGTCGTCGCCGGCGAGCGCACCGACACCAAGCCGGGCAACGCCATGCTGCTCGGCCAGATGCCGGTCGGCACGATCTGCCACAATGTCGAGATGAAGCCCGGCAAGGGCGGCCAGATCGCGCGTTCGGCGGGCGCCTATGTCCAGCTCGTCGGGCGCGACCGCGGGATGGTGATGGTGCGCCTCAACTCGGGCGAGCAGCGTTATGTCCGCGGCGATTGCATGGGCACGGTGGGCGCGGTCTCGAACCCGGACAACCAGAACCAGAACTTCGGCAAGGCGGGGCGCAAGCGCTGGATGGGCGTCAAGCCGCTTACCCGCGGCGTCGCCAAGAACCCTGTCGACCACCCGCACGGCGGCGGCGAAGGCCGCACCTCGGGCGGCCGCCACCCGGTGACTCCGTGGGGCAAGCCGACCAAGGGGGCGCGGACCCGCCATAACAAGGCGACCGACAAGATGATCATCCGTTCGCGTCACGCGAAGAAGAAGAGGTAATCGGACATGGCACGCTCCGTCTGGAAGGGCCCGTTCGTCGAGCTCAGCCTTCTGAAGAAGGCCGAGAATGCGCAGGAGAAGAACGCCCGCGCGCCGATCAAGACCTGGTCGCGCCGCAGCACGATTCTGCCGCAGTTCGTTGGGCTCACGTTCAACGTCTACAACGGTCACAAGTTCATCCCCGTCGCCGTCTCGGAAGAGATGGTGGGGCACAAGCTCGGCGAGTTCGCGCCCACGCGCACCTTCCCGGGTCACGCCGCCGACAAGAAGGGCAAGCGCTGATGAGCAAGCAGAAAGCCCCCCGCCGCGTCGCGGACAACGAGGCGCTGGCCGTCGGCACCACGATTCGCGGGTCGGCGCAAAAGCTCAACCTCGTTGCCGGGCTGATCCGCGGCAAGAAGGCCGAAGAGGCCCTCAACATCCTCGCCTTCTCGAAGAAGGGGATGGCGCGCGACGCCAGCAAGGTGCTCGCCTCGGCGATCGCCAATGCCGAGAACAACCACAACCTGGACGTCGACTCGCTGATCGTGGCCGAGGCCTCGGTCGGCAAGGCGGTGACCATGAAGCGCTTCCACACCCGTGGTCGCGGCAAATCGACCCGCATCCTCAAGCCATTCAGCCGGCTGCGGATCGTGGTGCGCGAAAGCGAGGAGGCGTAAGCCATGGGTCACAAGAGCAATCCGATTGGCCTGCGCCTGCAGATCAACCGCACCTGGGACAGCCGCTGGTACGCCGAAGGGCGCGACTATGCGCAGCTGCTCAAGGAAGACATCGCACTGCGCGAGTACATCGTCGATACGCTGCCCCAGGCCGCGATTTCGAAGGTCGTGATCGAGCGTCCGGCCAAGCTGTGCCGCATCTCGATCTATGCCGCGCGCCCCGGCGTGATCATCGGCAAGAAGGGCGCGGACATCGAGAAGCTGCGCTCCAAGCTTGCCTCGATGACCAAGAGCGACGTCAAGCTCAACATCGTCGAGATCCGCAAGCCCGAGATCGATGCCAAGCTGATCGCCCAGGGCATCGCCGACCAGCTGATCCGCCGCGTGGCGTTCCGCCGGGCGATGAAGCGCGCGATGCAGTCTGCCATGCGTCTGGGCGCCGAGGGCATCAAGATCATGTGCGGCGGCCGGCTCGGCGGCGCCGAGATCGCCCGCGTCGAGCAGTACCGCGAGGGCCGCGTGCCGCTCCACACGCTGCGGGCCAACGTCGATTACGCCGATGCCGAGGCGCTCACCGCCTATGGCATCATCGGGATCAAGGTGTGGGTCTTCAAGGGCGAGATCCTCGCCCACGACCCGACCGCGCAGGACCGGCTGATGATGGAGGCCCAGACCTCCGGCGTCCGTCCGATGTCCGAGCGGCGCTAAGGTAGAGCAAGAGCCATGTTGCAACCGAAAAAGCACAAATTCCGCAAGGCTTTCAAGGGCCGGATCAAGGGCGAGGCCAAGGGCGGCACCGCGCTGAACTTCGGCTCCTATGGGCTCAAGGCGCTCGAGCCGGAGCGCGTCACCGCGCGCCAGATCGAGGCCGCGCGCCGCGCCATCACGCGCCACATCAAGCGCCAGGGCCGCCTGTGGATCCGTATCTTCCCCGATGTGCCGGTCTCGAAGAAGCCCGCCGAGGTTCGCCAGGGCAAGGGCAAGGGCTCGGTCGAATACTGGGCCGCGCGGGTGAAGCCGGGCCGGATCCTGTTCGAGCTTGATGGTGTTCCCGGCCCGCTGGCCGCCGAAGCCTTCGAGCGCGCGGCGATGAAGCTGCCGATCAAGACCAAGGTGATCGCCCGCCTCGGTGACACCAGCCACCTGGGAGGCGAATGATGGCCAAGAAACCCTCCTCCAAGACCGAGGAACTGCGCCAGAAGTCCGACGACCAGCTGGCCGAAGAGCTGACCACGCTGAAGCGCGAGCAGTTCAACCTGAGGTTCCAGTCCGCGACCAACCAGCTCGAGGCACCCGCGCGCATCCGCCAGGTTCGCCGCTCGATCGCCAAGATCAAAACCCTTCAGGGCGAGCGTTCGCGCGCCGTCCAAGTGAAGGGGTAAGGAAGAAACTATGCCCAAGCGCATTCTCATCGGCACGGTCACTTCGGACAAGACCGACAAGACCGTGACCGTGCTCGTCGAGCGCAAGGTGAAGCATCCCCTCTACGGGAAGATCATCCGACGCTCGAAGAAGTATCACGCCCACGACGAAGCGAACGAATACGCCCTGGGCGATGTCGTCCGCATCGAGGAGACCAGGCCAATCTCCAAGACCAAGACCTGGGCCGTGAAGGACCGGGTGGTCGCGGGCGGCGTGCAGGCGGTCGAGGCCAACCTCGACGTGGCCGAAGCCGGCAACTGAGCTTTAGACGATAGGAACTGTCGGACCCTTGTTCCGGCAAGCCAACCAGGAAGTTTCGCAGGGAAAAGTGGGCACCGGTTTTCCCGACCGCGAATCGACCAGAGTAGAGTGAAGGAATTGGATCGATGATCCAGATGCAGTCCAATCTCGACGTCGCGGACAACAGCGGCGCCAAGCGCGTCCAGTGCATCAAGGTGCTGGGCGGCTCGAAGCGCCGGACCGCGGGCGTCGGCGACGTGATCGTCGTCTCGATCAAGGAGGCGCAACCGCGTGCCAAGGTCAAGAAGGGCGATGTTCACCGCGCGGTGATCGTGCGCACCAAGAAGGACGTCCGCCGTCCCGATGGCAGCGTGATCCGCTTCGACAGCAACGCCGCGGTGCTCGTGAACAAGAACGAGGAGCCGCTCGGCACCCGCATCTTCGGCCCCGTGGTGCGCGAGCTGCGCGGCCGCGGCTTCATGAAGATCATCAGCCTTGCGCCGGAGGTGCTGTGATGGCGTCCGCTCGTATCAAGAAGGGTGACAGTGTCGTGGTCCTGTCCGGCAAGGACAAGGGACGCACCGGCACCGTGGCCAAAGTGATGCCCAAGGACGGCAAGGTCGTCGTCGAGGGCGTCAATGTCGCCGCGCGTCACCGCAAGCCGACGCAGGCCAATCCGCAGGGCGGCATCGACCGCACCCCCGCGCCGATGCACATTTCCAAGGTCGCGCTGGCCGATCCCAAGTCGGGGAAGCCCACGCGTGTCCGTTTCGAGACCGGCAAAGACGGCAAGAAGGTCCGCGTGGCCGTCAAGTCCGGGGAGACCATCGATGGCTGAGCATAGCTATACCCCGCGCCTCAAGGCGAAGTACCAGAGCGAGGTCGTCAAGGCGATGACCGAGAAGTTCGGCTACAAGAACGCCCTGGAAGTGCCGCGGCTCGAGAAGATCACGCTCAACATGGGCGTGGGCGAGGCGAGCCAGGACAAGAAGAAGGTCCAGATCGCCGCTGAAGAGATGGCGCTGATCGCGGGCCAGAAGCCGGTAATCACCAAGGCCAAGAAGTCGATCGCGCAGTTCAAGCTGCGCGAGGGCATGCCGATCGGCGCCAAGGTCACGCTTCGCCGCGAGCGGATGTACGAATTCCTCGACCGGCTGGTGACTGTGGCCATGCCGCGCATCCGCGACTTCCGCGGCCTCAATCCGCGGTCCTTCGACGGGCGGGGCAATTATGCCATGGGCCTCAAGGAACAGATCGTCTTCCCCGAGATCTCCTACGACAAGATCGAGAAGGTCCGGGGCATGGACATCATCGTCACCACCAGCGCGAAGACCGATGACGAAGCGCGCGAGCTGCTCCGCCTGTTCGGCTTCCCGTTCCCTGCCGAGCAGCAGGACGAAACCCCGGCCCCGCAGGGCGACAATGCCCCTGAGGGCGAACAGAAAGAAGCGGCGTGAGCCGCTAAGGAAGAGAGCTTAAGTCCATGGCGAAACTGAGTTCGATCAACAAGAACGAGCGGCGCAAGAAGCTCGTGAAGCAGTACGCTGCAAAATACGAGATGCTGAAGCAGCAAGCGAACGACAGGAGCCTTGACGAGACCGAGCGTCTCGTCGCGCGGCTCAAGCTCGCGGAGCTGCCGCGCAACGCAAACCCCACCCGCGTGCGCAACCGCTGTGCAACCACCGGCCGCCCGCGCGGCTATTACCGCAAGTTCGGCCTCAACCGTATCGAGCTCCGGGACCTTGGCAACAAGGGCATGATCCCGGGCCTTACGAAGTCGAGCTGGTGAGGATCTGACCGATGGCTATGACCGATCCCCTGGGTGACATGCTCACCCGAATCCGCAACGGCCAGCAGGCGAAGAAGGATTCCGTCCTTTCGCCGGCCAGCAAGCTGCGCGCGAACGTCCTGGAAGTGCTGAAGCGCGAAGGCTACATTCGTGGCTACAGCGACGACACGACGGGCAAGCACCCGGCGCTGCGGATCGAACTGAAGTATTTCGAAGGCGAGCCGGCGATCAAGCACGTCGCGCGCGTCTCCAAGCCGGGCCGCCGCGTGTATTCGGGCTCCAAGGAGCTTCCGACCGTGCGCAACGGTCTGGGCATCACTATCGTCTCGACGCCCAAGGGGGTGCTTTCGGATGCCGAAGCGCGCACCCAGAACGTCGGCGGCGAAGTGCTCGCGGAGGTGTTCTGATGAGCCGCATCGGCAAGAAGCCCGTCGCGATCCCCAGCGGCGTCACCGCCAATATCGAAGGCGGACAGCTCAATGTGAAGGGCCCCAGGGGCACGCTCGCGCTGGGTCTGTCTGATCTCGTCACCTACTCGCTCGACGACGGCGGCATCCAGGTCGCCCCGGCGAACGACAGCAAGGCCGCGCGCGGTCACTGGGGCATGCAGCGCACACTGGTCGCCAACCTGGTCGAGGGTGTCACCGACGGCTTTACCAAGGTGCTCGAGATCAAGGGCGTGGGTTATCGCGCCAGTGCCCAGGGGCGCAAGCTGAAGCTTCAGCTCGGCTACTCGCACGATGTCGATCTCGACGTGCCCGAGGGCGTCGAGGTCAAGACCCCCGACCAGACCACGGTCGAGATCTCCGGCATCGACAAGCAGAAGGTCGGCCAGTTCGCGGCCGAGGTTCGTCGCTGGCGCAAGCCCGAGCCCTACAAGGGCAAGGGCATCGCCTATCGCGGCGAGTACATCTTCCGCAAGGAAGGGAAGAAAAAGTAAGATGGCCAAGCTCTCCCTCTTCGAACGCCGCCGCCGCCGCGTCCGCACCGCGCTTCGCAGCCGTGCGGGCGGCAAGCCGCGGCTGTCCGTCCACCGCACTGGCAAGCACATCTACGCGCAGGTCATCGACGACGCAGCGGGCAAAACCCTCGCCGCGGCCTCGACCCTGGGGGCAAAGGTGTCCGGCGCGAATGTCGATGCCGCCAGGCAGGTCGGCGCCGATATCGCTGCCGCCGCCAAGAACGCGGGCGTCACCACCGTCGTGTTCGATCGCGGCGGCTTCCTGTTTCACGGCCGCGTCAAGGCGCTGGCCGACGCCGCCCGCGAAGGCGGGCTGGAGTTCTGATGATGGCTGAAAACGAAACCCATGCTCCGGAAACCGCGGTCGACACGGCTGCTCCGGCCGTTGCCGACGCTCCGGCAACCGAGGCTCCTGCCCGGGACGCTCCGGCGACTGGCGGCGGTGAAGCACCCCGCGGGCGTGGCGGCGATCGGGGCGGCGACCGTGGCGGCCGTGGACGTGGCGGCGGTCAGGGGGGCAATCGCGGAGGCGGTGGAGGCCGCGGCCGCGGCGACCGGCGCGACAACCGCCGTGAGGAAGAAGACGACGGCATCATCGAGAAGCTGGTCCACATCAACCGCGTCTCGAAGACGGTGAAGGGCGGCAAGCGCTTCGGCTTCGCGGCTTTGGTCGTGGTCGGTGACGGCTCGGGTCGCGTCGGTTTCGGCCATGGCAAGGCCCGCGAGGTGCCCGAGGCGATCACCAAGGCCACCGCCGCGGCCAAGAAGAAGATGATCCGCGTTCCCCTGAAGGAGGGCCGCACTCTCCATCACGACGGCAAGGGCCACTTCGGCGCCGGCAAGGTGACCGTGCGCTCGGCCCCAGCGGGCACCGGCATCATCGCCGGCGGCCCGATGCGCGCCGTGTTCGAGAGCCTGGGCGTGGCCGACGTGGTGACCAAGTCGGTCGGCACCAGCAACCCCTACAACATGATCCGCGCCACCTTTGACGCGCTGTCCGACCAGACTTCGCCGAAGTCGGTGGCGCAGCGTCGCGGCAAGAAGATTGCCGACCTGCTTGGTCGGGGCGGTGCGAGCGAGGCCGAGGCGGAAGCCGACGCCGCGGCGCTGGTGGAGTGAGCGAGATGGCCCCGAAAGACAAGAAGACCATCAGGATCAAGCAGATCGGTTCGCCAATCCGCCGCCCCGAAGCTCAGAAGAAGATCCTGATCGGTCTGGGCCTGGGCAAGATGCACCGCATCGTCGAGCGTGAGGACACGCCTGAGGTGCGCGGCGCGATCGCCAAGCTGCCGCACATGGTGCGGGTGATCGATTGATATCCTAGCCCCTCCCCCGAAAGGGGAGGGTTAGGGCTGGGGGCTGTCGGGCGGCACATGCCCCACCCCCGTCCCCTCCCGTGAAGGGGAGGGGTGATATTTTTAGCGCGACCAAAGCGAAAGCGAGTGCAAGGCCATGAAACTGAACGACATCCGCGACAATGACGGGGCCCGCAAGGGCCGCATGCGCGTGGGCCGAGGCATCGGCTCGGGCAAGGGCAAGACCGCCGGCCGCGGCCAGAAGGGCGCCAAGGCGCGCTCGGGCGTATCCGTCAACGGCTTCGAGGGCGGGCAGATGCCGCTCCACATGCGCATCCCGAAGCGCGGCTTCAACAACATCTTCGCCAAGGATTATGCCGAGGTGAATCTGGGCGCGATCCAGCGCGTGATCGACGCCAGGAAGCTCGATGCCAAGGGCACGATCGACCATGACGCGCTCAAGGCTGCGGGCCTTGCGCGCGGCGGCAAGGACGGCGTCCGCCTGCTCGGCAAGGGCGAACTCACTGCCAAGCTGACACTCAAGGTCGCCGGCGCGTCAAAAGGCGCGATCGAGGCGGTCGAGAAGGCTGGCGGCAAGGTTGAGGTGATGGACGAGGATCGCCCCGAGGCCGAGAAAAAGGCCGGGCGCGCGGCCGCCAACAAGGCCGCCAGGGCCGAGGGGACCCGGACCCCGAGGAGCAAGGTCCCGGCCAGGGCCGCGCGGACCGCGGCCAAGACCGAGGGCGTGAAGGCTCCGGCCAAGAAGGCCGCCGCCGCGCCCGCCGAATAACAAAAAGATAGGCGCGGGTTCGACATTGCCGGACCCGCGCCCTATCTACCCGATCTGAGCCGGAGGGACCGGCGTAACACCAGGATCGACAATCCAGATGGCAAGCCGCGCCGATTCCGTAGCGAGCAATCTCAGCCTCGCCAATTTCTCGAAGGCTACAGAGCTCAAGCAGCGCATCTGGTTCACGATCGGCGCGCTGATCGTGTTCCGCTTCCTGAGCTTCGTCCCGTTGCCCGGGGTCAATCCGCTGGTCCTCGCCCAGCTCGCCGAGCAGACCCGCGGCGGCATTCTCGACATGTTCAACATGTTCACGGGCGGCAGTCTCGAGCGCATGAGCCTGATCGCGCTGGGCGTGATGCCTTACATCACGGCCTCGATCGTGGTGCAGCTCGCCTCGGCGCTTCATCCCACGCTCGCCGCGCTCAAGAAGGAAGGCTCCACCGGGCGCCAGAAGCTCAACCAGTACACGCGCTATGGCACGGTTTTCCTGTGCGCAATCCAGGGCTGGTTCGTCGCCTCCGGGCTCGAGAGCTACGGCGCGCAGAGCGGCGTCCAGGCCGTGGTCGAGCCGGGGTTCATGTTCCGCATCGGCGCCGTTATCAGCATCGTGGGTGGGACCATGTTCCTGCTGTGGCTGGGCGAGCAGATCACGAGCCGCGGCATCGGCAATGGCGTCAGCCTGATCATCATGGCCGGCATCGTCGCGCAGTTTCCGCTGTTTGCCTCGAATCTGTTCGAAGGCGGCCGCACCGGCGCGATCAGCCCGGCGCTGATCATCGGCTTCTTCCTGATGGTGGTGGTGCTGATCCTGTTCATCAGCTTCATGGAGCGCGCGCAGCGCCGCCTGCTGATTCAATATCCCAAACGCGCCACCGCCAAGGGCGTGATGCAGGCCGACCGCAGCCACTTGCCGCTCAAGATCAACACCGCCAACGTCATCCCGCCGATCTTCGCCAGCTCGCTGCTCCTGCTGCCGCTTACGATCACCCAGTTCGCGGGCAATTCGATCGATACCACGACCACCACCGGGCGGATCGTTCAGGGGCTCAACCAGTATCTCCAGCACGGGCAGCCGATCTACTTGCTGCTCTATGCCATCGGGATCATCTTCTTCTGCTTCTTCTACACCGCGGTGGTCTTCAACCCGGAGGACACCGCCGAAAACCTGAAGCGCAACGGCGGTTTCATTCCCGGCATCCGCCCCGGCAAGCGCACCGAGGAATACCTCGATTACGTCCTCACCCGCATCACCGTGATCGGCGCGATTTATCTGACCGTGGTCTGCGTGGTGCCCGAATACATGATCGCGCAGACGGGCATCCCGCTGTTCCTGGGTGGAACCAGCCTGCTGATCGTGGTCAATGTGACGGTGGACACGATCGCGCAGATCCAGTCGCATCTCCTGGCGCATCAGTACGGCGATCTGATCAAGAAGGCCAAGCTCAAGGGCCGGCTGCGCTGAGCGCAGGCCCGAACGTCGAGGCAGAGCCAGGGGGCAAGGGCGCGCGCATGGACATCATTCTTCTGGGACCGCCGGGCGCGGGGAAGGGCACGCAGGCGCAGCGCCTGGTGAGCGAGCACGCGATGCGCCAGCTTTCGACCGGAGACATGCTGCGCGCGGCGGTCAAGGCCGGCACCCCGATCGGGATCGAGGCGAAAGCGGTGATGGACCGCGGCGAGCTGGTATCCGACGAGATCGTGTCGGCGCTGATCGAGGCCGAGCTGTTCGCGATGGGCCCGCAAACCGGCGCAATCTTCGACGGCTATCCGCGCACTGAGGCGCAGGCGCGCTCGCTCGACGCCATTCTGGCCCGGCATGGCCGCCGGCTCGATCATGTGATCGAGCTCGAGGTCGACGAGGACGCGCTGGTCGAGCGCATCACCGGGCGGTTCACCTGCGCCCGCTGCGGCGCGGGGTATCACGACCGCTTCAGCCGCCCGAAGGTCGAAGGCGTGTGCGACGTCTGCGGTTCGACCGATTTCAAGCGCCGTCCCGACGACAATGCCGAGACGGTGCGCACCCGCCTGGCCGAATACCGCGCCAAGACCGCGCCGATCCTGCCGCTCTATGAAGCGCGCGGCATCGTGAGCCGGGTCGATGGGATGGCGGCGATCGAGGATGTGACCCGCGCCATCGACGCGATCCTGGCCTGACGCGGGGCGACACCGCCCGGCTCCGATCGCGCTTTCCTTCGCCCCTCCCATTGCCTAGAACCGTCGCGGGAGAGGTTTCCAGGCGCATCTCGGCGCGCTGGCCGAAGGTGGCGCGCCCGCGGCGGGAAGCCACAGGAAACCGGGTTGAGTTTGTAAGGGGGTGCACATGGCATCGGTGTACGACCGGCACGTCGATCTGGCGGGCTTCATGGCGGGCGTGAAACGCCGCAATCCGGGCGAAACCGAATTCATCCAGGCGGTGCAGGAGGTGGCGCAGGATGTCTACGGATTCATCGAGGACAAGGAGCAATATCACGCCGCGCAGATCCTGCGCCGCATCGCGGAGCCCGACCGGGTGGTCAGCTTCCGCGTCTGCTGGGAGGATGATGCCCACAACGTCCGCGTTCAGCGCGGCTGGCGCGTCCAATGCAACAACGCGATCGGACCCTACAAGGGCGGCATCCGCTTTCACCCCAGCGTCACCGAAAGCGTGCTCAAGTTCCTCGCCTTCGAGCAGACCTTCAAGAACTCGCTGACCGGGCTGCCGATGGGCGGAGGCAAGGGCGGTTCGAACTTCAACCCCAAGGGCAAGTCCGATGCCGAGGTGATGCGCTTCTGTCAGGCGTTCATGACCGAGCTTTACCGCCATATCGGCCCCGATACCGATGTGCCGGCGGGCGACATCGGCGTCGGCGCGCGCGAGATCGGCTATATGTTCGGGCAGTACAAGCGGATCACCAACCGCTGGGAAGGCGTTTTGACAGGCAAGGGCACCGAATATGGCGGCTCGAAGATGCGGCCCGAGGCGACGGGCTACGGCACGGTCTATTTCCTCGAGAACATGCTCAAGCACCGCGGCGAAGGGCTCGAGGGCAAGACCGCGGTGGTCTCGGGCTCCGGCAATGTCGCCATTCATGCCGCCGAGAAGCTGGTCCAGAAGGGCGCCAAGGTCCTGACATTGTCGGACAGCGACGGTTTCATTCACGATCCCGCCGGGCTGACGCTCGAAAAGATCGACTGGATCAAGGACCTGAAAACCGTCCGGCGCGGGCGGATCAGCGAATTTTGCGGGGCCTTCAAGGGGGCGAGCTTTCACGGCGAAGGGGCGCGGCCCTGGCGCGTGAAGGCCGATGTCGCGCTTCCCTGCGCGACGCAGAACGAGCTGGACGAAAGCGACGCGCGCGCACTGGTCGCGGGCGGCGTGCAGGCGGTGAGCGAGGGCGCGAACATGCCGACCACGCTCGCCGGCGTTCACGTCTTCCACGAAGCGAAGATCCTCTATGCGCCGGGCAAGGCGGCAAATGCCGGCGGCGTGGCGGTTTCGGGCCTGGAGATGAGCCAGAACGCGGAACGCATCAGCTGGAACCACGAGCGCCTCGGCCAGATGCTCCACGAGCTGATGGAGGGCATCCACGCCAAATGCGTCGAATATGGAACGGAGCGCGAAGGTGGCTACATCGATTACGTCAAGGGCGCCAATATCGCCGGTTTTAAGAAGGTCGCCGACGCCATGCTCGCATTCGGAGTGATGTGACCGCCCGGTTGAGGCAGGGCCCGGTTGGCGCGCGCGCCTGGCGGTGGCAGGAAGCCGCCGGCGGGCCATTTCCGCGCGGTTCGGGCGGGGGGCGCGGATGCCGCTTTTTGCGGTTGACGCCCGCGGGGAATCACCCTAAGCGCGCCGCTCATTCGACAGGTTCGGGTCAGTCCGGCAGGCCGCCTCCGTGCGCGCCACACCCGGGCTTTTCGCGTTGCTAAAGCGCCGCTCCTGCCGATCGAACGGCGATGAGATGGGGCAGGGTCCTCCCTTCGATGGGAACGGCTGGCGCCCTGTGGAGCATGGAGAAATAAGTGGCTCGTATTGCAGGAATCAACATTCCGACCGGCAAGCGCCTTATCATTGCGCTGACCTACATTCACGGCATCGGCCGCAAGACCGCCGAAGGAATTGCCGACAAGCTCGGCATCGACCATGCGCGCCGCGTGGCCGACCTCAGCGACGAGGAAGTTCTGCGCATTCGCGAGGCGATCGACGCCGATCACCAGGTCGAGGGCGACCTGCGCCGTGAAACCGCGATGAACATCAAGCGGCTGCAGGACCTGCGCTCCTATCGCGGGCTGCGTCACCGGGCCGGCTTGCCGGTGCGTGGCCAGCGCACGCACACCAATGCGCGCACCCGCAAGGGCAAGGCCAAGCCGATCGCCGGCAAGAAGAAGTAGGCCGGTCCGGCTCAGGCCGATTTTCCCCCTGTTCCGGACCGCGCTCACAGCCGGTCCAAGTCTCGACGTTAGGAACTCACATGGCCCGCGAACCCAGCCGCCTCCGCCGGCGCGAACGCAAGAATATCACCAGCGGCGTTGCTCACATCAACGCCAGCTTCAACAACACCATGATCACCATCACCGATGCGCAGGGCAATGCGATCAGCTGGTCCAGCGCCGGCATGATGGGCTTCAAGGGCAGCCGCAAGAGTACGCCCTATGCCGCCCAGGTCGCCGCCGACGATGCCGGCAAGAAAGCCGCCGAGCACGGTGTCCGCACGCTCGAGGTCGAGGTCAAGGGGCCCGGCTCGGGCCGCGAGAGCGCGCTGCGCGGTCTCGCCGCGGTCGGGTTCACGATTACCTCGATCCGCGACGTCACTCCCATCCCGCACAACGGGGTGAGGCCTAGCAAGCGCCGCCGCGTCTGATCCGTACCTGCCCGGCGTGCCGCGCGGCACGCCGATCACACTTCACGGACCGGACGCGCTGAGCCAGCGCTTCCGGTCCTGCCCGCTTCCATCCCAGGGGTATATCCATGGCCGTCAACACCAAGAACTGGCAGGAACTCAAGAAGCCGACCCATCTCGAGGTCAAGGACACCGCGGCCAAGGGCCGCAAGGTCACCTTCGTGGCCGAGCCGCTCGAGCGTGGCTTCGGCCTGACGCTCGGCAACGCGCTGCGCCGCGTGCTGCTCTCGTCCTTGCAGGGCGCCGCGATCACCTCGATCAAGATCGAGGGCGTGCTGCACGAGTTTTCCAGCCTCGCCGGCGTACGCGAGGACGTGACCGACATCGTCCTCAACGTGAAGCAGATCGCGCTGCGCATGGAGGGCGAGGGATTGAAGCGCCTTCAGCTTTCGGCCACCGGCCCGGGCGAGGTCAAGGCCGGCGACATCGCGGTCTCGGGCGACATCGAGATCATGAACAAGGATCTCGTGATTTGCCACCTTGACGAGGGCGCGAGCCTCAACATGGAGCTCACCGCCAACTCGGGCAAGGGCTATGTCCCGGCGGTGATGAACCGCCCGGTCGATGCGCCGATCGGCCTGATCCCCGTGGACAGCCTCTACTCGCCGGTGCGCCAGGTGAGCTACAAGGTCGAGAACGCCCGCGTCGGGCAGGAGCTCGATTACGACAAGCTCAGCCTCACGGTCGAGACCGACGGCACGGTGGGCCCCGAGGACGCGGTCGCCTATGCGGCGCGCATCCTCCAGGACCAGCTCAGCCTGTTCGTTCACTTCGAGGAAGGCGTGCCCATGCCCGCGGGCGGGCCGATGATCGGCCATGCCGCCGAAATGCCCGAGAGCGACACCAACACCTTGAACCGCTATCTGCTCAAGAAGGTGGACGAGCTCGAGCTGTCGGTGCGCAGCGCCAACTGCCTCAAGAACGACAACATCATCTACATCGGCGACCTGGTGCAGAAGACCGAGGCCGAGATGCTGCGGACGCCCAACTTCGGGCGCAAGAGCCTGAACGAGATCAAGGAAGTGCTGAGCAGCATGGGCCTGCGCCTGGGAATGGACATCCCCGGCTGGCCGCCCGAGAACATCGAGGAAATGGCCAAGAAGCTCGAGCAGGAACTGCTGGGCTAGGTCACCGACTCGTTATGCCGCAACCAGATACGGATTGAGGCGAGTTGGACGGAGGCGAGGAAGTTGTCGTTGCGTTTGTCGTATCGGGTGGCGACGGCACGGAAGTGTTTGAGCTTGCTGAAGAAGCGTTCGACGAGATTGCGATAGCGGTAGAGGAACGGGCTGAAAGCCGGGATACGCACCCGGCCCGGCATCGGTTTGACGCAGGCCCAGGCGCCGCGCTCGGCCAGCGCGGCGCGCATGGCGTCGCTGTCGTAGGCGCGGTCGCCGAGCAGGATGCAGCCCTCACCAAGGCCGTCGAGCATGTCGGCGGCGCTGCGCCCGTCGTGCGCCTGGCCTTCGGTCAGCTKGAGCCCGAAAGGAAGGCAGAGGGAAGAGAAGAGGGGAGGGAGAGGGGGCGGTAGGGAGGGGTGAGAGAGACTCATGTAATGGGATCGGATCTACTTTTGGTGGCGTTGGCGGCGTGCTGTGTAACGTCGATGTCGGAGATGTTGATGATCTGGATGTACGCCTCGTCACACGCTGAGACTGCTTGCAATATCCGCGCCCAAT
>NNBV01000174.1_pt1 | contig 30469 bp, 25 predicted proteins | sample 1173771 | NCBI WGS metagenome assembly NNBV01 (sample SAMN07173938, study PRJNA388173) | plant metagenome | isolation source: symbiotic tissue sample KVS11 | place: Norway: Troms, Kvaloya island | reverse complement strand
CAAGTACACTGTAACATTAAGCCAAGCAAGTCAGCAAATATACAGATTATTAAATGCAACTTTATAATTTTTTAATACTACTAGAGTGTAATGTTAATTAAATATGAACTACCCTAAAATCTAGTCATCCAATTCTACATTGTTAATAGTTATATCAATAAAAAGTTTGTCAAAATAATTTTTTTTGTTGACAACCTGGAAGTCCATTAACCCACGGAGGTGGGTTTTGTTTGTGTAGCCGCGACTTCCAGTCGCCCTTTTCAAACATCCTCTTAGATAGATTGTTTCAAAAATCTAATCTGATTGCTATAGGGCTGTATTAACCTTTTGCAAGGTTTCTCAAGGTTGAGCAATAAAAAATAAACTTAACAAAACTTAAAGAATACACAAATAAGTATACTATTAAGTAGATATCAGATTCTAAATCTGTTCCAAATAGCACTATAAAATCCACCAAGAGGGCATTGCAAAAAAGAGAAAAATTTTGTTTGCTATTAACTTGATGCTGTAGTTTTCTTGCTTGTTTTGAGTAAATGAACATCTAAAATACAGGGTGGAGCATGCATATTCCCGATGGATTTGTTTCTGTTCCGGTAGCAGGGGCTACTGGTTTAGCAAGTGTGGCAGCACTGTTTATTGCCTTTGGGCGATCGCAAGAAGCTTTTGGTATTCGTCGTGCGCCCGTACTGGGACTAACCACCGCCTTCATTTTTGCCGCCCAGATGATCAATTTTCCGGTAGCAGGGGGTACCAGTGGTCACTTGTTGGGGGGAACCTTAGCTGCGATCGTTTTGGGTAGTCCTTGGGCAGGAACGTTGTGTATTGCCACAGTTCTAATTATTCAAGCTGTGCTATTTGCTGATGGTGGTATTACAGCCTTGGGAGCAAACATTTTTAACATGGGAGTGATTGGGGTTTGGGTTGGCTGGGTTTTAACCGAAACCTTGCAACGGCTGTTTGGGGGATCAAAAGGGCGCTTACCATTGGCTGCTGGTATAGCTGCTGGTGTCAGTGTAGTGGTAGCCGCGATCGCTTGTGCCATAGAGTTAGCTCTCTCAGGAACTGCACCTGTAGCGATAGTTTTACCAGCCATGACTGGTGTACATATTTTAATTGGCATCGGTGAAGGGTTGATTACCGGGGGTGTGCTGACTTATTTGGCCACCGCCCGACCAGATTTGTTACCAGGGGAACAGCACGAGTTTCGCGGTTGGTCAGTGCCCATTGTCACCATTTTCTTAATTGCGGGAGTGCTGTCACTCTTTGCCTCAGCATGGCCCGATGGTTTGGAGAAAGTTGCCGAAAATACAGGCTTCATCAACTTAGCCGAGAAAGTGCGGATAATAGTGCCGACTCCCTTAGCTGACTATGGTATTGAAGGTTTGGGGCCAATTGGCACTAGTATTGCTGGACTTGTGGGAGCTGCGGTTTGCTTTGCTGTAGCCTTTGGCATTGCCAAGGTAGTGAAACCGAAGAATGCTTAAACTTTCTTTGCCGTTACGTTTACAACTATCTCTAGTGATTGTGGTAGGAGCAGCTTTATTAAAGCATCATGCTTGGTATGGACTAAGTATATATGGTGCGATCGCACTTTTATGGGCTTGCTGCTTGCGTGTACCAATTCGCCAGTTGGGAGGATTACTCGGCACAGAATTGATTTTTTTGTCATTGCTGGCATTGCCCCAGGGATGGGAACGAGCCAGTTTTTTGCTGGTTCGTTCGCTGGTTTGTCTGGTTACTATGAATAGTTTTTTGTTAACCTTGCCGCCCCACAGTTTTGGCATCGCCCTTAAAAGCTTAACTGTACCCGCACCTTTAAAGGAAAACTTGTTATTAGCTGGGCAATATATGGAAATTTTGCTCTCAGAAGTAACGCGGATGCGGCGCAGCGCTCAATTACGCGGTCTGACTGGAACTGCGGGATGGCTGCGCTATGCCAGTGCTGCCATGATTGGAGCTTTGTATCTGCGTAGTCTAGATAGAGCAGAAAGAGTCTACGCAGCAATGGTAGCTCGTGGTTACAACGGACAATTGCCCATAGATTCTAGCCTCAGACCAAAAGAGCGTTTTGTCCTATTAATAGCTTGGGCGATCGCTGCTAGTGTTACCTTAACTTCTTACAAAATTTAACGCAGTTGTGAATCTTGAAATCTTTGACTTCTAATCCCCAACCATCAACCCACGATCCCCACACAGCCGTAGTCGAGGTTGAAAACCTGTCCTATGCCTATTCTCGCCAAGAGCCGGTATTACAAGAAATATCTTTTACCTTAAAAAAAGGCGATCGCGTGGCGTTGATGGGAGCAACAGGTTCTGGAAAAAGCACCTTGCTGGAGAACCTGATTGGCTTAAAACAACCCCAAAGTGGGAAAATTATCCTTAATGGCATCCCAGTAGAACCGAAAACTTTACCCCAAATACGTCGTCAAATCGGTTTTAGCTTCCAAGATGCCAACGACCAACTATTTATGCCGACCATCTTGGAAGATGTTACTTTTGGGCCACGTAACTATGGAATGTCACCAGCCCAAGCAAGCGATCGCGCCCGACAGTTATTAGCTGATTTTGGTCTAGAAGCTTACGCCAATCGTTCCGCCCACGAACTTTCTGGTGGGCAAAGACGCCTAGCCGCCCTAGCCTCGATTTTAGCCCTAGAACCGACAATTCTAATTTTGGATGAGCCGACTAACGGTCTTGATCCAGCATGGCGGCGTCATTTGGCGCAAGTGTTGTTAAAGTTACCCGTGCAAGTTATATTAATTGCCTCCCACGATCTACATTGGCTAGGCAGAGTTACTGGGCGTGCTTTGGTACTGTCTGGTGGACGCATTCAAATAGACAGCGACATTCAGCCACTTTTGCAAGATGGTGCTACTTTAGACCAATTGGGTTTGCCAATAGATTGGTGATTTGGGCATGGGGCATGACGACAAGGGGAGCAGGGGAGGAAAAACTATTGATTATTGACCAATCCTCAATGCCCAATGCCTAATGCCTAATGCCTCCTTTATTAGTAATATTGGATACTATATTCTCTGTTTTATTGCTGTTGGGGTGTGAATGTCTGTTTTAAATAAATATACTGTTATTGCTCCTCTTAGCCTGAGCATTGCTTTATTCATTACTAGTTGCAGTGAAAATAAAGTTTCCCAGTGCCAGCGACTGATTAAAGTTGTGAATGCCGGAACTTCTCTAATTGATAAAAATAAAGGAACGCAAGTTATAACCAGCATACAGTTGTCTAAGGATTTGGAATTTGTGACTAAATCCATTAGGGAATTGAATTTAACAGATCCGAAGCTGAAAGAATATCAAAGCGGTTTTGTCAAGATTTTTCAAAATCTCAGTCAAGCGATTGCCAAAGCAGGTAGGGCCCTTGGTGCAACCAAGACAGCAGAAGCCTCAGCACCCGGTAGAGAAAAAATTCAAAAGGCTAGAACCGAAATTGACTCAGCACTGACAACAGCTACAGCTATTGGTAAGCAATCAGATAACTTAGTGAATGAGATGAATAAGTATTGTAGCCAGCCAGAATAATCTATCTGGCGCATTGGGAAAAACAGCGATTTCCCTGTAGGAAACTACCGTTGGCTTAGATGTAGTGCTAAATCATTGGGAGCATCCCAATTTTGCAAATTTACTAAAATCGTTACTTGTCATTGCGAATGAAGCGTTCGCGGTAGCGTCTCCAAGGGCGAACGCAATGACAAATTATGTTTTTACACATTTGGGATGCTCCCAAATCATTTGTTGTATATATCGGGGAACTTGGCTTGAAGTTGAGCTAACTTCGGCAAGTCATGTACTACTACATAGGGATCTTTCGGATTATGTGTAATGTAATTTTGATGGTATGCCGCGGCCTGATAAAAACCCTTCAACGGAGCCAATTCGGTAACAATTTGCTTGTCAAAAGTATGGGCTTTATTCAGTTGGTCTATGTAATCCTGCGCTAGCCGTTTCTGCTCATTGTTGGCAAAAAATATCACAGAACGATATTGCTTACCCCTGTCGGGCCCCTGATAATTCAATTGTGTTGGGTTATGCGCTACCAAAAAGTAGACCTTTAAAAGCTGGCTATATGATATCTGTGATGGATCATAAGTGATTTTCACTGATTCCGCGTGATCGGTGAATCCAGAACTAACAATTGCATAGTCTGCGGTTCTGGCATCGCCACCTGAAAATCCGGAGACGACATCAGAAACCCCTTTAAGATGCTCAAAAACCGCTTCCATTCCCCAAAAGCAGCCTCCACCAAACACTACCGTCTGTTTTCCCTGCGGTGTAGAAGTAGAGATATCGTTGGCAGGAGCAGGGAGTATCACACGAGATGCAGCGTACAGGAGTACAACAATGAGCGAAATTATGGACAAATTGCGTAATAAGTGGCGGGAGAAAGTTAAATTACGAGTTGACATGAGATTGTGAACTCCTCTAGTTAGTGAATCTAGATTGATTCAGCTATTTTGCAAAAGGATTGGAATTATTTCCTCACTTTTTTACTAGTATTCATATTTTTCATGAGTTTTTGTTGAGAAAATTCTGAGTGGATCATAAGAAATATTGCCGGGAGCATCTCACCTTTGCAAATATACCTGGCAATTAGAAATCGCGGTTATACAAACCAAATCCGCCTGCGCGCACTCAAGGAATTGACGGAGGTGGATTTTGTTTGTATAGCCAAGCCAGTGATCTCTTCGGGATTTTCCCCATGAGCAACTGGCGTGCGAATTCCATTCGCTATATCTAGGAGAAAAAATCTCAGATTATTAATTTGAAAATCTCAGAATACTTTAATTTTGGTATCAGCTATAGCTCATATTCATATAGCAATCTATTAATTACAAGTTTAGTTCGCGCAAAAGCGAGGATCTGATCATGAAAGGTTTAATTGTTGGTAGTTTATTTGCTCTCATACTCACTTCATCTGCTGCGGCTGTAGCTACATCTGTAAAGTATCAACAGTCAAGTTCTGATACACATACAGTATCCCAAATAGCCCTTGAAGTAAACGTTCCTCATATTACTAAATCTGGAGTCCGAAATGATACTCACTTTATCAAAGTGGCAGTAGTTGGTATGTCTCTACAAGACCTGATGATTTCGTTACCAAGTCAGATGGAACGCTTTAATAAAGTTCGGATTACTGATCAATCTGGTAAAGAAATTGCAGCTAAAACAGAGATTACTAAAGAACGAGTATCAATCACTTTTGAGCAGCCTGTAACTCCTGGTGGTTCTGTAGAAGTAGAATTTATAGGTGTACAAAGAAGAATTCCACTTGAAAAAATCCTCCTCTATGGAGTCACAGCTAAAAGGGTTGGATTAAACGGAGAAATTCCTATTGGAACAGCCAGAATCGATCTTCCTGATAAAGGTTAGAAGATAAGGGATAATTCAAGAGTCATAAGTAAAATTTACTTGATATTTCGTTAGTTCTTGAATTGAAAAAGTATACCTCATCAACTTGCACACTGTTGGATCTTTAAAAGTGCCAACCTTGTTTAAGACTTACGCGCTGTACAAATGCATCGTGATGTGAATTAACGATAATAGGTTGTTGAAGGCTTTTCTTAATTATCCTGCGCTCGTAAATAGACCATGTTGTAGGGGCACAGTAATGCTGTGCCTTTACGAAATATGTGGTTTTTAAACTTATGTATATTTAGCATTTCTTGTCAATGCGTAAGTCCTATTGTTAAGAAATTTGGCACTTAAATCTAAGTGTTAATCTTCAAGATATAGCGGCGTATCGCTTGCAGTAACGAATATTTGAGCATCGGAGTCCATTGATGTAGATGAAGTGATAATTTTCCTATAGCAATCCAAATTGAATCGTGAGAAAATACGGTGATTAGGAGTAAGTATTGATAAGCTTTTCAGCCTTTTAGTTTCTCACAAATTATTTATGATTGCTATAGAATAAATTCTGGTTTATCTATCAGGTACTAGGTAAGTCACCTTCAGGTAAGACATTATCTATGCTCAGAACCCACGGTATACCTTGGTCAAGTGGAGAACTAACAGTAATTTTAGCTCTGTTGGTAAACTGTTTTAAGTTGTCAGCAAATTGGGGAACAGTTTTCATGATATTGCGATAACTTTCCATATTATTACAAATCATGATCAACGTCAAAACGCCACTATTGATTTTGAAATACCAGTGACAACTTGATAGTAAAATACGTGTCATGCGATCGCACGCTAAGAAAAACCTTTTTTTAGTTGCTTCTTCAAGCTGTCTAAATAGTATTTCACTCAGCTTGATTGTTTGACGTGAAGGCAAATCATCTGGATGCAGGCGTGGTTGATTCATAAGATTTTGGCAAGCTTTAAAAGTAACAAAGCTGCGGTGAAGATTAGTATTTTTGATTTTTTGCAGGTCAAATATTGCAAGAAAATCTGGTTGACATAAGTTAGGTTATTCTTCTTGAGTGACAATCCACAATAAGTCTAACCACAACTGGGGATAAGCTTGCTTGACATTGGAGAGGGGATCGCGCACCAAGTTATTTGCATTCAAGCAAACAACCTCAACTAGCCCCAGGTATTCTGCTACTTCTTTGAGTAGATTTTTTTGTTCTACTACGGCACTCATCAGTCTGTTTGGACAGTAAATTCCAATGTATTTTGTATAGTGAACACACGTCTTTATATTCGCTCTTGTTAAATAAGGTTTAGGATTGATCGCCTTTACATAACACTGGCGTAATGATTCCCATACTCGTGGATGAGTGTGTTCGATAATTACGTTAAATTGCTGGGCTAAGTCTTCTTCGGTAATCATTACTCTCTCCATTGCTGTGGTGCTAATAACAGTAATTTAGTGTCATCTGTTACACACTTTAGTAAATACTTACTTGACTATGCAAAAAATTAAAACAGCAATTCTTTGCTGATGCTATGTGCATATTCACTCTAGTCAAATCGGTAATTTCTAGTCAGGGCAAAATTTACCCCAAAATCTCATTGGTTGGTATGTTTTCTACGGCTTGTATTACTCGCCTATCAAGCATCAAAGCTGAAACTAATTTTTAAAACTGTATTAAATACTACTTTTACCAATTAAATTGGTAAAACTTTACTGCTAAATAAATGCTCTGTTTATTGTGATTTGGGACTTTTGAGCCAAAAAAGCAACTATCTGCAAAAATAATTTGCGCTTCGCAAGTAAATTGGCAATTTCTGTGATAGTCTTTTTATATGGGGAATCAAGACAGCGAAAGCACAAAAAGTCTTCAAAGAGAAATGATATAAACTCAAAGACCACACTTTCGCCTTGGCAGATGTAAGTTAAATCCGCTACGGCTTTTTGAAACCAAGAGACAAAGCCAATGAAGCAGGATAGTGATCTCCGTAATAACTTGAAGTCAATTAGAACTCGCTTAGGCATGAGCCAACAAGATTTGGCTAACATCGCTAGTGTGACTCGTCAGACTATTAGTGGTGTAGAGTCGGGATTATATGCTCCCTCAGTAGCCATAACACTTCGCTTGGCCAAAGCGCTTGGCTGTCAAGTTGAGGATCTATTCTGGTTAGAGCGGGATTTACCTGAAATTGAAGCAGTTCTTGCCAAACCTGTTCCCAATGGTCAGCAACTGCGAGTTAGCATGGCTCGTGTAGGAGGACAATGGATAGCTTATCCCTTGATTGGTAAGGATGCTTTTCGCCAAGATATGATTCCGGCTGATGGTGAGGGTGAGACTTGCACAGGTACAAATAAAATTCGAGTCCGTCTTTTAGACGATAATCTCGACACACTTCACAATACTGTTGTGATTGCTGGTTGTGCACCTGTGATTTCACTATGGGCAAGAGCCACCGAACGCTGGCATCCCCAACTGCGAGTCCAATATAACTTCGCTAATAGCATGGCTGCATTGCACAGTCTATGCAGAGGTGAGGCACACATCGCTGGGATGCATTTGTACAATCCTGAAACTGGTGAGTATAATACTCCCTTTGTTCGAGATGTTCTGGCTGGGAGGGAAGCAGTTCTGATTACCCTTGGTGTCTGGGAGGAGGGACTTTTGTTGAAGTCAGGGAACCCAATGGGAATTAGAACAGTTACTGATTTAGTTGCTGGGGGAGCGACTATTGTTAACCGCGAAATAGGTTCTGGTAGTCGGATGCTTTTGGAACAAACACTCCAAAAAGAGCAGATACCGTTCGATGCTGTTCAGGGTTTTGACAATATACTCAAAAGTCACCAAGATGTTGCCCAAGCTGTAGTCGGAGGAGTTGCCGATGCTGGTATGAGTACGGCATCTGTAGCTACCGCCTTTGGACTAGGATTTATTCCTTTACATCAGTCACGGTACGACTTAGTGATTCTCAAGGAATATCTCGAAGTTGCACCTGTACAGCAGTTGCTCAGTACTTTGGGACATCGGAAGGTTCACTCCCAATTTGAAATTCTCGGCGGTTACGATATCAGCAAAATCGGGGAAGTTGTAGCGACTGTTTAGAGTGGATTGCAATGGTTGGTTGTGTGGTTAAAGGAAGACTCTGCGTGAATTTAAATTACTGCTGCAACCACTCTTTAGGTATGAGCAACCTTCAGGGATTACAACCACTGATAAGTAGGTAAACATAATTAATTACACAATGTCATTGCGAATGCAGCGAAGCGAAATGAAGCAATCGCAAGGGCTGGGATTGCTTCTCTACGAGACGCTCTGCGAACGCTTCGCTCGCAATTACTGTAATTAATTTTGCGTAGTTACTTAATGCTGAATTCGTAATTCGTAATGGGCTACGCCCCGCTACGCCCCGCTACGCTAACGTAATTCGGATGGAATTTGAGTTTCCAGCTTGAAATATGTAGCTTTCTTTTTTCCAATTGGTATTACTTCGCCAGAGAAATCATTTGAGTGAGCATCTGGTAATACTTGCAATATTCCTTGAGTAATGTCTTATCGCTCTAGCCATTAGTCAGAAAAAACAATGACTAATGGTTAACAAAAACTGACCAAAACTTGAGTATGTTCTGGATTCGGACTCTTTTTGCTATAGAGCGTAAGCGTTGGCTCTCATAGAGAAGCCCGTCGTAGGCATCGCTTTCAGTGGAAAGTGCGATCGCCTCATCAACCAACAGACCCACCAAACAAACAATTGTAGGATAAATTATCATGTCCGACGAAAGAATTAGACAGATTGCTTTCTATGGTAAAGGTGGTATTGGTAAATCTACCACTTCCCAAAATACCCTTGCTGCGATGGCAGAAGTGGGTAAACGCATCTTGATTGTCGGATGTGACCCGAAAGCTGACTCCACTCGTTTGATTTTGCACTGTAAAGCTCAAACCACCGTGCTGCATTTAGCTGCTGAACGAGGCGCTGTGGAAGATATCGAACTCGAAGAAGTTGTAATCACTGGTTTCCGGGATATTAGATGCGTAGAATCAGGTGGGCCAGAACCTGGTGTAGGTTGCGCCGGTCGGGGTATCATCACCGCTATTAACTTCCTCGAAGAAAATGGTGCTTACTCAGATGTAGATTTCGTCTCTTACGACGTATTGGGTGACGTTGTATGTGGTGGTTTTGCGATGCCAATTCGTGAAGGTAAAGCCCAAGAAATCTACATCGTTACTTCTGGTGAAATGATGGCAATGTTTGCAGCTAACAACATTGCTCGTGGGGTTCTCAAATATGCTCACACTGGTGGTGTCCGTTTGGGTGGGCTAATTTGTAATAGCCGGAAAACTGATCGGGAAGATGAACTGATTAGCACCCTTGCAGCTAGATTAAGTACTCAGATGATTCACTTCGTCCCCCGTGACAATATCGTGCAACACGCCGAATTGCGTCGGATGACTGTAAACGAGTACGCACCCGACAGCAAGCAAGCTCATGAATACCGGACACTAGCAGACAAGATTATCAACAATACAAATCTCGCCGTTCCCACACCCATCGAAATGGATGAGCTAGAAGATTTGTTGATTGAATTCGGTATTCTTGAAAGTGAAGAAAATGCTGCGAAACTAATTAGCCAAGCCGATGCTGTTAAGAAGCAAGAAGACGCTGAAGGTGAAGCATTAGAAGCGCTGAAAAAAGGAAATGTAGAAATAGTTGCCGGTAGTGAGAAAAAGTAAAGTTCTTGTTCAAATTCAGGAGCTAAATACAGAGTAAATATCAGGTGGGCGAAAATAGCCCACCCTATCATCGAAACAGTGCTGAGTAATTTAGGATTCCTATAATCAGAGATTAATCTTTGGCAAAAAAGCCTTAACATCAACTTAACTAAGGTTAGATTTTAGCCTTGTTCATTGATGCTACTTTTCTCTTCATAATCCAGCCAAGGCTACAAGCAAAGAGAGTACCAGCTAAAGGTGTAGGTTCAGGTATTTGTGTATAAGAAACTCTACCTGATATAGGTTCTGCATCTGGAGAGGTTCTAGAGAAAATTGTAAAATCCTCATCAATGATTTCATAGCTTAGAGAACTAGAAGGATTAGATTTATCATTGAATAGATAATCTAATGCAAAATATGTTTTTCCTGTTAAGGATATGGTTGGAAAGACAACAGGAAAATCTGGGTAGTTATTATCATCTTTCTCAGTGTAAATGGTAGAGTCACCATCAAATTGAAAAGATAGTGACTTCACGCTAGCTACTGGATTATTCTCATTGCTAAAGGTCGAGTCATCAAAGCTAAAAAAACCATTTCCTTGAGTTACAGGACTATCAACTGTGAAAGCATAATTAATAATTGCAGCAGATGCAGATTTTGCCTCTACAGTAGCAAATCCTAAAGCAAAAGTAGCAGCAGTAAGCAATAATTTTGGAAGCAATTTCATCTCAGTTTTCCTCACCATAAATTTTTGTAGGCAATGCACACTGCAATGTATACAAAAATTATTTATAGACGCTCTATTTTAAAGTCATGAGTTTAAGCAAACTTTAATCAGAGGTAAAAATAAAATCGAATTTAATTTCACCAATGAAAAAGTTCGCGGATAACCAAGATATTTATGTTAAAAATTTTAGAGTTCTTGTTATGCTACAGCTTGAGGAGTTTCAGCCCTATCCTTATGCGCCCCTATTCAATGATTCGATGATTTAGTTACCTAAAATTTGCTGTAACTTAGACGGTATAGTATCTCCCCAGCTTTGGGCACAAGCAATATACCTTCATCCTCTCGGTTAGTCCATTCTGCTAGTCTAATAGTATCCGGGTCACGATAATTCAAGTTATGAGCAGCACAGCGTTCAGCAGAAATACCAGTAGCTAAAGTGACACGAACCCGTGCTTGTTCCCCTTCTATAAGATCAAAAGTACCCATCCCTTTTAAGTGAGTACTATGAGCCAGCACTCCAGCAGGATATTCTTGGAATTTATCCCACTGTTTGAGAAAGTAATCCCGCACATGATAGCCAACTTGGGAGAGAATTTCGCCGTGTGTATAGCTAAACTCGGTAATGTGAGGAGCATATATAATTACTTCACCTCCATCAGCAACTACAGGCTCTAGCTTGTACATTCCTTTAGCTGCTGTCCAAATGTCATCATACATTTGAGGCATGACTGAAAGCACTTGTTTAAAAGACTGATCTACATATTTAATATGCAGTTTAGCTGATAATTGTGCAGCAGCTTCCCAAGCTGATTCTGGTTGATCTATATAGAGTCCAGCTAGCTGATTTGTTTTTGGTGCGACCACCATCGCCAAACAAAGCTTTGGGGTAGAAATCAGGCTAGCGGCTCGGTTAATCAAACGCCGGACTGGTGTTATTCCGAGTGTACCAATAATTTCGTAACAGGTGATTAAAGCACCTAACCAGTGTGAGAGATTAATTACTTCTTGACCACTAATACCGGGAAAAAAATATTTATTTCCACCAGAGAAACCGACAACTTCGTGAGGAAAAACTGGGCCGCAAATCACGATCAAATCATATTCGGTAACAAGCTTATTCACACGCACATCAACTTCTTGATGTAGCATTCCATTACTAATTTCTGCTATTTCATCTGCCGAAATTATTCCACAAGAAATAAAGGTATCTGGCTCATTCCAAAGATGGTTAAATATGCGGACTTTTTTAAAAGTTGTCTCTCGCTCCTCCGGTGTCACTCCCACCAAGTGATTAATCTGTTCTTCACTCATGGGATTATGTGTACCCAGAGCAATTAAAAAATCTAGAGCCGCTACTCTTTTACCCAACTCCTGATACAGCAATCGAAACATTTGAGGGATGGGAGCAGTGCGGGTACTATCTGGAATTAACACTAAGATGCGCTGTCCATCTAACTTAGGGTCTACTAAAGCTTGATGAATTATCGCAGAAACTTGCTCATCTGAAAGTATGCCGTTATTTACAGCCAGTGAATACATGATTAAACTCCACTGTAGATACTAAATCCACCGTCTACCGGCACGACTACCCCGTTAACGAAACTAGAACCTGAACTACATAACCAGATCAAAGTGCTGAGTAATTCATCTGGTTTTCCGAAACGTCCGGCGGGGGTATGCTCAATGATTTTTTGCCCGCGAACGGTCAAACTACCATCAGAATTTAAGAGTAAATCTCGATTTTGTTCGCCAATAAAGAAACCTGGTGCGATCGCATTTACTCGCATTCCATCACCATACTTTTGGGCGAGTTCTACCGCTAGCCAGCGAGTAAAGTTATCTATCCCGGCTTTAGCGGCTGAGTAGCCAACCACGCGGCTAATCACTCGGATTGCAGACATAGAAGAAATATTGACAATACAACCGTGGGGCTGATTTTTTTCCACCATTGCTTGACCAAAAACCTGACAAGGTAGTAGAGTGCCAAGTAAGTTGAGGCTAACTACTTCCTCAAAGGCTGCGTGTGGCATATCAAAAATAGTCGCATCAGCAGTAATTGTGGCAGCCGGAATATTCCCGCCAGCCATATTAACCAAGATATCTATTTCACCCCAACGCTGTATAATAACATCCCTGGCGATTTCTAATTGAGAGCGATCGCTAACATCTGCTACCACAGCCATACTTTCTCCACCACCAGCAGTAATCTCAGCCACCACTGCCCCCGCCCGTGCTTCATTGCGACCCAAAACCACAACTCGCGCTCCCGCCAGAGCCAAACCCTTTGCCATAGCCCCACCAAGCACACCAGAACCACCAGTAACTACCGCTACCCGCTCCTTCAAACTAAAAAGTTTACTTAAAATCAAAATGATTCCCCCACTTAGTAAAATTCTCTGCGTACCTCTGCGCTTCCCTCCGCGCCCCTTTGCGTTTAAACTCCCCCTCAATTCCCCTCAATTCCCCTCAAACTTATAAGCAACCTTAGCGAGGTCATAAGCCAACGCACGAGCCATCTCATACCCTTCCCCCTCCTCAACCAATCCCCGCGCAACCAATCCAGCCAACCAGTTACAAGCTACCCGCCGCCAGACATTATGACGAGCCGGAATCGAAACAAAAGCCCGTGTATCATCATTAAATCCAGCAGTATTATAAATTCCAGCAGTTTCCATTACCTGATTGAAATAGCGCTCCATACCATTTACGCTGTCGTGAAACCACCAAGGCGGCCCAAGCAATACAGTAGGATAATGACCAGCTAACGGAGCCATCTCGCGGCTATAAGTGCTTTCATCCATACCAAAAATGATTAAGCGGAAGCGCGGATCGTTACCGTAAGCTGACAACAACGGGCGCAGATTTTGAGTCCACTCTATTTTTACGGGAATATCAGCACCTTTATCAGATCCAAATCTCTCAAATAAAGCCGGGTTATGGTTACGCATCACACCACAATGCATTTGCATCACCAACCCATCTTCCACACTCATCCGCGCCATTTCCATGAAGATATGACCGGTAAAATTTTCGACATCACCTGAATTCAGCCTGCCGGCTAATGCCCTAGCAAAGATAGCTTCGGCTTCTTGGTCAGAAAGACGTGTAGTATAAGGTGTAGCAGCACCTTGATCGGTAGCTGTCGCGCCCATTTTTTTAAAGAAAGCTCGACGTTCTTCTAAAGCTTCCACAAAAGTGGCATAAGTAGTAATTTCTCTACCGATACTGCTTTCCAATTTGGTAAGATTTTCCCGCCAGCCAGGAGCATCTAGATTAACTACTGCATCTGGGCGAAAAGTTGGCCTAATTTGAGTAAAACCTTCTTCGTGGAGCGATCGCTGATTCTCTAGATTATCACTGGCGGCATCGGTAGTACAAAGCACTTCGATGTTAAAGCGTTTGAATAAAGCACGAGGGGAAAACTTAGATGAGGCTAACAAACCTTCTAGATAGTCATAGATATGTCCGGCGTTGTGAGAATTTAAAGGTTCATCTACACCAAAGACGTTAGTTAGTTCCTCTTTCAGCCACAACCCAGACGGAGTACCTTGGAATAGATAAAAATGGTCTGCGAACAATTGCCAGATTTTGCGGTGGTTGGTTTCTACTGGTGAACCATCACTAGTAGGTATACCCAAAGCTTGCAGAGGTACGCCCCGACTGTAGAGCATCCGCAAAAGGTAGTGGTCAGGAATAATCAGTAATTCCGTCGGTGAACCAAAACGGGCTGCGGGATTAGCTAACAAAGCCGGATCTACGTGTCCGTGTGGGCAAACTAAAGGTAACGCAGATATACTGTCAAAAAATTGATGGGCTAGTCGTCTTTGAACTGGTTCTGGAGAAAAACAGCGATTGGGAGATAAACTCAGTTTTTTAGTTAACATACTTTTTATTTGGTTAAAAGTTTCAAATAAATTGTCTTCAGTCTTAAATTGTTAATAATGCTGCACTACTACCACGCTCTACTAAAAAAGGAGATAAAACGCGGTTTTCTACAGTTTTGTCTTCTAATAAATCGAGTAACATTTGCATGGCATAGCCACCAATTTCTAACATTGGCTGGCTAACTGTGGTCAGTGCCGGTGTAACGTAAGAGCCTAGAGCAATACCATCAAATCCGACGAGACTTAAATTTCGCGGTACTAAAATACCTAATTCTTGGCAAGCTAACAGAGCGCCAACCGCCACCATATCGTTGTAACAAAATATGCCTGTAACTTCCGCAGCCAATAGTTTAGACAGCATATTTTTCCCAGTGTTCACATCGCTGGTTCTGGTATCGTATTCATCACTAATTGAAATCCAATCAGTATTTTGTGGAATACCAGCTTCCGCAAGGGCCATTTGATATCCTTCTAGGCGCTCCTGGTTTGACCTGCTGCGATCGCCTACCCCAAGATAACCAATAGCGGTGTGTCCCAGACTTATTAGATGCTCTGTGGCTAATTTAGCACCTAAGCGATCGTCTATTGCTACTGAGTGAAATATTTCGGATTGATCTTCGGTCTGACTATTAATCAGAACTGTTGGCACAGCAATTTGCGTAAGTTGTTTGATATGCTGCTTACTAATTCGTGAGTCGGCGACTAAGATCCCATCCACCCTGCGGCGATGAAAAGTATCAATAGCTGCCATTTCCTGCTCAAAATCTCGATGTGAAGCACTCAACAAAACACTCAAGCCTGCTGGTCTGGCTATCTTCTCGATTCCCTCTACTACCTCAGCAAAAAAAGGATCTGCGATCGAAGTTACGACTACACCAATAGTATTAGTACGCTTATTTTGCAAACTTTGAGCAATAGCATTTGGCACATAGCTCATCTCCTGCGCCAGTCGCTTAATTTCTTCTCGCACTTTCGGGCTAATTAGAGCGTTATCTCGCAAAGCGCGTGAAACTGTAGAATGAGAAACCCCTGCTCTGCGGGCAATATCTTCAATTGAAATTCTTCGTTTATTCATTTTTTATCTTAGTAATTAAATATTGCACACGTGTGCATTTGTATGTATTATAGAAAATAATCGTTATTTGTCAAGAGATTTATACAACTCACATTTTGCATGAAAAGGAGTTAGGAGTCCTAACTTTTACCTCCACCCATAACTACAACTACGAATTAGGAATTACGAATTAGCTTAACTTTTCTTAATAAAAATATGATGCAGCAGTCAATGATTATTATCGTCATGGGTGTATCTGGTTCTGGCAAAACCACCATCGGAAAACTGTTAGCAGATTCGTTAAAATGGGAGTTTAGCGACGCTGATAATTTTCACTCGCCAGAGAATGTTGAGAAAATGCGATGTGGTATCCCTCTGAGTGAAGCAGACAGGATGCCTTGGTTACAAGATTTGCAAACAGCTATCAACCAATGGTTGCAAGAAAATAAAAGTGTGGTGCTGGCGTGTTCGGCTTTAAAAGATAGCTATCGGCAATTTTTGCTACTGGATAGCGATCGCTCCGCCAACGCCAAGGGCGAACGCATCAAGCTAGTTTACCTCAAAGGATCTTATGAGTTGATTCAAGCGCGGTTGCAAGAGCGTAGCAATCATTACATGAATGAAAAACTCCTCGGCAGTCAGTTTAATACTCTTGAAGAACCGTTAGATACCATATCTATGGATGTTGCACAGCCACCCCAGATAATTGTCCAAAACATTAGAACGGCTTTGGAAATTTAGCTTACTTAGTGACAACCGTAATATTAAGATTAATCACGTATCTACGAAAACATGAACTTTTGGCAACTAAATCACATCAGATGTAAGTCTAAAGAGATATCAAAGCAACCACATTAACTAGAGTGGTAGGAGAAAACTAGTGTTTTTAAGATTAGCGCAACAACATCAAGAATTCGTCCAAGACTTAGTAATGAACCTCCAAGCCTTGACAATTATACTTGAGCGACGTGGCTATACTGCATCTTGTTATACATGCGGCGACCAAATGAAGAGTGCTTCATTTATAGTTAGCCTCAGAGAAAAACACCTAATTCGGTTTTTAGTTTCTGATTACGGGATTACTTGGATGGAATTGTGGGACGATCGCGAATTAATGAAGTTGGAGGGTGCAGAAGCAATAAATCAGCTAGAAGAGTTGGCTAATCTTATTAAGTATTCCACTGCTGTGCAATTAGCAATTTGATACCACCTGCCTGAGTCCGACAACAAAAAACATAAATATAGATTTTGCACAGGTGTGTAATACAAAAGATTAGCTTATATTTGGTCAATTTATACACAAGTGTGCAAAAAGTAAAAGTACCATTTTTCTTCAGCACCAAAAAGATCGAAGAAAAGCGGGTGAAGTAAACCATCCATAGCTGTACAAATACGAAATGAAACTTAACACACATTCTTGCACACGTGTGCAAGAATAAAAAATAAGTTTAAAACAGGTTTTGCACACCTGTGCATAAAGGAGCGCAAAAGTACCATTTAACAAATAAATATCGACAACTAGGAAGATATGTCTCAAACTCTAAATAATGTCATTGCTCAAGCTCAAAACAATCCCTTACATTCCCTAGAAGAATGGGAAGAAGAATTACTTAATCGCTATCCCGATCCGGAAAGCATAGTTAAAGAAGGTAAAACCACTGAAGAGTACAGAAATTACGAAACGACTATTAGAGATACAGTAAAAGAGTTTTATCGATTAAACCATATTAATCAAACATACGATTTTGTACTTCAAAAAGAAAAAGAATTTTTAAAGTTTGACAAGAAAGAAATGTCTGTTTGGGATGCAGTCGAATTTTTGAATCAATTGGTTGATGATTCCGATCCTGATACAGACATGGATCAATTACAACATTTATTGCAAACATCAGAAGCTATTCGCGCCGATGGTCATCCTGATTGGATGGTACTTACCGGCTTCTTTCACGATATGGGGAAGGTGCTTTGTCTATTTGGTGAACCTCAATGGGCTACCGTAGGCGATACTTATCCTGTAGGTTGTGCCTTCTCTGATAAAATTGTTTTCCCAGAATTTTTCAAAGAAAATCCTGATTATAAAAACCCCAATTACAACACTAAATATGGTATTTACGAGCCAAAGTGTGGATTGAGTAATGTACATATTTCATGGGGGCATGATGAGTATTTTTATCAGATGATGAAAAACTATTTGCCCGAACCTGCGTTGTATATGCTTCGCTATCACTCATTTTATCCTCAACATAGTGAAAATGCGTATGAACATTTGATGGATAAACACGATCAAGAAATGTTTAAATGGGTGAAGTTATTCAACCCCTACGATTTATATTCCAAAAACCCTATTCCTCCTGATTGGCAGAAATTAAAACCATACTATGAAGATTTAGTTGCTAAATATTTGCCTGCAACGTTAAAGTTTTAAACTGCTTGAAGAAGAATTCAGAATTCAGAATCCTTGATCCATGAAGGGATAGAGCAATAACAAGATATTACATCTGTAAAAGCATAAAACAGATATGTGAATTTTCTTTATCCCTAATCAGGCTTAAAAGTATTATCTTGTTTACTCCTCTATTGCCTTTAAGTGATGGAAGAGCAATAACAAATAAATACTCTTGACAAGCAGATTTGAGTCAACTTAGAAAATTCAACCAAACAAAGGATGTTTACATTTCTACAAAATATAGCATTCGTAATCCAAGAGTTCTCTACTATAACAGTATCTTTTCTGAAAGAGTTTGATTGAGAAATGTTAACGTTTTTAACATTAAATCAAATATTGAATAAGCTGATTTATGCAAAGGCTTTGAAATGAATACTTTGGGTTATATCGAGAGATTTAAAATCTTTTGTATTTGTAAAGTTCAATAAACAAAAATAATTTTTACACGGGAGCGGGATAAAATAAAAAAAGTCAAAACCAATAAAGATTTACAAGTTTAATAAAATCAGTTTTTGGAAGTTTCACTTAAAAGCTGTTTTCAGTCCACGCACTACTACCGAAGTAATTTCACCAAAAAGATAATGCGATTATTTTAAGTAGTGTAATGTTCATGATTTTGCTTTAAAAAAACATCTAGTTTCGTGAAACTAATAGCACTAACTCCAATTGCGTCAAAGCAGAAGACATTTGGAGTTGAAATTCCAAAAGCTAGTAGTATCACTTGGTTAGGTCTAAAAAATTTTAGACCTAGTTCGTATTTTGATGATTGTGCAGATTTATATTCTGCTGATCTTTCTCAAATTTAAATCCGTTGTTAGAAATAAATATGAAAAGAGTTTCGCTCATAGTTGGCATATTAGGTTTTGCGGTTGTTGGTTGCACGAATGGCGCTCAAAATGGCAACGCTGCAACTAATACTACTAACACTGCTACCAATATAAGTGCAGAAAGTCTTGCTACTCCCAATAGAAAATTGCAAACAATCGGCGTTGCGTTGGGTGACTTAGGTAATCCCTTTTATAATGCAGTGCAGAAGGGGGCTGAGACAGAAGCCCAGAAACTTGGGGGTAATATCAGAGTTAATGCGGTTTCCAGTGGCTTTGACTTGAACCAACAAAGCAACCAAATCGAAAATTTCACTGCTGCGAATACTGACCTAATTATCCTCAGCGCTGTTGACAAAAAAGGAGTTAAACCAGTTATTGATCAAGCAAGGCTTGCAGGTAGGGTTGTGATTGCAGTAGATTCAGCCGTTGATGCAGATGTGGATGCAATGATTAGCTCCAACAATACCCAAGCTGGTGAGGTTGCTTGCCAATATATTGCCGATCGCCTCAAAGGTCAAGGTAGTGTAGTCATCCTCAACGGAACTCCGATGGACTCAATCAATCAGCGAGTTAGTGGCTGTGAGAAGTCATTATCCAAATATCCTGATATCAAACTCATCTCTAAAGACCAAAATGCCGAAGGGACTAGGGATGGAGGGCTAAGAGTCATGAGTGATGTGCTGACAACCTTTCCCAAAATTGATGCCGTTTTTGCCACTAACGATCAAAGTGGTGTCGGCGCAGATTTAGCAGCTAGACAAGCAAGACGTAAAGAATTTTTTATTGTTGGGGTTGATGGATCACCAGATGCAACCAAAGCAATGGAAGATAAAGATGGAGTATTTGCTGCAACTGCGGCTCAAAATCCCGCAGGGATGGCCCAAAAAGCAGTTCAGATCGGCAACGATATCATTCAGGGTAAAAAACCTGAGTCATCTGACATTCTGATTCCAGTCACCTTGGTTACTAGAGAAAATCTCAGCAGCTACAAGGGCTGGTAATTTGTAATTCGTAATTTGTAATTCGTAATTCGTAATTACAAGATGCGGAAAAAGGCTTGATACAGGATAGTTGCAGTATTTTATCCTGTTTTTTTAAATACATCGGTTTCAAATTTGGTGTTTCTAGGAGATATATGAATGTGAAAAAGATTTCGTTCACCTCTGGTGTTACGCGAAGCGTAATCGCAGCTAGCATACTAGGGATCATCAGTGGTAGTCTTATCGGCTGTACAAATACTTCTCCCGATGGGACTGCTACTAACCCTGATACAAAACCTGCTACCAATACCAGTGCAGAGACTAAAACCGCCACTGGGAATGGAAAATTAAAATCAGTTGCCTTTACCGTTGGTGATTTAAGTAATCCCTTCTTCGTCCTTATGGGACAAGCAACTGAGGCAGAAGCGAAGAAAATCGGCGGTAAGGATGTCAATGTTACCGTAGTTTCCAGTGCCTATGACCTCAACCAACAAGCTAATCAAATTGAAAATTTCACGGCTTCCAATACTGACATCATTATCGTCAATGCTGCTGATAAAAGTGGCATTAAGCCAGCAATTGAAAAAGCAAAACAAGCAGGTAGAATTGTCATTGCAGTAGATACTGGTGCTGAGGGAGGTGTAGACGCCACCATTACTACCAACAATGTCCAAGCTGGAGAAGTTAGTTGCAAATATATTGCTGACCGCCTCAAAGGTAAAGGTAATGTTGTCATAGTTAACGGGCCGCCAGTAGACTCGGTGATTCAGCGAGTTAGTGGCTGTGAGAGTGTATTATCCAAATATCCTGATATCAAAATCCTCTCTAAAAACCAGAATGCAGAGGGTAGTCGGGATGGAGGACTTAGAGTTATGACTGATTTGCTGACAACCTTTCCAAAAATTGATGCGGTTTTTGCCATCAATGATCCGAGTGGAGTTGGCGCAGAATTAGCAGCGAACCAAGCACAACGTAAAGATTTCTTTATTGTTGGAGTTGATGGTGCGCCAGAAGCTATTACTGCGATCGCAGCTAAAGATGGTATATATGCGGCAACTGCTACTCAAAATCCGCGAGGGATGGCCGAAAAAGCGGTTCAAGTTGGCAATGACATCTTAAATGGGAAAAAACCAAGTAGTTCTACGATTCTGATTCCAGTTAAGTTGATCACAAAAGATAATGTCAGCACAGAAAAAGGCTGGTAAGTAATAAAAATTGTGAATTTACATCTGATGTGAATCGTTGAGTGCATTTGTAAAGTTTTTGCACATACCTATAATGTCCGGCGGTTTTCATTTAAATTAATACAAAATCTCATCTCCATTTCCTTGGTTTTCCTTAATAGAAAGATAGGTTTGGAGAGAGGTTAAAACTCTGCTGCACCTAATCGAAAACCGCTATGTATGTGCATCAGCCGAGAGTCTGAGTGTTTGATTGATAGCACTCAGACTTTCCCAGCAGTCTTCATGAACTAATGTTAACAACAAAGTATGAAAATATCTCTTCCTCACTTCCCACTCCCTATTTTCAAACTAGTAATCAGCTTTTAAAACATGATTTTGTGATCAAGTATGAGTTTATTAACTTCTAACTTAGCGATCGCGAATTTTAAATTTTTTTACAGGTTTTGCTCATGACAAAAAATATTGAAACTTCATTTTCTGATGCACCAACTAGCACCCCAGTGTTAGAAATGCAAGGGATTACAAAACGATTTCATGGTGTATCTGCGCTCCAAAATGTTAATCTCACCATTTATCCCGGAGAAGTTCACGCCCTGATGGGTGAAAACGGCGCAGGTAAAAGCACACTGATGAAAATCCTGGCTGGGGCTTACATTGCCGATGAAGGAGAAATTCGCATCAATGGTCAACCTCTGAAAATTACCGATCCGGCGACAGCACGCAAATCGGGTATTAATCTAATTTATCAAGAACTGAATGTTGCACCGAATTTAACCGTTACCGAAAATATGTTTATGGGTAGCGAGTTGCGGCGAGGTCAGCTTTTAGACCGCAAAGCGATGCAACTGGAAGCAGAGGAAGTACTGGAAAGCCTTGGAGCCAATTTTACCGCGCAGACTATAGTTGGTACTTTGTCCATCGCAGAACAGCAGCAAGTCGAAATTGCCAGAGCGCTGAAAGATAAAAGCCGCGTTTTGGTGATGGATGAACCAACAGCAGCCCTATCCGACCGCGAGAGCGACCATTTATTTGAGGTCATTCGCAAACTACGGCGTGATGGCATTGCCATTATTTACATCAGCCATCGCATGGAAGAAATCTATGCCCTAGCTGACCGGATTAGTGTGTTGCGTGATGGTCAATATATTGGCAGTCTGACACGCAGTGAAATTTCTCCCCAGCGATTAGTGCAGATGATGGTCGGTCGCTCCATGCAAGACTTTTACGAACATCAACGGCAAATGAATCCTGGCCCAGTGGTGCTGTCAGTCAGAAATATGAGCGACGCCCGCAAGAAGATTGAGCCGGCTAGTTTTGAACTTCATGCTGGAGAAATTCTGGGTTTAGCGGGGTTGGTTGGCGCAGGACGCACAGAACTATCCCGGCTGATTTTTGGTGCAGACCGCAAAGCCAGTGGTGAAGTATTTCTGAATGGCAAAAAACTGGAAATTAATAGCCCCAGTGATGCGATCGCAGCGGGAATTGGCTACGTCCCAGAAGACCGCAAAGACCAAGGTTTATTTCTGGAGATGAGCGCCCGCAAGAATATTGCCATCAACACACTCAAGCAGGATGCCAAAGCTGGAATTGTTAACTGGCCTTCAGTGAATCGCCTGTCAACAGACGCGGTAGAAAACTTTAATATCCGCCTAGCCAATTTGGAAATTAGAGCGCTCGATCTTTCTGGTGGTAATCAGCAGAAGCTACTGCTAGCGCGTTGGTTAGCCATTAAACCGAGAGTACTGATGTTAGATGAGCCGACACGCGGCGTAGATATCGGTGCTAAAAGTGAAATTTACCGAATTATGAGTGAATTAGCAGCACAAGGTGTTGCTATTTTAATGGTTTCCAGCGAACTATCAGAGATTGTCGGCATGAGCGATCGCGTCTTGGTGATGCGAGAAGGACATCTGGTAGGCGAACTGGATGGCAGTCTTGGTAAAGAAATCACCCAAGAAAAGATTATGCATTATGCAACTGGAGCATCGGAGGTATTAGCATCATGAGTCAAACAGTCAGACCACCTGCCAATAAATCAGCCAACAATCCCGTATCCCGCAACCGGAAATCAATTAGCACTCTTTTGGAAGTTGCGGGTATTTTGCCAATCCTAGTAATTATCTGCATCTTATTTGCATTCCTTTCTCCCAACTTCCTCACGGGCGGTAACATCATTAATATCTTGCGTCAGGCATCAATTAATATTGTGCTGGCGACAGGAATGACCTTTGTAATTCTCACCGGAGGTATTGACCTTTCAGTTGGGTCAATATTGGCTGTTTCTGCCGTAGTCGCCCTGCTAGTATCGCTACTACCGGCTTTAAGTTGGGCAGCTGTACCTGCGGCCTTGCTGGCAGGATTGCTTTTAGGCTTACTCAACGGCGCTCTCATCACCTTCTTAGATGTGCCACCTTTTATTGTCACATTGGGTTCACTTACAGCCTTGCGGGGTGTGGGCTTCTTGATTGCCAAGGGGACAACCCTGATTAACCGGGACATCAATTTTGCCTGGGTGGGTAATAGTTATGTCGGCCCCTTTCCTTGGCTAGTGATAATTGCGCTACTGACTGTGATAGCTAGCTGGTTTGTGTTGCGGCAAACTGTTTTAGGAGTGCAGATATATGCCGTTGGTGGTAACGAGCGGGCAGCCAGATTAACTGGAATTAAAGTTAATCGGGTATTGCTATTCGTCTATGGTATTAGCGGATTACTGGCAGGCTTAGGAGGAATCATGAGTGCCAGCCGTCTTTATAGTGCCAGTGGCGTATTGGGTCAGGGTTATGAATTAGATGCGATCGCAGCTGTTATTCTAGGTGGAACCAGCTTTACAGGCGGTATTGGTACCATTGGCGGTACTCTTCTCGGTGCATTAATTATTGCGATTCTCAACAACGGTTTAACCTTGTTGAACCTCTCTTACTTCTGGCAACTAGTCGTCAAAGGACTAGTAATTATTTTGGCAGTAATGATTGATCGGTTACGCAGACGTTCTAGACGGTGAAAAAGAGGCAAGGGAGCAGGGGAGCAGGGGAGCAGGGGAGCAGAGGAGCCGTTGCAGTAAGTCTTTCCCCTCTGCCCCTCTGCCCCTCTTCCCCTCTGCCTCCTATACTCAATTCCCAATATACAAACTTATGTCTACCACTACTATTCGTCGTAAATCCAGCACATTTTATGTAATTTTAATTGCTGGTGCTGCTGCCCTCGGCGGTTTTCTGTTCGGTTTTGATACTGCTGTAATTAACGGTGCAGTTGGAGCCATTGCCAAAGACTTTAACGCCAACAGCGTACAGATTGGTCTTGCCGTATCGCTGGCATTGTTGGGTTCTGCGATAGGAGCCATTTATGCAGGCAAGATTGCAGACCGTTATGGTCGAGTCAAGGCAATGGTAGCATCTTCGGTATTGTTTACCATCAGTGCCATTGGTTCCGGGCTTCCCTTTGGAATTTGGGATTTTACCTTTTGGCGGGTAGTTGGTGGGATTGCAGTTGGTGCTGCTAGCGTTATTGCCCCAGCTTACATTGCAGAATGTTCTCCCACTCATTTACGCGGAAGATTAGGATCTCTGCAACAATTAGCGATCGTAGTTGGAATTTTCATTGCACTGATATGCGACTACTTTATTGCTGTGTCCGCAGGTTCAGCCGAATCGCCGTTTTTGTTTGGCATAGCTGCTTGGCGCTGGATGTTTTGGACAGAAATTCCTCCAGCCGTGCTTTACGGAATGTCTGCTTTAATGATTCCTGAATCTCCTCGATACTTGGTTGCTCAAGGACGAGAACCAGAAGCCGCTAACGTTCTCACCAAGATTTTGGGGGGTGATGTGCTGCCAAAAATCGAAGAAATTCGGCAGACAGTGCTTCGTGAACGCCAGCCTAAGTTTTCTGATCTCTTAAGCAGAAGTGGTGGACTCCTCCCAATTGTTTGGATAGGAATAGGCTTATCTGTATTACAGCAATTCGTTGGGATTAATGTAATCTTCTACTACAGCAGCGTTTTGTGGCGGGCCGTCGGGTTCTCAGAAAAAGATTCTCTAACAATTACGGTGATTACAGGAGCCGTCAACATTATTACAACATTGATTGCGATCGCCTTTGTAGATAAATTTGGTCGCAAGCCCTTACTCATACTAGGGTCGATTGGCATGACCTTTACTTTGGGGACAATGGCTTATCTTTTTGGTAATGCTCCTTTAGATGCTGCCGGAAACCCCAATCTCACCGGAAGCGCAGGTACCGTGGCTCTCATCGCAGCCAACCTCTATGTATTTTGCTTCGGTTTCTCCTGGGGGCCAGTAGTTTGGGTACTATTGGGAGAAATGTTTAATAACAAAATTCGAGGCGCTGCACTTTCAGTTGCTGCTGCCATGCAATGGGTTGCGAATTTCATCATTTCCACAACATTTCCTCCCATACTGCAATATTTTGGTCTAGGTTCTGCCTATGGACTTTATACAATTGCGGCAGCAACCTCATTCTTTTTCATTCTCTTTTTTATTAAAGAAACCAACGGAATTGAGTTAGAAGATATGTAATTTGTAGTCTCATCAAGTTTGATTTAGTTCGTAGTAAGCACTTTAGTGCTTAGATGAGAGCTAGAGCCAGCCACTACGAACTTATCAAAATTAATTTGCTGAACTAAATACAAACCCTCGCTTCAGTCAATCAATAAAAACATGGAAACTATCAATACGGCTCTTTGTTCTTCTGGTTTATCTGGCATAGTATTTCATGCGCCGTTTATTGATTTGCATCCCGGATTTAAATTAGCCGGTTCTTGGGAAAGAAGCAAAAAGCTAATACAGGAACATTATCCTGATGTCAAAAGCTATCCTTCTTTAGAAGCATTGCTAGCAGATGATCAAGTAATCTTGGTAGTAGTAAATACACCTACGTATACCCATTACGATTATACTAAACAGGCATTGCTTGCAGACAAACATGTAGTGGTAGAAAAAGCATTCACCACAACAGTAGCAGAAGCCGAACACCTGAAAGAATTGGCACAAAAACAGGGGAAAAAATTATCTGTATATCACAACCGGAGGTGGGATAGTGATTTTAAAACAGTAAAAAAAATTGTCAAAGAAGGGTTGCTAGGTGATATTGTTGAAGCAGAATTTCAGCTTCAAAAATATAAACCAACCCTCAGCCATAAACAACACGTAGAAGTTCCAAGCCCGGGGGCAGGAACATTAAACAACTTAGGGCCGCACTTAATAGACCAAGCTTTGCATTTATTTGGGATGCCTGATGCTGTTTTTGCAGATATCCGCATAACTAGGCTGCGATCGCAGGTAGATGATTATTTTGAGTTGATACTATACTACGACAAGCTGCGCGTCAAATTAAAAGCAAGTTTTCTTGTGCGTGAGCCTGCACCTGGTTATATCATACATGGCACTAAAGGTTCTTTTCTCAAAAGCAGAGCCGATAAACAAGAAGAGTATTTAGTAGCGGGTATGAAGCCCAACACACTTGATTGGTATACAGAGCCAGAAAGTGAATATGGTTTGCTTCATACAGAAAAAGACACAAAAGTAATTCGGGAAAAAGTTAAAAGCTCACAGGGCAGTTATTTAGATTATTACGATGCGGTGTATAAATCCATTGTTAATAATCAGCCAATTGCTGTTACTGCCGAAGACGGAATTAATGTAATGAAAATTATAGAAGCGGCTATTAAAAGCAGCAATGAGCAAAAAGTCATAACGTTGCTTTAAGCGACCTAAAACTAAACTCAAAATATCTAACTTTAATGCTGATTAACTCATAACCTCGAACTAAAGCTTCGAGTGTAATCATCTTTGGTTACAAAATCAGAATTCAACCATCTTCAACTAATAAGTCAATGTTCAAAACTCTTTTTTATAGCTTTTTTCTTCTATTTTTGGCAATTCCAGCAGTTTGGGCAGCACCTCCAGAAGATGATTCTAATAGAAATTTGCAGGGACAAGTCACCTCAGTTTCCCAATTTTCTGATGTACAACCAACCGATTGGGCATTTGGTGCATTGCAATCACTGGTCGAACGCTACGGCTGTATTGCAGGTTATCCCAATTCCACCTATCGCGGTAATCGTGCCTTAAGCCGTTATGAGTTTGCCGCAGGTTTAAATGCTTGTTTGGATCGGATTAATGAGTTAATTGCCACAGCTACTAGCGATTTAGTTAATAAGCAGGACTTGGCAGTGCTACAAAAGTTGCAGTCAGACTTTGCCGCAGAATTGGCAACTCTGCGTGGGCGAGTAGATACCTTAGAGGCACGGACAGCAACACTGGAGGCGCAGCAGTTTTCCACTACTACTAGGTTGAATGCTCAAATTATTACCGCCATTAGTGATACCTTTGGTAATAGAGTAGGTGGCGAAGATGATGAATCCAATCTCTACTTTGCAAACCGGGGTCGTCTCAACTTAGAAAGTAGCTTCACCGGCAAAGATTTGTTGCGAGTCCGGCTGGAGTTTGGCAACTTTACGAATTCCAATGGCGGGAGCCAAATTGCCGCAGCTACAGGCACGGGAATGACACGCCTAAATTTCGACAATAACAGCAACAATACACTGATAATTCCCCACATCCGTTACTACTTCCCGGTTAGTGATTCCCTTTCCTTCGTCGTCGGCCCCACAGGCATTGGCTACAACGACATCACAGATAACGTGACTCCTGCCACAATCGCCGATGACGGTAACGGAATTCCCTCACTATTTGGCAAAAACAGTCCTCTCTTCGAGCGGGGTGGGGGTGGTGCAGCCGCTAACTTAAATATCAGCAAAAACTTGGTTCTCACTTTGGGTTATTTAGCAAACAATCCCAACGTTCCATCAGCGCAAAATGGGTTATTTGATGGCGGCTACAACGCCCTTGCACATTTGGTATATTACGGCAAGCAAGGTTCTATTGGTGTCGCCTACTCTCATGGCTATACCCCTGCTGGCTCTGTAGATATCACCGCCGGTAGGGGCAGTGCTTTATCAGGCGCTCCCTTTGGAAACACCATTGCTACTTCCAACAGCATTGTTGGTGCACAAGGATACTATCGCTTTTCCCAAAATTTCCAGATTCACTCTTGGGGTGGTTATATCTGGTCAACTGCCAAAAACTCTGGTTTGAGTAATATTTCCAATAGCAGAGGTGGAACAGATTCTCTCTTTGTTAACAATGGTGACAATGCCAATGCTTGGTTTGGCGCGATTGGTATGTCGTTTCCTGATGTGGGCGGTAAGGGTAACTTGCCGGGAATTCTCTTTGGTATACCGCCGCGTGTCTCTAACAGTGATGTTCGTCAAGATCGAGACAACGCTTACCATATTGAAGCATTCTATCGCTACCGACTCAATGACAATATCTCAGTTACTCCTGGTTTTTGGGTGATTCTCAACCCAGAAAACGACAGCAGAAATGATACGCAGTATGTGGGTGTGCTTCGCACAACCTTCGATTTTTAACTTGAAGGTATGGGAGGCACTTAAAATAGAACCTCCCATTCTGTACCTAGAATGATAGCAGAGCGCTAATCACCATTAAACAACCACAAAATTGTTTTCGGTTAGTGTCACACTACTCAAAAGTTGTGCAAATTTTACCTGAGTAAACCCAGCCGCACTACCATCTTGGTCAAAGTACAGTCCACCTGTAGTGTTGTCATAAATAAATCGTTGATTGCTTGTCGTTGCAGATGTTCCGATGGTAAACTGACTTGTCTGAAGTGAACCTGATGATAACCCACCGCCAAAATCAGCCGATACCTGAATTAGTTCATCAATGGCGTTAAAGTCATCGATAGTATCAACACCCCCATTGTAATTATAGAAACCAAATGTATCAGTCCCATCCCCTCCAATTAGGCTGTCATTACCATCTACACCAATAAGGATATCATTGCCATTGCTGCCAACAATATTGTCATCATAGCTTGTACCTGAGATATCTAATTGTTCGATATTGTTGTAGTTAACTCGATACAAGCCCACCGTAATTGAGCCAGTATTAGTAGTAGCATTGAATGCCGAAGTAATTCCCCCAGCAGCAAAGTAGTAATTGGTGAACAACGAATCATTACCATTACCCCCATCTACCGTTTGAATCACTAAATCAGACAGGTCAGTATCTATGGAATTAGCGATTAGATTGAAAGAATCATTGCCATCGCCCCCAGAGAGGAGATTATCACCTGTTGAACTACTGAAGCTCAAGCTATCGTCGCCAGCGCCTCCTTCTAGAGTATTATTACCAGACGGACGAGAGTCGGAGTAGTCGTAGGAGGCATAGTAGGAGTAGTTGCCAGAAATGTCCAGGGAATCATTGCCATCACCTCCAGAGAGCAAGTTATCACCTGTTGAACCACCAGCACTCAAGCGATCGTCACCTACACCTCCATTAAGAGTGTTATTACCTAATGAGCGAGAGTCGGAGTACTGGCCAGAACTGTTGCTGTAGCCGCCAGAAATATCAAGGGAATCATTACCATCACCCCCAGAAAGCAGGTTATTACCTTTTGAACCACCAGCACTCAATGCATCGTTACCGGCACCTCCGTTGAGAGTGTTATTGCCTAATGAGCGAGAGTCGGAGGAGTAACCATAATTGTTGCTGTAGCCGCCAGAAATATCAAGGGAATCATTACCATCGCCCCCAGAGAGTAGGTTATCACCTTTTGAACCGCTAGCACTCAAGGTATCGTTACCTGCACCTCCATTGAGAGTGTTATTGCCTAATGAGCGAGAGTCTAAATTGCCGAATCTGTTACTGGCTGTGTCGCTGAATATCCTGCCAGAGATATCAAGAGAATCATTACCATCGCCCCCAAAGAGCAGATTATCGCCTGTTGAACTGCTAGCCCTCAAGGTATCGTCACCAATACCTCCTTCTAGGGTGTTATTTCCCGCACCACCTCTGAGCAGGTCATTACCACTCAAGCCGTTGATGATGTCGTCACCCCCCTGACCATTGATGACATCATTGGAGTTGTCAAAACCCGTAATGTTGTTATCCAGGTCATTTAGGAAAGTAACAGTGTTCCTGTTGAACACAGTAGTTTGAGTGGAATCAGCATCAAACACATCAAAAGTGTCGCTGATGCTGGTTTGTCCCTCAAACAGGATATTGCCAATAGCTGGTCGTGAAGAAGTTGCTGGCAGATTATCCAGGTTTTCTAAGTTGAAGTTTTGCAGAATAACTTTGCTGTCATTACTGAAACCTTCAAAGGTAATTTCTAAGTTGTTACTATTTTGAGTTAGTTGAAGATTTTCAACAGTGAAACCTATAAATTGCAAAGTATCTAAGGAGG
>NNBV01000050.1_pt1 | contig 30472 bp, 28 predicted proteins | sample 1173771 | NCBI WGS metagenome assembly NNBV01 (sample SAMN07173938, study PRJNA388173) | plant metagenome | isolation source: symbiotic tissue sample KVS11 | place: Norway: Troms, Kvaloya island | reverse complement strand
CCAATTTTTGCAAGGCTTGGGTGGTTGTCGAGATAAATTCCACATTGGAACTGAAAGCTTGACCACCCAAGATATCTTGGACAAAAAGTTCGACTGTACCGCCATCAGAAATGCGGCGGGAATAGGGCTTAATCGGGATATTGGGGCCGCCCACCTGGCTCCAATTATTGATTTTACCTGTGTAAATTGACTTTAACTGCTCTACAGTTAGTCCTGGAATATTGAGGTTGGGGTTAACTGCGACTGCTAAACCATCAATTGCCACAGGAATTTGTTTTAAACTAAACCCACGCTGCTGGGCACGACTTAATTCTTGATCTAAAACTGGTCGAGAGGATTGCACAAAGGCTAGTTGTCCGTCTATCAACGACTGGATGCCGGTACCAGAACCAGGAGATGCGTTGCTGGGTTCTACATAGCGCAGTCGTAACTCTGGTCGTGCGGCTTGAATTACGGAATCAACTACTAGTCGAATCGGCGCCCAAGATGTACTGCCTCCATAATTGAATAATCCTGTAGGAACATCCTTTATTAAAGAGAAAGTCGCGCTGCTAGGTGTTCCTGATGTAGCTTGTGACGTTTTGGTGCTATCAGAATTGATTGTATTTACCTCCAGACCAGACTTTCTGCTAAACCACCAAAAACCGCCAGCTATTAGCCCGACTGTAATCAGAACTGATAATACAAGAATAGGTATTTCATTTTTTTGGGACATAGCAAATTACTCCCGCGTCCATTCAATATAAGTGCTTGATAGGTGCTTGCTACTTGAGATTGTATTTGGAGGACAGGCTTTTGTTAAAAAATTATGACAAATCCTAACTTCTGACTACTTTAGAAGCAAAAGTATAATAAATTTCACCTGCATTATTCGTCTCTTATCTCAAGGTTTGAGTTCTTGTAAGGATAAGTTGAGAGTAAGATTTTTCCCATACAGCTCAATTTCCCATTTTGAGAGCTTTTTCAGGTTAAGTATTGGTTAATTTTTAATTTTTTATTGCTGATTATCGTACTGGTTCAAAGTCATAACCAGTGCGGGAGCGAGAACCAGGAACAATTTTCACAAGTTGGACTGGCGCATTGCGATCGCCTGATGTTAAAAACCGAATTGTGCCAGAAGCGCCGCTAGCAGAAAAGTCAGGTGAGAAGAGTGCTTGTTGGACTCCAGATCGAGTGGGATTGCGTTCTAATGCCGCAATCAAAGCTACAGTGGCGTCATAACTGAGGGCACTCCGCCAACTCACATCACCACCCCATAGCTGCCGAGATTTCTGGGGAAAACCTGACTTGCGATCGCCCTGAATATGCCAGGGAACTGCCACTATCATTCCCGCAGCTTGCTCTCTGCCAATTTCTAAAGTTTTAACGGTGTAAACATCATCTCCTCCTAGCAGAGTTAACCGTTTCTGGTTAATCTGAACTACTTGTAGGGCTTTATCGAGAGTTTCAGCGTTAGCAGCTAGCATCATCACTTCTGCACCTTGCTTAGTTGCTTGTTCTACACTTTTAGCCGCACTGAAATCCGCCTTGGATAAGTCAAATTCGCTGGATACTTGTCCACCCTCTAAGGAAACAGAGGAAACAAACTCCGATTTTAAAGACTGGCTATAGTTACTCTGAGAATTAAAGAAAACCACTGCATTTTTTTTCTGCAAGGTTTTTACCATATAGTTGGCTAAACTTCTAGCAGCCATAAAATCACTGGGAACTGTGCGAAAAATGTAGCGGCTAAAGTTAGAAATTTTGACTGATGTACTGGTAGGAGAAATTGCTACAAGTTGTCCAGAAGTATAAATAGTACCTGCCGCTAAGGTGGAATCGCTAGTATTCGGCCCAACTACACCTAATACTTTTGAATCGCTGACTAGACTGGAAGCGATTTGCTTGGCTATTTCTGGATTGTCATCGTCATTAGCTATCCCTACCCTCAACGGCACTCCCTTGACTCCTCCAGAGGTATTAATTTCATTTTGGGCTTGGGCAATGCCACGTAAAATTTCTAAAGAAATATTGGGATCAGTGCCGAATGGTACAGAAGCCACAACGGTGTAGCTTTTGGAAGAGCCGATGCGGGCATTGTTAAGAAAGATCAGGGCTTCTGGATCGTTCTGGTTGAGTTTTAGGGTAGATGTGAAATTGGCGATCGCTTTATCATAACTTTTAGCAGCGATCGCCTGTACTCCTTCTTTTTTAACTGGAGAAATGTCACCCTGAGTAAAAGATTTTTCCCCAAAACTAATGCGGTCTGGTCGGGATGAATTGCTGTCTGTTTCCTGATTTGGATCGATGGGGATACTAGTAGCACGAAGTTTGACCCCATTGTTAGTAAACCACCAAAAACCACCGCCAACTATGCTAACTGTTAGCAACAGAGCCAAGGCTAAAATTTTGGTTTCATTCTTTTGTGACATGAATTAAATAAAGAAAAAATGTTTATTATTTGATTATTTCGCTAAATTAAGCACTTTGATTATTTAATTCTGACAAATCCAGCTTTTTCGATTAGTTCTTGACCTTGAGGTGTCAAGAGCCAATTCGCATAAGCTTCACCAGCTTGCTGATCTCTTTGACTATTCTGTTTAACGATTACAAATAAATTGCGGGTAATTGCGTAGTCTCCACTACGAAATGCTTGACTATTTAAGCGATTACGTTTATTTGGGCATTCAGATGGAGATACAAAAGGTTGTTCGTAGGGAGGCAAAAATTGACCGCTTATACGCCCCAGTGGTAGGGACTTAATTGTACATTGGGGTACAATTTCTGGGGCAGAAGCATAGTAAATTCCGCCAAGATTGGCAGCTACTTTTCGTACTGCTTCTGTAGTCGTACCAATATAACTAACGTTGTTAGCAAAATTCTCTTTATTTAAAACATTTTCCACAAAGAACTCAACTGTACCCCCAGCTTCTTTGCTACGAGAGTAGACTGTAATTGGTAAATTTGGCCCACCCACCTGTTGCCAATTAGTAATTTTGCCAGTGTAGATATCTTTGAGTTGGGCGACAGTTAAACCAGCGATATTGAGATTGTGGTTAACTGCGATCGCAATACCATCAATCGCCACTGGAATTTCTTTCAAACTAAATCCTTTTTCTTTAGCTTCGGTATTTTCTTCAGCTTTCACTGAGCGAGAAGATTGAGAAAAAGCCAGTTGATTGTCTATCAACATCCGAATACCTGTTCCCGATCCTGCTTGACCTGAAGGAGGTTGAGTGTAGCGTAAAATAAACCGAGGGCATTGACTTTGCAGTATGAAGTCTACATCTTTACGAATGGGTGCCCAAGTTGTACTACCACCATAGTTGAATGTCCCCTCTGGGAGGTTTGGCACATTACATCTGTTGACAAACTGGTTTATGGGATTATTTGTGTTATTAGCAGTCTCCGAAGATTTAGGAACAGTTCCACTTAATTGCGCCCACCGTTCCATAAGAAACCATAGACCACCAAAGATTAAACCAATGGTGGCAGCAACGGCTAAGAAAAGAGTAAGTGTTTCGTTTTTTTGAGACATAATGCGGCTATTAGCGCCAAGATTTTTTTAAAGTAAGATAGATAATAATTTATAAATAAGTCGAAATATAGCTGTTATTGAAATAGCTACTAAGCCTGCTGCAACTGCTAAAATAATTACTGACGGAACGTCAAGAACACCCCGTAAAAAGGGGAGAAAAAAAATAATCGCAAAAGTAATTGTTGGAATAATTAATAGATCGAACTTTTCAATCCACCGTCTGGTTTGGGCAAATATTAGTATTCCCAAAATTACAGATGCAATACTGAAAGTAACTATTGGTTCTTTTACTAGACTGAAGAGGGCGATCGCGATCAATGCCCCCTCAAATCCACTAAATGCCGCCCCACCCAATAATTCCATTGTAGAAAACGCTGGTTGAGTTGGTGAACGGGGGGAGACGATGGGATTAGAACCTTGAGGTGGTTGTGGCGGGAGTGTGACAGAGGGCGAATTAAGTTGTGTAGGGGCTAGAGGCTGTGAATAAAGTGCATCTAGAACTTCTTGCGCCGACTGAAAGCGCTGATTAGCGGCAGGTAGCAGCATCTTATCTAAAATGTCAGCAAGGCGAGGATTGACAGTCACTTGCATTCGCCATTTCCACTGGTTGCTATAGGCATCAAATAGTTGAATTGCTTCTTGATTTGTTAATAAGGTAATAAGAGTTACAGCCAAAGCGTATAAGTCTGTAGATGGGAATACTTGTCCCCCAGTCATTTGCTCAGGCGGTGCAAATCCCATAGAATAAATTCCTGTGGAAGAAGCAGCGCCTAATGCAGCATTTGTTACTTGCTTAACTGCGCCAAAATCTAGTAAAAAAAGTTTCCCATCACGGCGACGCATGATGTTAGAGGGTTTAATATCTCTGTGGATAATGCCTCGATTGTGGACAAATTTTAGCACCTTCAGGATTTCTTGCAGCACCTCTAACACTTGCTGTTCAGAAAATTTGCCTTGTTGAACTAATTCTTCTTCTAAATTTTGCCCATCAATGTATTCTTGTACTAAGTAAAAAAACTGGTCTTCCTGTCCTGATTGCGAACTATTAATAATCACTGGGAAGAAGGCAAACAAGTCAGGGATTTGCTCGTGATCGTTACCAAGTTGTGCTAAAACATCTGCCTCTCTCTCAAACATTATCTGTGCTTGTTGCAGTTGAGTTGGGGTTAAATTACCCACTGGTTGAAACTGCTTAACTACGCATTGACGCATTCCTGGGATGCGGCGATCGCGTGCCAAAAATGCGGCTCCAAACCCACCCCTTCCCAGCAACTTCATGGGCACATATCGACCATCTAGCAGCAATGGCATACCACAGGTAGTACAGTATTTTTGCTGCGTTGTTTTCAGCGTCGTAATATCATCTAAATCGGCAAAATAGTTTTGTGGGCGTGGACAACGAGGACGAGTACAGTAAACTTCCATTTTCGTGATTAGTCATTAGTCATTGGTCATTTACAAAAAAACAAAGGACTAACAACCTAACTAATTTTAGATTTTAGATTTTAGATTTTGGATTTAAGGAAAAATTCCCAATCCAAAATCTAAAAAATTGGCTTTATACCCTTGAATTAATTTGTGGAGATGAATCAAATAATTTCATTATCTCAAGCCCCACTTTCGCTATGGGATCAATCCAAAATCTTAAATTTAAAATCCAAAATTGAGTTACCAGATTTTAGTCTTCACTGGAGGAGGTGGGCATTGCTATATCCAATGTAGTTACCATGATGTTTTTTTGTGTCAATTTTAACACATCTTGATTCCATCCAGGGTTAGCAAACTGGGGCAAAATTTCTTGACTAAAGGCTTCTGCGGCCTTGGATCTATAGCGATTGGGATTATAAATCAGCCATAGTGTCCGTTTGACGACGACACCTTCAATGGGGGTACGGTGCAGAACGCCCATTTGTAACTCTTTAGCGATCGCACTTGTTGAAACAAAAGCAGCCCCTAAACCAGATTGCACAGCATTCTTAATTGCTTCAATGGAATTTAGTTCCATTTCAACTCTAAATCGTCTGGTATCAATCTCACAACGTCCTAGAACTTGATCAATTACTTTGCGGATGGTCGATTGGGAATCTAGGGCAATGAATTGTAATTTATATAGGTCTTCTTTTTGGATTGTTTCAAGTTTGGCAAAGGGGTGAAAGACAGGTAAAATCAGCGCTAGTTCATCTTCAGCGTAAGGAAGAACTTCCAAAGATTCTGACAATTCACCGGGAATTTCACCGCCGATAATTGCCAGATCAACTTGTCCATTAGCGACACTCCAAGCAGTCCGCCTGGTAGAGTGGACGTGTAATTGCACTGCCACATCTGGATATTTTTGTCGGAACATCCCAATCATTCTGGGCAAAAGATAAGTGCCGGTAGTTTGAGAAGCACCGACAATCAAAGTACCACCTTGAAGATTTTGCAAATCCTCAATGGCACGGCAGGTTTCCTGACACAGACTGAGGATTTTTTCACCGTAATTTAGAAGTAGATGTCCTGCTTCAGTTAATTGGGCGCGTCGTCCTCCACGGTCGAATAAAGGAACATCTAACTGCCGTTCGAGATTCTGGACTTGTAAGCTGACGGCAGGCTGGGAGACATAAAGACTATCGGCGGCACGCTTGAAGCTTCCTTCTTGTGCGATCGCTTTTAAAATACGTAACTGATCTAAAGTGAAAGGAAGGTCAGACATAAGGCTCAACCCACAAACATTGAAAGGAGCGGATACACACAACAAATCAGGTTTAGCAGCAATCAGCCGCGCATGATTTGTTGCATATTAAACTTGAAGGCTTGACTCGAAAAGGACAGTAGCACAACATCTTGACTAAAGTCTCCTTTGGAATACTTTGTGGTATTGGTTGTACTGAATTCAATTTTCTTTAAATTACTTCACCCGTCTATATGCTGCTGTTTTCTTGGTTGACACCCAGTCATTTTGTCATACTGGGGTTACAAATAGTTTTTGCGATCGCTCACAGTGGAGGCGCTGCTTTGCGTCCTTGGGCAGAAAAGTATATTGGCCCAAGACTTTATCGCATTTTTTTTGCATTAGTTAGCCTACCCTTGGCTGTGATATTAATTATTTACTTTTTCGGGCACCGCTATGATGGTTTGCAACTTTGGCAGGTACAAGGAGTGCCAGGAGTGCGAGAATTTGTTTGGCTGCTGTCAGCAATCTCGTTTTTGTTTTTATATCCTGCCACATTCAATCTACTAGAAATTGCTGCCATTCAAAAGCCCCAAGTTCATCTCTACGAAACAGGGATTATTCGGATTACCCGTCATCCCCAGATGGTGGGACAAATAATTTGGTGTGTTGCCCATACTCTATGGTTGGGTACTACTTTTACCCTTGTAACTTCCATTGGATTGGTGTTGCATCACTTGTTTGGGGTTTGGCATGGGGATCGCCGGATGAGCGATCGCTATGGGGAAGCTTTTGAAATTGTCAAACAGCGCACTTCAATTATTCCCTTTAAAGCAATTATTGACAGGCGTCAATCTATCTTATGGCAGGAATTTCTCCGCCCTGCCTATTTGGGAGTTGCCATTTTTACAGCTTTGCTTTGGTGGTCACACCCTGTGTTGATGGAAGCAACTAATAGGATAGGATGGTAACTCTAGGCGATCCCCAGTATCAGCAAAAAATCCCATAATAGATGAAATTTCACCTTATCAATTGCCCGAAATCAATGTAGGATAAATTCAAACATCTATTAAGTGGGGGTACGTTTAGTCAGCTTGAGATTTTATATTGGTAGTCGTTGCTCAGTTACCTTTCCTTGGGAGAAAATGACAGATTCAGTCAAATCCACAGGCGGCAAAGGCAATGATGAGTTGAACACCAAAAAAGCCAGCGCGACTTCCACGGTGGCTTTTTTGTCAGAGACAGATTAAAACTCTCAATTTTTATCAATTATTCTTTGTGCTGAAATTTGTGTCCTGAAAGCATCTATCGGCAATTGCTGACTTTCCAATCCTTCACCGAAGCAGTGCGGAATGCTGAGTAAAAGCAAGCACCTTAATACTCATTGATTGGCAATTAGTCCTAAGCCCCGCTTTACTCTACAAAAAAAGAAACGAGTTCCTCATTCAATCCCCTAACTTTAGTTATGGGCTTCTACTCAGCACGGGCTAAACGCCCCGCTACCGCTAACAGAACTCGGAACTCAGCACTACTTAATACTCAATTCAGTGCTGATAGCTAGTTTGATATAAAAACCTTATAATCCAAGAGGCGTCATGGTGTTGTCGGTTAGTGAGCGGACATTTACTCAAGAAGTTTTAGAATCTCCTATTCCTGTTTTAGTTAATTTTGAAGCACCGTGGTGTGGCTTGTGTCGGATTATCCACCCATTGTTGTTGCAATTTCAAGCCCAATGCGGCGAAGAAATTAAATTAGTTGGGGTTAACGCCGATCAAAATTTTAAATTGTCTACTACTTATAGGCTAAAATCACTACCCACTTTACTATTGATTGAGAATGGCACTATTCGCCATCGCTTGGAATGCTTTCGCGGCAGAGAAGATTTACGTCTAGCTTTAGAAGAGATTAAAGCCAGCTACAGCAGTTGTCCTAAAATCTACAAAAGTTCAAAAACAGTGGACTTAGAGTATCGGTCAGCTTGATACGGATTGGGCATGGGGCATAAGACAAATGACCAATGACCAATAGCAAATGAGTGACCAAATCTAAAACCATGCTTAACACCCCACCCAATGACCTTTGGGTGGGTTATTTTATGCTAAAGGGTGTGTGTCACAATTATTAACAGTTCCGACACGTTATTCAAGAATTCTAAAAGTAGGCGTCAGTGATGGAAGTAATCTATCAGTATGCCTGGCTGATTCCGGTGTTCCCTCTTTTTGGGGCAATGCTGGTCGGTCTAGGGTTAATCTCGTTGAATCAGGTGACAAACCGCCTACGGCAGCTTAACGCTGTGGTGATTATCTCCATGATGGCAGCAGCTATGGGGCTGTCGTTTGCCTTGTTATGGAGTCAAATTCAAGGACATGCGCCTTATCTGTGCACCTTTGAGTGGGCGGCAGCAGGTAATTTTCACCTGAGCATGGGCTACACTATTGACCACCTGACAGCCCTAATGCTGGTGATTGTCACAACAGTAGCCTGCTTAGTCATGGTTTACACCGATGGCTACATGGCTCACGATCCCGGTTATGTGAGGTTTTACGCCTATCTCAGTTTGTTTGGCTCCTCAATGTTAGGTCTGGTGATCAGCCCCAACCTAGTACAGATTTATATATTCTGGGAACTGGTAGGGATGTGTTCCTACTTGCTGGTCGGCTTTTGGTACGATCGCAAGTCAGCAGCCGATGCCGCTCAAAAAGCATTTGTGACCAACCGCGTAGGCGACTTTGGTCTGTTACTCGGTATTTTGGGGCTGTTCTGGGCAACAGGAAGCTTTGATTTTAATATCATGGGCGATCGCCTCGCCCAACTCGTAGAATCAGGTTCGATCAGCAATTTTCTCGCTGTCCTGTTTGCGATTTTAGTTTTCTTAGGCCCAGTAGCAAAATCAGCCCAATTCCCCCTCCATGTCTGGCTACCAGACGCAATGGAAGGCCCCACCCCCATTTCTGCCTTGATTCACGCGGCAACAATGGTGGCGGCTGGCGTTTTCCTAATTGCCCGGATGTACCCAGTATTTGAAGGCGTCCCTGTCGCAATGAATGTCATTGCCTTTACTGGGGCGTTTACGGCGTTTTTGGGGGCTAGCATTGCCATTACCCAAAACGACATCAAAAAGGGCTTGGCTTACTCCACCATTTCCCAACTCGGTTACATGGTGATGGCAATGGGAATAGGTTCCTACAGTGCTGGACTATTCCACTTAATGACCCACGCCTATTTCAAGGCGATGCTGTTCTTGGGTTCAGGTTCAGTAATTCATGGCATGGAAGGTGTTGTTGGACACGACCCCGCCTTAGCTCAAGATATGCGCTTGATGGGCGGACTGCGAAAGTATATGCCCGTCACGTCAATTACCTTTTTGATTGGTTGCTTGGCAATTTCTGGTATTCCGCCTTTTGCTGGCTTCTGGTCAAAAGATGAAATTCTGGGGAAAGCTTTTGAGGCTAATCCACTTCTCTGGTTCATCGGCTGGCTAACTGCCGGGATTACTGCTTTCTATATGTTTAGAATGTATTTCATGACATTTGAAGGCAAATTCCGGGGTACTGACGAGAAAATCAAGGAAAAACTCAAGAAAGCTGCGGCCACAATTGTCCTGGAATTAGAGTCAGAAGAACTAGCCCCGAATTTTGGGCCTGGGGCGATGAAGAAAGGAGAATTGGCGGTAACTAGTCAGCAGCATGATTCCCATGACTCCCACGGGCATCACAGCGACTCTCCCCACGAATCGCCGTGGACAATGACGCTGCCGTTGGCACTGTTGGCTGTGCCTTCTATTTTGATTGGTTTGGTGGGAACTCCCTACGCCAATTATTTTGAAGAGTTTATCTTTCCTCCTAGCGAAACCCTCTCCGAAGTTATAGAAAAGGCTGCCGAGTTCAATCCGACGGAATTCTACATCATGGCGGGTGCCTCAGTCGGAATTTCTTTAATTGCGATTACCCTGGCTTCGCTGATGTATTTACGCCGTAAAATTGACCCAGCTGCGATCGCTGCTAAAATCCAACCACTTTACGAGTTATCCCTCAACAAGTGGTACTTTGATGACATTTACCATCGGGTTTTTGTCCTCGGCTTGCGTCGCCTAGCTAGACAAGTTATGGAAGTTGACTTCCGCGTTGTCGATGGTGCTGTTAACCTCACAGGCTTTTTCACCCTTGTTAGCGGTGAAGGTCTGAAGTACCTAGAAAACGGTCGCGCTCAATTCTATGCCTTGATTGTATTTGGGGCGGTTTTGGGCTTAGTAATTGTCTTTGGTGTCACCTAACGTAGAGACGTAATATATTACGTCTCTACATACGTTTTACATAGCGTATCAATTAGTGATTAGACAATAACTATGTTGTATAAAGATGAAGGCAAGGATATAGATTTACCTACCTTCATCTTTCTTTATTTTTATTAAATCAACCTAACGAGGAAGACCAAATACCGAAAAAGCTGTTAGTTAATAACTAGTGACTTTTTGCCAAACATGATTTTGATAGCAGACGAATTGTGATGAATACAGCTAATTTCCCGTGGCTGACGACGATTATTCTGTTTCCGATAGCGGCGTCGCTACTTCTTCCCATCATCCCTGACAAAGAAGGCAAAACAGTGCGCTGGTACTCCCTCGTCGTAGGGCTGATAGATTTTGCACTAATTGTTTACGCTTTTTATACTGGGTATGATTTCTCCAATCCAGATTTGCAGTTGGTGGAAAGTTACCCCTGGGTACCACAACTGGGTTTGAATTGGTCAGTAGGGGCTGATGGCTTATCCATGCCCCTAATTATTTTGACTGGATTCATTACCACGCTGGCGATTTTAGCAGCTTGGCCTGTCACCTTCAAGCCCAAGCTATTCTACTTCTTGATTTTGGCGATGTATGGCGGTCAGATTGCCGTGTTCGCTGTCCAGGATATGCTGTTATTTTTCCTGGTGTGGGAACTGGAACTGGTACCGATATACTTTCTGCTGTCGATTTGGGGAGGCAAAAGGCGGCAATATGCAGCGACCAAGTTTATTTTATACACCGCCGGCGGTTCGCTGTTTATTTTGCTCTCTGCCCTGACAATGGGATTTTACGGCGATACGGTGACATTCGACATGAGAGCGATCGCCTTAAAAGATTTCGCCCTGAATTTCCAACTTGCCCTCTATGCTGGCTTCCTAATTGCCTACGCCGTCAAGTTGCCGATTATTCCTTTGCACACTTGGCTACCTGATGCCCACGGTGAAGCCACCGCCCCCGTACACATGCTATTAGCAGGTATTCTCTTGAAAATGGGCGGTTACGCCTTAGTTCGGATGAATGCCCAAATGCTCCCCGATGCTCACGCTTATTTTGCGCCAGTATTGGTAGTTTTGGGGGTAGTTAATATCATCTACGCTGCCTTGACATCCTTTGCCCAGCGAAACCTCAAGCGAAAAATTGCCTACTCCTCAATTTCTCACATGGGCTTTGTGATGATTGGTATTGCCTCCTTCACCGATTTGGGATTGAGTGGGGCAGTATTGCAAATGGTTTCCCACGGGTTAATTGGGGCGAGTTTGTTCTTCCTGGTTGGCGCAACTTACGATCGCACCCACACCCTAATGTTGGATGAAATGGGCGGTGTCGCTAAGAGAATGCCAAAGATTTTTGCTATGTTTACCACCTGTTCGATGGCTTCTTTGGCATTGCCAGGGATGAGCGGTTTCGTGGCAGAATTAATGGTATTTGTCGGCTTTGCTACTAGCGATGCTTATAGCTCTACCTTCAAAGTTATCGTCGTGTTCTTGATGGCAGTGGGAGTGATTTTAACTCCGATTTATCTGCTGTCGATGTTGCGAGAAATTTTCTACGGTAAAGAGAACGAGGAATTAGTTTCTCACCAAGCTTTGATAGATGCCGAACCCCGTGAAGTATTTATCATTGCTTGTTTGTTAATTCCAATTATTGGTATTGGTTTCTATCCAAAATTGCTGACTCAGATGTACGACGCTACAACTGTACAATTGACAGCAAGATTGCGTGATTCCGTGCCGACATTAGCACAGCAAAAAGAAGAAACGCTAAAGGTTTCTTTGAGTGCGCCGGAAATTGGTAATTAGTTGCGATCGCTAGTTTAGTTTAAATATTGATTACTTTGAGGGCGGGTTTTTTACCTGCCCTTTTTGTTACTCATTGAAATAAGTTAAAAAATACTGTATGGGGTAAGCGAGTAGAGGTGTTTTTTATAATTCAATACAGTTCAGATAAGACCAAAACACTTGTAGAGACGGCGATTTATCGCGTCTCGAAAACCCAAAATTTAATAGCCCTTAACTGAACCGTATTGTTTTTTAATTTTCATAAAAAGAGATTTTAAGCCGATTGATTTGTTTGCAACCAGTTAAGTAAATCTTCCATAGCAGTAAAATCTAACAAAGCTTCGCCAAGGGTTTCTAATTGATTTAAAGAAAGAGATTGGATGCGCTCTTGCAATTCTGGTGACAACTCTCCCACTCGTCTTTGTAGTAACCTTAAAATAAGCTGTTGTTCACCTTCTTGTTTACCTTCTTGTTTTCCGCGCTCGTAGCCGATGCGCTCACCTGTAGTTACATATCTCATAATCCGCTCCTGCTCAAATTGTTTAAACTCTTCCCAAAACTGATTTTCTAATGCCTTTGGTAATATCATAACCCAATCGATAAATCGATACAGATTACGAATATCCTGCTCTTCTAAGCCCAAATCATATAGTCTGCGAATTAAGCTAAACTTCCAGATTTTGCGTTGTTCGGGTGATGAGCGCGTCTGCTGCGTTTTCAAATGCGCCATGACGACAGTTGCAAATGGATTATCGCTATTTTCTAACTCGTGAAAGCGATTTTCATAATCCAAAAGTTTAACACTACCAAATTCAAAATTTAAGCGAGTATTAGGATAATTGTAACTATAATTGCTTGGTCGCCATTCGCGGTTTGAATCGCAGAGAATTGCAAGGCTAATCGCTGGTCGATCGAAGCGGTCAAATATGCGAAAATTGTACGTAAACATCCGCTTGGCAAAGTTATCTTCTTTTTGTGCCTGAATTTCAACATGGATTAATAACCAAAGTTCTTCCCCTTGGATTTGCCAAACTTTGACTAATTGATCGGCATATCGCTTACCCTGTTCAGCTTCACGAGCTATTTGCTGAAATTCTTTATCTAGAAATTCATAAGGACGTTCCCAGTCAATTAATGCATAAGTTTCTGGAAAAAAGAAATACATTGCTTGGGGAAAATAAGCTTCTATAATTTCTTTCCAAGGGCTATCAAAATCAGCGCGATTGCTAATATTATTCATGTCATTTTTCATTTGTCCAGAATAGCATCAAATTCTGGATAGAGTCGCAGTACTTGCAGTAGCTAGTTTAGAACTTTGATTAATCGGAATTTCGACCCAAAATTCTGCTCCCTGTCCTGGTTCCGAAATACACCAAATAGCTCCGTTGTGTTTTTCTGTGACAATCTGAGCGCTAATTGCTAGTCCTAACCCAGTGCCTTTACCTGCGGCTTTTGTAGTAAAGAAAGGGTCAAATAATCGTTGCTTAACTACTTCGTTCATGCCAGGGCCATTATCTGCAATTTGTACAGTTATACGATCCGAGTTGCGTAACTCAGTACGAATTACAATCTGGCTGGGGTTAGCTTCTATGTCCTCAAGAGTTCGCTTACTGTTATAACTATCCAGGGCGTCAATGGCATTACTGATCAGATTCATAAATACCTGATTGAGTTGTCCGGCATAGCACTCTACTAAGGGAATATCACCATATTCTTTGATTATTTCAATTCCGGCATTTCCAGACGTTTGTTTGAAGCGATTTTGTAAAATCAGTAATGTGCTATCAATACCTTCATGAATGTTGACAGGCTTCATATCCGCTTCGTCAAGTCGAGAAAAATTTCGCAAGGATAGAACTATTTCACGAATGCGATTAGCTCCCATTTTCATTGAAGTTAGGATTTTAGGCAGATCCTCAGTCATAAAGTCAAGGTCGATCGCTTCTATATGAGCTTGTACTTCAGATGTTGGATTAACATTGGTTTTTTGATAGAGTTCTACCAATTCCAATAAGCCCAGCGTATATTCATTTACATGGGTCAGGTTGCCGTAGATAAAGTTAACTGGGTTATTGATTTCATGAGCTACTCCAGCCACTAATTGACCTAAACTTGACATTTTTTCGGTCTGAATCAGTTGGGATTGAGTCTGTTTGAGATTCTGCAAAACTTGGTTGAGTTGTTCTGTTTGAGCGGTAGCAGTAGCAGTAGCAGCGCGGCTTTGATTATACAATTGCGCTTGGTCAATGGCGATCGCTAACTGGTCAGCCACACCTCGAATAATTTCCACTTCATCATCACTCCAGGGACGAAGCGCCCTACTATGTTCGCAAACAATCACACCCAAACAACCCGACTGAGTTTGAATTGAAACTATTAGTAGAGACTTAAAGCCCAATGTCACCAGTAAATTCCGACTCTTGAAATCAAGCCACGAATCTGTCGCAATGTCATCAAAGCAAAGCAAATTCCCTTGCATAACAGCTTCACCCAGGGATTCTACATTCTGGATAGGAGAACAGCCTAAAGGTTCTGTCAAGTCGGGAGCGCAAGCTTGCTGACTCAGTTCAAAGCTAGTAGATTCATCTTCTTGATGACACCAAAAAAACTGGCATCGATCAATCTGTAGCAGTTCCCGAACTTCAACCACTACTGTACTCAAAATCGTATTTAGATCCAGCGAGTTACGAATTTGACTAGATAGACGAGTTTTAAGAATTTTCTCCCGCTCAACTAGCTCTCGCAATTGGAGTTCAGACTGTTTTAACTCTAGCTGGGCCATCTGACGATTGAGGCTAGCTCTTGCTAGTAGCCAAGAACCAATGCCAATTAGTCCTATTAATCCAGCATATAGCAGTAGCAATTGACTCAAAAATCGGTTTGATTTGGTCGTCAACGCCTCTGGCGATACCCATGAGACAATCTTCCAGTGATAGGATTTAGGATCAATTTGATTTTGGCTTGGTGCAAAAGCCTGTCCTGCTCCCGTACTAGATTTTTGCCCTTCCACAAGTGGGTAAACTGTGGTAAAAGTGAACATTCCCTCAGCAATTTGGAATTGTCCCGATTCTTTTTGAGAAATTTCTTGCCATGCTTGGGGAAAAGCTTGGCTAAAAGTGCGGTTTTTGCGATCGGGAAACATAAATCCCCATTCATCTTCAGGCTTTGTCCCTTTTAACCAGTAGCCATCGGCATTCAGTAGCATTCCCTGGCTTGAGGCGTTAGCGAAAGCTTGATTAAAATTGTCCAGCAGTTTTGCGCCGAAATAATTTAAAACTACAACGCCTCGTTTCTGTCCACGGCTATCAAAAACGGGAGTTCCAAAGCGGATCATTGGCTTCAAAGGTTGTTCAACCTGACCACGTTCTATGTTGAGATCAAGGGGAGAGACAAATATTTGTCCTTGCTTCAGCCGCAAAGTGTCATTAAACCAGTAGCGCTTGGCTTGAACTTGCAGTTTTTCTTCAGGGACAATCCCTGGCTCACCCTGGTTAAAGTTGACTCTGACAACTTCTTTTCCTGACTGATCCAAAAAGCGAATTTGGTCGTAAAGTTTTTTATATTGAGAAAATGATAAAAATTCTTGGGAAAGTGCCTGTTGTTGTCTATCCACTCCCTCTAAAATTCTTTGTAGCTCGTTTTGTTTAGAGATAACCATCAAATCTGAGACAACAGAATGAAAATCTCCGCTGATTACTTTGGTTTGTAAATCTACCTTGCCGAGTTCATTAGTTTCTAATACAACCTTCTCAGTTTGTACCTGTTGGTAGTAGATAGTCGCGATAATACCCCCAACTAATGCCGACAACGGCAAAAAAACCGTTAAAAAGTGTTTGATTAAAATTCGTGAATGGATCTGTGGTGACATATCTGATACTTAAGTACGATTCAAAAATCGGGCTAAAAATCAGCTAAGTTCCAGCTGCGCCACATTTTCGGAGTCCAGGTTGAGAGAAAACTTTTTCTCCTGGTAGGTATAGGTAATCAGCCCAGCTACCAAATTCACCATGAAATTGAATACTTTGCGACTTCTGGAATGTTCTAGTTGAACAATATTCCACCCTTTTTTGCTATTGTCAGTTAGACACTCTGATAGTCAGTACCGAAAAACCACGAGTTTAATGTAAAGATTTGACACTTATAAGTATTTTCATACTGAGATAAAAGACATAAGTCGATGTATACGACGGACTACGCCTAGGCTAAAAATGGTTTTTGATTTTTGATATGCGATCGCACATCAATAGATTACCTACAATCTATCTAGAATCAGATTTGGCAAAACCGCTCATGTTAAACTACAATCCGCTCCATTGTTTGCCATCTTCCGAAGAACTACCGGACTCCAATGACACCCCTGTGGATAATGAAGTCCAAAATTTAATTCCCGGCTTGCTGAAAACGACACTAGCTTTAGTTTGGTGCGATCGCTGGGATTGGTTCTTTGGTGTTGATATGGGTATTTATTATGACCCAGAAAAATCAGCTATTGTCCCTGATGGATTTCTCAGCTTAGGAGTTAAACGCTTCATTGATGAAGATTTACGCCTAAGTTATGTGCTGTGGGAAGAAAAGCAACTGCCAACTTTAGCACTAGAAGTTGTTTCCCAAATATATCGAGAAGAATATAACATCAAGAAAGAATTCTATGCAAAAGAATTAGGAATTTTGTACTACGTTGTATATAGTCCCTTTCGGCGTAAAAAGTCGCCTTTGGAAGTGTACCGCCTAGTTGATGGAGAATATATCTTAATGTCAGGAAATCCCGTTTGGCTACCAGAAATTGGTTTAGGAATTGGGCGAGAACGGGGAATTTATCAAGGTATAGTGCGGGAGTGGCTGTACTGGTATGACGAAGAAGGGCAAAGATTGCTGACACCAGAAGAACGTATCAGGGAAGCAGAAGAACGCACAGCTTTTGAAGAACAGCGACGGGTGGAAGCAGAACAACAAGTGAAAATGTTAATTGAAAGGTTGAATGCGCTAGGTGTCGATCCAGAAACTTTGTTATAGATTCACCAGATTTTCTAATTTTTGCTGCCTTAATGTTAATTAGCTTCCTGGCTAGGGAATTATATCTGTAAAGCAACTAATAGCTTGACGGTAAAAATCGTCATGACTGGTTGCTCAATAAATATATTTACCAAAACCTGCATCAAAAATATGGAAGTTAAATTAGGATTTGGAGCAGTCCCAAAACATCAATATGTTTTTGTCAGCAAAGAACCCGATCACTGTTGGTATATGCTTGCTGAAGATGAAAGACGCATCCCAATTTATGAAAGAGCTTTAACTGGAGCGATCACAGGAATAGAAGTTAACAAAAGGGTTGAAACTAGGTTTGGAGTAGTTGAAAAAACTGATTTATATATTTTGGCAGACAAACCCTATATTATTCGTTCAGGAAGTGAATCTTACTTTTCTCAAAGTTTGTTGTTATCTTTAGATGTTCTGACTTCTGGGCAACTGTCTAATCTACTGACGATCGCCGTTAGCCCAGGAAATAGTAATGTGGTTTTTTGTAAGATTTACGATCCAGTTACTTATTGCTCTATAGGTGTTAGTTGGGAAGGACATAGGGAAATTGATTGGCAAGATTTAGGGCAGAAAGTAAGTTTAAAAATTAATAAAATTCACAATTTTAATCAAGATAAAAATCAATCTCAACCAGAAACAAGCGACAATATAAAAACGGTTGAACCCCGTGATGTTTTTATAGCTCAAACTGACACATATTTAACCCAATTAAATTGGACTCCAGAGCAGGGAAGGGAGTATTTGCAGCAGAAATATGGCAGGCGATCGCGTCTACAACTTACTGATACAGAAATTCTGGACTTTATTGATTACCTGAAGCTACAACTAACCCAAAATTGCTCAAGTTAGGTGCTGTTATGTGAACTTTGGATAATTGCGATCGCTTTTAGTCCAAATCTTCTTCGGTAAGTCCAGCATCTTTCATAATGCTTTTCAAAGTTCCAATCGGTAAATCTCGATTACTATGAACCGGAACGGAGAGGATTACATCAACACCTTCTTTTATGTAAATATGATGACTGCCAGTAATCCGTTTCAATTCCCAACCCTGCCGTTCCAAAATTTTACAAAGTGCTTTACCTGAAACCGCTTTCATAGCGATATTTCAACCAACTGTTTCTCCGGGTCAAGTTCTTCTCGTTCGCTAGCAACTTCCAACCAACCTTGAATTGCATCTTGCAGCATCTCTAACAAATGTTCATAGCTGTCTCCCCAAGTGTGACATCCGGGTAGGGCGGGTACAGAAGCACACCACACACCGTCTTCTTGCCAGATAACTGCTTTAATTTTCATTACCAATCATCTCCACAAGATTGCGACTAATATTCTAGCGTTGTCTATTGCATTGAGATTTTAGCCCCTATGCGATCGCACAAGTAGTGTAGTTGCTAAAGACACATAAATTTCTCTGAAGCAGATCATGTATCCGATGATGCTTTAGAATCATCTAACTCAGCCAGAGCTATCTTGACACACGCACGAACACCTTTCCAATCAAGTTCTGACAAGTGACCAATCAAAACCAAATTAGCAGAGGGTGGTAAGGTGACGATAAAACTTCTGAAAACAGACGCAACCCGCAAACCTGCTGCTGCCCAATCCTGAAGTGTATAATCAGTAATTCCAAGGGCAGTTGTCTGAGTAGTAATGAGTCCAATGATTACATCGGGACGGATTGCCTGATAAGTAGCAGATGACAGAACTACAGCAGGACGGCGCTTAATACCAGTAACACCGGGAAAATCAACTGTGACTACATCACCGGGATGGAACGTCACTAAACTGTCTCCTCACTTTCAGAGAAAATTGAAGTTGCGTACTCCAAGGAAAAGGATGCTAAATCAAGCTGATCTTGCTCAGTCCAAGCATCACTTTGGTCGATGATCGACAAGTTTTGCTCGACTAGCTCATTTAGAATTAGGGTTGCCAAGCGTAGCCGTTCAGTTGGTGACAAGTTACAAACAACTTGGCTGTATATCTCATGGGCGTTATTGGACATAATAAACCCTCCTGTGTCTTATCTTAACAATTGTGATGCCTGCGGCAAGTCGCTAAAAATTGTCTACACACAAGTAGTTGGGATGCTAAGTGAGACATAAATTGATAGTTATAAGTGATAATCCTGCATTTAACACAGTTTCATAAATATTGCTTATTTATACTGCCTCAATGGTGATAATTGGCTTAATTAGGGAAGTCTATGTATAACAAATCCCTGATTTTGAGGTTAAACACTTAGAAAAAGGGCAAAGAAATATAAATCGCAAGGAGTACTTATGATTCTACTTATCTTAGACACTATTGCTTTAGCTAGTGCTTCTGTAGGAGCGTTTGCAGGTGTGAGGGCAATTTCCAACATAGACGCAGAAAAAGAGAAGTTTAAAAAAATCTCAAGTCTTTATAATGAAGCTTTTAGGGAGTTGGAAGTAGATTTAATCTTTACAAAGAATCTTATACAAGAATACAATCAACTTCGGCAAGATATCATATATAATGCGGGAAAATTTTTTAGTTTTTTTGATGAAAACATTGAAAAAATAAAAAAGTTGAATCCCAGTGAACTTTCAATTAATCAAATTCAGGAATGCAAAAATACTTTCAATGAAATTAAGCAATATTTATTGATTGATGCTAATCATGTTGATTCATTGAAGAATTCCTATGGAGTAATTCATCTTGCAAATCCTGTTAAATCAGCAGTGCAAGAAATTATATCTAACAACTTATCTATCAAACAAGCCAATAACTACACAAGGGATTGTTTAAGTAAATCTTCAATGAACACTATTGCAGGAAGCATGATAATTTTGTCTCTACTTGCATCTGCTAACATTGCTGTAAGTCCAGCAGTATTAATTACTGGTTTTATGCTTAATCGTTTACAAGATAAAGCTTTGATACAGGTAATAGAGTATGAATCTGAAGTGAATATAGCGATCAATAAAATCAATTTGGCTAAGGATTTAATGCTAAAAATAAGACAAGAGATTCAGGATTCAATGAAAACTATTAAGTCTTTAAATGATTCAATAAATGAATTTTTCTTTACTGATAAAATGGCTGTTTTGACTAATGGAGCAACTGATTTTGCTTCTGGATTTGCTTCTGGACTAGCTCAAGGAGATAATAGATTTAAAATAGCAATATTTTTGATAGAATCCCTATCAAAAATGTTTATGCCTAAAATTTTAGATTATGAAGGTAAGCTAAAAAATGTTGCCTTAAGTATTAAAGAGAACTACGATCGTAGTTTTTTATTGGGATTAGATGAAATAATAAACATTAAATTAGAGCGAGAATTGCTCAATAGTATGATTTGATATTTGGATGCTATTGTAAGCCTCAAGAACAGCTAACAGTATAACTATCAGCCTAGTTATCAAAATCTATTGTATGATTAGGCTGACATCACCTCACACCAATGCATATTAAGTGGTTGCGTAGTGCGCTTCATTCCACACAGTCACAATTACAGTTATCAAATATCGCTTGCTTCCGGTAGCCAGTCTTCATCCAACACTAACTCTAAAAAATATGGGCACTCTTCTGAAAACACGGAAATTAGTATGCCCGTTTGCTTGGCTGCTTGCCGACGCGCCCTTTGATAACTTTCCTCAAGTTGCTCTGTAGGATAGTTCTTAAGACTAGGACTATCTTCTATGGCTAACTCAATTTGGGTGCGAGAATCAGTAATCGAATCGAGCCAACTATCTGAGCGACGCTGGGGTTGATATTGCCACTTGAGCAGATGCAACAGTAAGCGAGTTAGTTGACTGGCAATAGCCCGCCGTTCACTTTTGCCCAAGCCTTCAACCTCTTCAATCAAATGTTCTACATCAACTTCATGCCAGCGATGCGATCGCAATAGTTGGGCTGTCTGCTCAATCCACAAATTAAAATCTGCTTTATAAGTTGCGCTCATAGCCGTTCTCGATCTTACGGAAGCCAAAATATCCTTATTTTCCAATACGCTCAAGTTCTTCTCGCAATACTCGTCGTAATGTATCTTCTAACGGTTCACGGCGCTGCTGAATGTACTCACGCAAGGCATCGTTAATCAAAGTTTGGTAATTTCCACCACCTGCTGCGTGAACTTGGTCACGAAACCATGCTAGTACTTCATCATCTAGGCGAATTGTAATTCGAGTTTTGCCTGCTGGTGTTGATTCAATCGCTCCCCGCCTGCCCTGGCTAAAATCATACTCAGCTTCCATAGTTTTTAAATCTAATACAGTGTCAAAACTCCCAAATTTGGATTTTTGTCAAAAGCTTGGATATCCTCTAAATGCGATCGCAAAATCTCTTCAATCTGTCTGGTTGAACAATTGCCATAACGAATCCAAATCACTTTGGGAGGAAATCCTCGCAAAATGCTTAACTCATTAAAATCAGCATCTCTTGTTACAACTGTAAATCCACTTTGTCGGGCATATTCCCAAACAGTTAGATCATCTGCTTGATCTAAACCTATAAGAAAAAGATGCTGAGAGTTTGGGTACATATCAGTCAGTCGATCAACTAACTGAGGTGATAAGTTATGGTCAAACAATAACTTCATGCTTGCATTGTCAGCATTTGCCGTTCTCGATCAGCTGCATAGCTTAGGCAAGCCAAAATATCCTCTTGTGTCAAATAAGGAAAGTCATCAAGCACTTCCTCGTAGGTCATCCCAGAAGCAAGATAAGATAAAACATCGTATACAGTAATTCGCATTCCTCGAATACAAGGCTTACCACCTCGTTTTCCTGGTTCGATTGTAATAATGTTTTGATACTGCACAGCTATTCAACCCTCAAAAATCTTCATCGTCAACAAAAAATTCCGCATCGTCTTCCAATCGAGAATTACCCTGCCCAATACCAGCAAGTCCCCACAGAGGTTGCAGCAGTGCCATGCCAATTAATCCGATAACGGCACTAAAAGCTAGCACTAAACCCATTGGTATCTGAATCGATTGGAATGTTAAGAATTTTAACGATACGGGTGTGGCATTTTGAACTGAAATAATAGCGATCGCAATTACCCAAACCGCTATAACTAGAGATGTCAAAAAAGGCGCGAGAGTTTTCATACTTTGATCGAAGTGAGCAGAGACGCGATTGAGAAGTTAGGAGTTATTAATTTAGAACTCAGAACTGTTTAAAAGGAGTTAGAGGTTAAGAATTGTTAATTTACAACTCTTAACTCCTAACTCCTAACTCCTAATTCTTGATTCTTATGCCTCTAGTTTAGCAATGGCACTCTCTAACTCTTGGGCGATTTGGGTGAGTTTTTCGGGAGTGTTGGTTTCTAGGTAGACGCGCACCAGTGGTTCTGTACCGGAAGGACGCAATAAAACCCAGCTACCCTCTTCTAAATAGAGCTTAATGCCGTCTTTACGCCCCACTTCCTTGACTTTAATTCCTGCTACCTCCGTAGGTGGATTTTTAGTAAAGGAGTCGATGACGGCGGTTTTGTGCGCCTCTGTGAGGTGCAAGTCTAGGCGGTTGTTGTAAAGTGGGCCATCGGCTTCAGCGATCGCTTCTTTAACAAGTTGACTTAGCGGTTTGCCTTCATAAGCGATCGCTTCTGCCACCAGCATATCGGCTAATACCCCGTCTTTTTCGGGAATATGCCCAATAATACTCAAACCACCTGATTCTTCTCCACCGATTAACACAGCAGTTTCCCGCATTTTTTCACCGATGTATTTAAAACCAACTGCTGTTTCGTAAATTTGCAGCCCATTTTTAGCAGCGAAATTATCCAGCAGGTGGGTTGTAGCTACGGTGCGGACAATAGCGCCAGTTTTACCTTTGTTTTTGATTAAATGACGTGCTAGAACTAGCAGCACAGTGTTAGGAGTAAGGACAGTTCCTTGTTCATCGACAATGCCAAAGCGATCGCTATCTCCATCTGTCGCCAAGCCCAAATCAGCTTGATCTCGGACTACTGCTTCCACTAATTCAACTAATTGTTCTCCTTTGGGTTCTGGCATTCCACCCCCAAATAAAACATCCCGCCAATCGTGGAAACTTTCTAATTGAACGCCACTATGTTGCAAAACTTCATCTAAATATCCGCGAGAGGTAGAATACAAAGCATCGTACTTTACCTTTAAATTAGCGCTTCTGATCTTTTCTACATCAAGTAGAGTGTAGATAAATTTCAGGTAATCAGGTTTCGGATCGAAAATTGAAATTGAACCTGATGGGTTGCTTCCAGGCAACTCATCAGATGCACTTTCTATATTTGCCACAATAGTATCAGTAATCTCTGGAGTGGCAGGCCCAGCATAATCGGGTATATATTTAATTCCACAGTAAGGTGCTGGATTATGACTAGCAGTAAACATTAACGCCCCTGCGGAATTTAGGTGACGGGCGTTGTAGGCAATTACTGGTGTGGGGCAATCCCGATCAGTAATTTTCACAGTCCAACCCAAGTCTGCCAGTACTTGGGCCGCAGTTTGGGCAAACTGGTCAGCTAAAAAACGAGTATCGTAGGCAATAAGTACTGGTCTGTCTTTTGTGTAGGCTGTTTCTAAGTAAGTGGCGATCGCCCTTGTTACTTTCCGCACATTGGGAAAAGTAAAATCATCGGCAATAATCCCTCGCCATCCATCGGTACCAAATTTTATCTTGCTGGAATTGCTACTAGCGCTCATTTTTGCCACTTGCTCCCGTACATTATCAGTACTATTAAAAGCTTCCCGCAAAGCGTGTGTAGCAGCAAGTATCCTCCGAAGTTCTTTTCTAAGGAAGCCTTAGGTTAAACTTCTCCCCACCGTATTTTCTCTCACTGTTTCTGAGCAATGTCAACCCCCGATCGACCTTTTGCCAGTTATCACCTTTGGTCTCTAGTTGCCCCAGCAACCGGGCAAGAACGCTGGCATTGCCAGATGAGACGGGGGTTTATCAAAGCACGGCAACACGAACCACAAGTCAAGGCGCTGTTAGCGCAAGCCACCGCACCCCAGCGGATTGGGATACTCGCCCAAAAAGGCGTTTATGAGTTTCATCATCACAGGCATCTGTTGAAGCAAGCAGATGGTGTAGAAAGAGTTGCACAGCTACTAAAATTAGCCAACTCAAGCGATCAAGTCCAGCAACGCGTGCTGCAAATTTTGAAAAAATATCACGATGCTCCGTTGCTTTTGGATAAAGATATTATCCAATTAACTCCTGGCGATGAAGGCTTTCCCAAACCGATAGTAGTTGAACAAGAAGACTATTGCTTTCGCTTATACGCGGCTATGGACTGCGTTTTTATTGAGTCTGATAGCACTTTACATATTTTAGATTTCAAAACTGGTAAGTCAGCTTTTGACCGACGACAGGCATTAGTTTATTTGCTAGCTGCTCGTTATCTTTACCCTGAACGGGAAGCTGTTGCATCATTTTATAATTTGGAAATCTGTAAAAAGTCTGACTTAATTAGGATTAATAATAGTGAATTAGAATCCTTAAAATTTGAATTAGCTAATATTGCCCACAAACACCAGCACGATTTACAAAAATATCAAGAAGAAACTGGTAATTTTAGTAAAATATTCCCTCCTAATCCCGGCTCTCATTGCCGTTTTTGCCCATTTAACTCCATTTGTGAGTTTGCTGATTTTAAGCAGCATCAATCATATCCGATGCCGAGTTTAAGAGTTAATAGCTAATTAGTTTACCTGTTTATCTTGGTTCCATTTTCAAAATAATTTACTAAATACTCGTATTTTTACTGACCTTATTCTCTTCTCCGATCAGACAACCTAGATGTAAAATACACCGCTTTTTATCTTTGGTTGTAAGGAGTTAACACTAGTGCGATTAACTACAAATAAATCTGCATTTAGATTAGTAGGAATTTTGACGTTTCTTTTAGTTCTAATATTTAAGGGGATTTTACCTCAGCCTGTTTATACATTGCTGTCGTCTCTAGACGCTTGTGCTGTTCAAGCTGAATGTGCCGCTTCTATAGGTTTGGAATTAGCCCCTGCTGCGAAGGCTGCTGGAACGACAGCAATTCGCACAACTAAAGCTCAAAATGAGCAGGATCAAAATAAAGCTAAGGAGAGATATTGTTCTTTTTATCCACTTAATTTGGTTTGTGAACCACAAGGTCAATCTTCAGTTCTTTATAATTACAAATTTCACCAAACAGTACATTACAGGAGGTCTGGTTTTGCCGACAAATTTGTAACTCATCATTATCGAAGTTGGCAACCTGCAACAGGGGCAATTAGAAGTTTATCCAATCGATATCCAGGTAATGGATTTGGTGGTAGTTATCCTCCATCTGGTGATTATGTAATGTGGATTCGTTTAAATGATGGAGATGGTAATAATCAAACTCGTGGAGTGGTTTATGAATACTCAACTGGTGACACCATGACATCGGATGATTATGCAAATTCTACAAACAATAATGTTGAGGGAGGATGGATTAGCGATCTAGTTCGTGCTGATACACTACCAAATAACTCACTCACTCGTGATAGGAAAGATTGACTTCAATAAAAGCGTGATGTGGCTGTTCAATTAATAAACCTTCATCAAAGTAGGGGTTGCTGGCATGAATGAGCTTTCTACGCTTATCCAAAAGATTAAATAAATTGGAGTAATCAATATGAGGAATCTATCTAGACTTCTTCAAGATATTAAAGAAAACCCAGTTATGTACATAGATAAGCCATCAATTACTTGCCTTAGTTCCTTTGTAAGCGGGTGGTATTTTAGTCAAATAAATCACTTCGGATTAAATCCACAAGGCTACCCAATGCAAGGATTTGACGAGTGGATGCAAGAAAGAGCAAAAACTACAGTTTCACGATCATGGACTGAAAACGAAAATAAGCTATTTCGAGATGCATAGGCACAGCCAAACCCAGGCATTACAACGAAAAAACCTGGGTTTATTGATAATTTAGCAATGTAATTGATAATTCAACCCTGAACTAATGCCCGATGTCCTAATTTAAAAAGGTGGTAATTCTTTAAGAATTGTGAACCGGATATGATTAATCGCCAAATCGCCGATGGGGATATCTTCTTTGGTTAGCCGCGCACCTTGACTTGTCACGGTTTCAAAGGTGATGCCTTTACCAATTTCAATGTGATACCAGCATAAGCCCATAAAAAAGCGCGTTGGATAAGGCCCACCTTCACCTATATCATCAGGATTTGATTCCATTGGCAGCCAGCCAAAATTCGGGACGTAGAACTCCAGCCAAACATGATTAAAGTCGGGTTGTAGTGGCACTCCTAGTAAGTCACTATGGGGAGGACATTTGTACCTACCTACGGTTCGGCAGGGGATGCCATTTAAACGGGATAGGGCAAGTAAGACGCCGACATATTCGCCACAGGAACCAACACCCCGTTCTAAAACTACATCTGGCGTGTCAATGTAAGGTTTAATACCATAAGACAACTCATCATAGACGTAGTTACGGATGTTGTACATTTTCCGTAGCACATTGGTTTCAGTACCAATTGCTTCTCTGGCGGCATGTCGAACAATGGAAGTATCCATTGCTAAATCGTCGTCATCCACTAGGTAGCGTGTTTGCAATTCTGGGGAGAGTTCAGGAACGTCTTCCACATCTCTGGGTGTGATGCGATACTTAATGCCTCGAACTTCCAAAAGGGCTTTCCAGCCAAATATATGCCGTTCTCCTGGGGTAAGAGAATCAAATTTAAATACTGCTACACGTTGCCCCTCTATCACTTCTTCGGTAAAGGGTATACCAATGGCTTCAACGTGTTTCACTTTTTGACGCTCAGTTTCGGATGGTAGGGCGATGCGCCATTCCACATCAGGTAAATAAACCTCGTCTAAAGGTGCAATTTCCTCAGCATAAGACATTTCAATGAGATAGCCATTAGAGAGGGCGTAGCACTTATCTGGCTGGTAATGATAATACAGGGGATGAATAAAAGTGCGATCGCGGAATGTTAGCTCATGACTCGGATCGGCATTGGGATTATCCCGAATATAAGGCTCCTCTGAGGCGTAGGCAACGTAAATACTTTCTTTGCCAGTTTCGTCATTTTTATGGATTGCGATACCTGTGGGACATTCAAAGGGTGTTAAAACACTGAATTGAAGTTCTCCCGTGGCTCTGTCCATCGCGTAAACTGATTGTTCGGTGCGATCGCAAATCCATAGCATTTCCTGACTGACTGCCAAATTCTCTACCCCAACGCCTGGGGCATAAAATCTGGTAATCTCTTTTCGCGTTTCCCGGTCATAAACCAGAATGTAGCCCAGCCTTTGGCAGCTGACATAAACTGTTGTTTCCCAAACAGCAACGCCATCAGCCGGATAAGGCAATGTCACAAAATGCTCCAAACCCAAAGCATTGATATTGCACAAATAGACACTATTTTCTCGGCTCACCCACAGGGTATCTTCCCATACCGCTAGACCAGTGACATCGGTAAATTCTTTAACTTGATGGGGATTAAGAATTTTGCTGTTGTCAGAGGTGGGATCAATCTCCAGTAGATGCCCTTTAATACTGTCAATGGCAATGAGTCTATCTTTAATGAAAGTGATGCCACACAAGGTAGCAGCAGTAAGCGGTCGAATTGTTTTTTGGCCAAACATCTGGCTAACGGTCAAAGTGGGGAGTGCAAAACTCATAAAATCTTGTGGGAAGTGTAAAAACCCCTCACCTTTAGGTAGGGGAGGAAAAATGACTCAAGCAGTTTTAACCGCCGTCACGCCAATTGCTTGATCCGAAAAATCCTAGTCGAGCAATGGCTCCCCTGATTGGGGTAGATGAAGAGTGCTGAGTTAAAAGACTGCCCACAATGGGCGTTGCTCTTACCAAGTACATTACTATTCAGTACTTTCTCTTCACTCAGGACTCAGGATTCAGCACTGAGTAAGTACTTAGCGGTTCAGCTATCTAAACATGGTTCTTGATCGCCACGTTTAAAGCGGGATACTGACAATTATCGGTACAATGTGTTCCGATAAACTCTTTCGTGAGAGATAATACTATGTCAAAAGCGGAGGAATTTACAAATGTTAAGAATAACATTTACACTCATACAACTGAGCGATCGCCTTAATGTAACTTTAGAAGATGGAATTCCTGCCATCACTAAATTATGATCGAATTTTGTAACCATTTGCTGTGACCTACACGATGTCTGCTAATTCTCTGCCTGAAGGTGCCGCCGTTTGGCATAGTTTAGAAGTTGATAAAGCGCTAGACCTGCTCGATAGTAATGCAGACAGTGGCTTAACATCCCCAGAAATTCAACAGAGATTGCAAAAATACGGCCCCAACGAACTTGAAGAAACTGCTGGCCGTAGTACTTGGGAAATTCTGCTGGATCAGTTCAAGAACATTATGTTGTTGATGCTGATTGGCGTAGCTCTGATTTCTGGCTTGATAGACCTATGGGGTTGGCGGACGGGCACTTTGAAGCCTGGTGAAGTGCCATTTAAAGATACCATTGCGATTTTAGCAATTGTCATTCTCAATGGCATCCTCGGCTACGTCCAAGAAAGCCGCGCCGAAAAAGCCTTGGCAGCCTTGAAAAAAATGACTTCTCCTTTGGTGCGGGTTATCCGCGACACCAGATTGGTGGAGATAGCAGCCAAGGAATTAGTTCCAGGGGATGTAATGCTGCTGGAAGCTGGGATGCAGATAGCCGCAGACGGACGCTTGATCGAACAGTCGAATTTACAAGTGCGTGAGTCGGCATTGACTGGTGAAGCTGAAGCGGTGAATAAACAGGCATCATTAAAATTACCCGAGGAAACATCATTAGGCGATCGCCTAAATGTCGTGTTTCAAGGAACTGAAGTAGTCCAAGGACGAGGCAAGGTTCTGGTGACTAACACCGGAATGACTACAGAACTGGGTAAAATTGCTGCGATGTTGCAGGCGGTGGAAAGTGAACCTACGCCTTTACAGCAACGCATGACTCAACTGGGTAATGTCCTGGTTACAGGTTCTTTAATCCTTGTGGCGATTGTCGTTATTGGCGGTGTTATTAGGGACGGAGGTTTTAAAAACATCCAAGAACTCTTGGAAGTTTCCTTGAGTATGGCCGTTGCTGTGGTGCCAGAAGGTTTACCAGCCGTAATTACCGTCACCTTGGCGCTGGGAACTCAACGAATGGTGCGCCAGAATGCCTTGATTCGCAAACTGCCAGCAGTGGAAACACTGGGTTCTGTAACTACCATCTGTTCTGATAAAACCGGGACGCTGACTCAAAATAAAATGGTGGTGCAATCGGTTTCCACTAATAACAAAAATTTTCGCGTCACCGGCGAAGGTTATGCTCCCACAGGGGACTTCCAGTTAGATGGTCAAAAAATTTCCCTAGAGCAGTCTCCAGAAATCTCAGCTTTGTCAGTCGCCTGTGCTGTTTGTAATGATTCCGTATTGCAAAAGGAACAAGGTGAATGGGCAATTTTGGGAGACCCTACAGAAGGGGCATTAGTCACCTTGGCGGGAAAAGCTGGCATCGAAAAAGACCAGTGGAATAATAAGTTACCGCGCGTTGCGGAGTTTCCCTTTTCCTCAGAACGTAAGCGGATGAGCGTGATTTCTCAGGTGGAGGGAATCGCCACAGGTGAAACATCTTCGAGAGGCGTTGACCCAGCGATCGCCAGTTTTCTCCAATCTGAACCTTACTTAATGTTTACCAAAGGTTCTCCAGAGCTAACCTTGGCACGTTCCACTCAAATTCATTTGGGCAATCACTCGGCCCCTTTGACCGAAGAACAACGCCAGAAAATTTTGGCAGAAAATGACCAAATGGCGAGTAAAGGTTTACGGGTGCTAGGTTTTGCCTACAAACCTCTCGCGGAAATTCCACCGGAAGGTTCAGACGAGGCATCTGAGCAAGAATTAGTGTGGCTGGGATTGGTAGGAATGCTGGATGCGCCACGCCCAGAAGTCAGGGCCGCTGTGCAAGAATGTCGAGAAGCAGGAATTCGCCCAGTAATGATTACTGGCGACCACCAATTAACAGCACGAGCGATCGCTACCGATTTGGGAATTGCCCAAGAAGGCGATCGCCTACTCACAGGTCAAGAATTGCAACGGATGACTGACCAGGAATTAGAGCAAAACGTTGACCTGGTGAGCATCTATGCCAGGGTTTCCCCAGAACACAAACTGCGAATCGTCCAAGCACTACAACGCCGGGGCAGATTTGTGGCGATGACAGGCGACGGCGTCAATGATGCCCCAGCCCTCAAACAAG